>Ga0247727_10010228_pt1 | contig 16691 bp, 18 predicted proteins | sample WisWelCaveWW1625_FD_202498 | JGI IMG/M metagenome (GOLD analysis project Ga0247727, IMG submission 202498) | Biofilm microbial communities from Wishing Well Cave, Virginia, United States - WW16-25 | ecosystem: Environmental > Aquatic > Deep subsurface > Groundwater > Cave microbial mat | place...
TTTGATTTCGTTACTTCAATGGAGCCCTTGATGCCAGCCATGTGGAAAACAAAGTCCATCCCCTCCGTAACTTTTTTTGCGAAGGAAAGCTCGGTCAGGTCGCCTAAGATATGCTCCGCCCGTTCATCCACGTTCACTTGGTCGAGCGAAACGATCTTCACTTGTGCGCCCGCATCCGCAAGCATCCGCACCACCTCGCGGCCGATAAGGCCGGTGCCGCCGGTGATAAGCGCTTTCTTGCCCTTGAAGGCATTGAGGACTGACTGGTCTATCATGGTGATAAATGCTCTCTTACTTCACGACGAAGTAAGCGGTGCGCGAGGTCTGCGGAAGGCGCTTGAGCTCAATATTGTTCAATCCGAATACCTCCATGAGCGCCAAAGTTTCTCCCGGCGAGTCGTGGTCGTTCAATTCATCAAAACCGACAACACTCCCCTTCACGAGCCGCGGTTTTATTGCTTCCAGGCACTTCTTCGTCGGCTTGTAGACGTCAAAATCAAAGTATGCGAGCGCGACGATCGTCTCCGGATATTCCGTAAAATATTTATCAATTTCTATGTTCGCATCGCCTGCGCGCAGCTCGTATTTTTTGATGTGCGCCAGCGCGTTATCTGCCTCCTGGTAATCAAGGATCTTTTCTAAATATGACTTGTAGTCATTGGTAAGCGCCAAACCGCCCTGCACCATCATTTCGCTTTTTCCGTCCTGCGGAGAGATGGTAGGGAAACCCGTGAACGTATCAAAGCCGATTATCTTGCGGTGCCGGTGAATAGGGTCGTACATGCCGCGCAGTGCCGCGAACAAAGCCAGGTTCTGCCCCCAACGGGTCCCGAATTCCATGACGACGCCGGGAACATCCACGATCTGCCGAAAGATGTGGTCCATGAACAAAATGCGCGCCAGGCTCTTGGAGTTCAGGAAAAGCCCAAGGTTGGCCTGCAGCTGATCCTCCGGGATCGGGCATGCCTTCAAGAGCTTGATGATATCCTGACGAGCTTTGTTCTCTCCGGAACTGCCGTAGTGTTTGATATGCATAGCGATTATTCGCGTACGTAGGCGGGAATGGGCCGCTTGCCGTCAAACGCGATCACCCACGCCCAATAACGCACCCTGCCTTCCACCAAATCATAATCTGATTTTCCGCCGTTAGCAACTCTGCGCATGAGCCGGACGGGTTTAATATCTTCGTCGGGATGCTTCGCAATATAGTTTGCAAGCGCCGAGGGGCTCGGCGTAAATCCCAAACGGTTTGCGAGCGCTTCTTCGCGCGTCTGATACACTTTGCGCGCGCCCTCGCCCTGCACGCTTACTTCTACCGCAGTAACTGGCACCAGTAATGGCTCCCGTTTGAATGCAATGTTCATCGCTTCAATGTCTTCCGGCGCAAGCAGAAAATCGACTGCCCCCGCGTTTTGAGCGATGTGTTCGGGTTTCAATGCTTTGGGAATGGGAAATACCGCGGGATGCACAGAGAGCCAATTGAGCGTGACCTGCGAGGCGGTCTTTCCGTATTTTTTCGCAAGCGTCTCAAGCACGTTGCTGCCACTAGTGGCTTTGCCCTGGTCAAGCGGGCTGTAGGCAATGAGTGCGATATTTTCTTTTTCGCAATATGGCAGAAGGTCTTTTTCTATGGAGCGGTCAAAAAGATTGTATTCCACCTGATTTGAAACAATGCCGTGTTTTTTGAGCACCGTGCGCACCTCCTTGAGCTGGGAGAGCGAAAAGTTACTCACGCCAATATGCCGCACTTTTCCTGCATCTACGAGCTCCTCCAACGCACGCATGGTTTCCCTGATATCCACTTCCGGATTTGGCCAATGTATCTGGTAAAGGTCAATATAGTCGGTCTTGAGGCGCGCTAAACTGCCCTCGGCGGCGGCGAGTACGTCGCGATAACTGCTATGCTCCGGAGAGAATTTCGTGGCAACGAACACCCGATCGCGAACCCCCTCTATCGCCTTGCCTATCACTTCCTCTGCGTGGCCCCCGCCATAGATCTCGGCGGTATCAATAAGCGTCATCCCGTGCGCAATGCCGAGCTTTAGTGCGGCGACTTGCTCTTCGTCCCACGAAACATCCGGCGAAAATTGTCCGCCGACGCCCATACTGCCCTGCCCGATCGCCGCAACGGAAACACCCGTGCTCCCGAATTTTTTATATTTCATAGGATGTATGCGGGGATGGGTTCGTCTTTTCCTTTTGCGATCTGCCAAGCCCAATACTTTTTCACCTGGTCCATAACATCGTATTGGTCAATATCATAAAGGAATCTTCCCGAAGTGTCCGCTGTGCGAGTGAGACGGATCGGTTTGAAGAATCCAGTTTCCGCATACATCTGCGCCAAAGCCGAGGGACTCGGCAAAAGATCATCTTTATTCTCTTTGGCCTCTTCTATTGTGTGGCAGAGCTTCCGATGCGCGGGCGCGACTACGCGAATAGAAGAAATGGGAACGGGTGTTGCCTTGCCGGCTTTAAGCGCGCTTATCTGCGCTACCTCCTCCGCGCTGAGATCAAAATCCATAGCCCCCACCGACTCCTCAATATACTTCTGGGTTTTTGTTTTTGCCATCGCGACGACCGGCGCATGACTCACGAGCCAGCGAAGCACGACCTGCGCGATAGTTTTTTCGTGTTTCTCTGCGATCGCGCCAAGTGTTACCCGATGTTCCTCCATCCCCACCACTTTCCCCTGGTTCAGGGGACTGTAGCCAAGAAGTGTCATATTATTTTTCTCGCAGTATGGCAGTATGTCGTCCTCAATACTGCGGTCCAGCAGGTTGTATTCAAATTGATTTGAAACGATAGTGCCTTCAAAAACCATCTGCGCATCTTTCATGTATTGAGTTGGGAAGTTGCTGACGCCCACGGCTCGTATCAGGCCTTTTTTGATGGCCTGAAATATGGCTTCCAGAACAGGTTCAAGCGGGATAAAAGGGTTCGGCCAATGTATCTGGTAAAGGTCAATATAGTCGGTCTTGAGGCGCGCTAAACTGCCTTCAAGAGAACGTTCAAATGCAGGCGCTACGTCCTCTCGTGGGTTGAATTTGCTCGAAATTATGACCTTACTCCTCATGCCGCCTATCGCTTTCCCCACCACCTCTTCACTGAATCCTCCGCCGTAGAGCTCTGCGGTATCAATAAGAGTGAGGCCTGCTTCAACGCCCTGCCGGAGCGCGGCAATTCGCTCCTCAACCACTGCCGCGTCGGCATTCGCATAATTCCCGAAACCGGAAGTCCCCTGCGCAATCGCGGGGATCTTGATGCCGGAAACACCGAGCGTCTTATAGATCATGGCTAAACCTCAACTATCTCGACGGGAAGCCCGCTTGGATCACTAAAAAAAGCGAGGCGCTTAACCACGACGCCTTTTCGGGGTGGCCATATGACTTTTGCGCCATTTGAAATGGCTTTCTCCAAAACTTTTTCAATATTCTCAACCACGAACGCAATGTGCTTAAATCCTACTGTTTGAAAATTCATGGGATCATCTGCAAGTGGCAATGGATTGTCGTGCTTGATGAGTTCCACGGCACTGCCACGCTCATCTTCTAATGAAATGAATTCTATGCCAAGTTCGGGGCGCTTGCCTTGGGTTTTAAGTTTTAATTCCAGGACTGTTTCATAAAACGCGCGGGATTTCTGAAGGTCATGCACTGATATCGCAGTATGAAAATGCTTCATCTACTTAATGCTGATGTCCCAACCCTCAAGCCCGTCGGTATTAAAATTTGAACGTTCCAGCGCTTTTTCCTTGTCGCCCGCTTCTTCTAACAGCAGGTTCTTCATCTGATTCTTTATGCCGTTCAATTGATGAGAGAGCTTCAAAAGCTCGTCATAATGCTCCGGGTCTTTTTGCATCCGGTCTTTGTTCTGCCAGATGTGCAGATTCATCTGCGCGATCGCCACGATGATGCGGATCAAGCGCGCCGAAAGCTTGAGGTTCTTTTCTTCGATGATGACGTCAAGATCGTGCGCGATCTTTTCCATTTCCTCGGCAAAACTCTTTCTGTTGCCCTTGAGCAAAACCTCTTTGATCTGATCTACGGTCAGTCGATCAATGAGTTCAGCGAGCGGGGGCAGAAATTTCCGTTCTTTATTTGCCATGTCTTTGGGTTGCAATGAATTTTATTAAGTCCTGGCTTTTCCGATACCATTCCACCGTTTTTTGAATTCCCTCCGCTAGGCCCGTTGTGACCTTGTAATCCAAGAGTTTTTGAGCCCGCGAGGTGTTCAAGATCCGCACTAAATCGCCCGCCGGCTTTGTTGTATCCCACTCTATACGAATAGAGGGGGAAACGCAATTTATGACCGTCTCGGCGATCTGTTTTATCGTCACGCCGTTCCCGCTTCCGATGTTGATAGGTAATGTGGGAGGAGCTTTCTCCAGCGCAACGAGCATCCAATCGGCCACGTCATCGGAATAAACAAAGTCGCGAACCGCCGAACCGTCGCCCCATACTTTGAGCGGATCTTCGCCGCTTACCGCGCGCGCAATGAGCGCCGGAATGACCTGTGCCGTTCTCGGATCAAAGTCGTCAAAGGGCCCGTAGACATTTGAAGGCCGGAGGATGCGCACGGCATCCCAGCCGTATTCCAGCATATATGCCTCGCCCTGAATTTCTCCCACGCGCTTCGCAATGCCCGGAATGCGGTCGTTTTGCTTCGGCATTCCGTCCCACATGGTGTCCTCCTCCTTCGGCTCGGAACCCTGCGGATAGCCGCAGATGCTCCCTGTGAATAAAAATCTGCTGACCTTGTTCCGGAACGCCGCCTCCATTAGGTTCGTTTGGAACCAAAGCATGGGAACCAAGTAGCTCGCTACTTTTTTCTCGCCGATGCCGGTGGAACCCTTGATGCCGACCAAGTTGAACACATAGTCCTGACCTTTGGTCGCCGCGAGGCAATTTTCAAGCGTTGTGAGATCGCGCTTCAAAAATCTCACTTCTTTCCCAAGCAACCGCTCCGCAACTTCCGGAGCGTCGAGAGAAACAACAGTCACGTCCGCGCCTTGTGCGGCGAGTTTACCAACAAGCGGGATACCGATCGTACCCGTGCCGCCGGCGACTAATACTTTTTTGTTCTTGTACATATTATCTCGGTCTCCACACTATATACGTGTATCCATCGTGATAGAAAGAACCAAATGTGCGCCGCACTTCCAGTATCTCCACTTTATGAGAGCGCTCCAGTTCTTGCAAATACGCCAGATAGCCGCGCAGGTAATTGCGCTTCTCAAGGTAAGCTGCTGCCACATAGTCAAAAAGCAGGCTTTGATCATACACCTCGTACATCGTCTCGACGTTAATGCACACATCGGGCTTTTGCGCGATCAAGTAATCGGTGAATGGTTGAAAATTCTTGCCGATCTGCTCGAGGGTCCCGATCGAAAACATCACCGAACCTTTTTCCATCTTCAGATTCTCATCCGGAACGAAGAGATCAAAGACCCGGCCGGTGATGTTCATCTTTCGTTTCTTCACAAGCTCTTGCGCAATTTTAACGGAGGAGGAGGCCCAGTCCAATCCTATGAGTTTCTTTGCGGGGAACATTGCGGCCACATCCACAAGATTAAGCCCTGCACCGAAACCGAATTCATAGATCCGCTCCGCATCCTTAAAATACCGCATAAAAAGAACGGCGCGCAGAACACGCACAAAACTTTCCTCAAAATCAGAGGCAGCGGGATCTATGTATTCACTTCTGAAGCGGATAAGTTCCTTCTTTTTTACAAATTTTGCTTCTAAGTCCTTTGTGTCGCCGCTTTTTGCAAAACTCTCCAGGTTTTCGCTCCAGCCTTTCTCCCAAACCCCCCTGCGATGCGGCCCGGAAATTTTCTCGTGCGGCATGTCGGCGAGTAATGTGGTAAAAACTCGCAAATAGGCCGCGTCGCGCTCGGCGCCAACTAATATACGATACCGAAAATCGGCGGTGGCGATCACCTCTTTCGCTCTTGCCGGGAGCGCATCAGCGCTGATGTTAAAAATTTCTGCGAATTCACTAGCACTAATAGAATGCGGGTAGTCGCCTACTTCAGCCATGCTGTGATGTCACTTATGATCTTTTCCGTACCCAAGTTCATTTTTTCGTGCATATATTCTCTGTCGCCGTAGTCAAAAGAATTCTTGTCCGGAATGCCGAAGCGCTTAAAGCGTAATGCGATGCCGTTATCCGCCAAAAAGTCGGCAACGATAGAGCCGAGTCCACCGTAGATGCTGTGCTCCTCAAGCACGGATACCGCAGGTGCGTCTTTCAGATACTTAGCGAGCAGTGCCTCATTGAGCGGCTTCAAGCGATAGATATCAATAACACCCGCGCTTATTCCCTTCTTTTTTAATTCATCCGCGACCGCGAGCGCTTTGTGCACCATAAGCCCCGTGGAAATAAGATTGATATCCGTGCCGGTGCGCAGATGGCCTAGCCCTTGCGTAAAATCATCTTTCGGCTTGTAGAGCTGGGGGACGCTCCCCTTGTCAAATCGAATATAGACCGGGCCCTTGGCGCGGTAGGCGAGGTGCGGGAACGCCGCACAGCTTACGGTATCCGCCGGGCAAAAGATCGTCATGCCTGGGATCGCCCGCATGGTGGCGATGTCTTCGTTCACGTGGTGTGTCGGCCCGTCGCTTCCGTAGGTATAGCCCGTGCCGACACCCACAAGCACCACCGGCAAGCCCATGATGCCCACATCTACTTTTATTTGTTCGTACGCACGATTCACCAAAAACGTTGTGATCGCATGCGCATATACTTTTTTGCCGCCCATGGTCAAACCGGCGGCGACGCTTACGATGTTCTGCTCGGCGATCCCGGCGTTGATCAATTGGCCTGGTATCTCGCGCGTAAATTTCGCGAAGCTTGCCGCACCCTGGTCGCCCATCAGAAGCACAACATTCTTATCTTTCTTTGCGATCTCAAAGATCTCCTCGAACATCGCATCGCGCAGATCACTGTGTATCTTCTCCGGCATGGCTATATTCCTAATTCTTTCTTAGCTGTTTCTAACTGCTCGCCCTTTGGCACGCCGTGGTGCCAGTGATGATCGTTCTCCATGAACGACACCCCCTTTCCTTTTACGGTGTGTGCGATAATGGCGAGTGGCTGGCTTGCCCTTCTGCTTCGCAGGGTTTCGAAGACCGGCATGATGCTTGTAAGATCATGGCCGTCTATTTCCGCCACATCCCAGCCGAACGCCTTCCAGCGGCCCGGCATCATGTTCTGCGAGCCAAGATAATCGGTCTTTGAAGTTGCGCCCACGCCGTTATTGTCTACGATCGCGACGAGAGTGGAGAGCGCCTGTTGGCGGCCAAATGCCGCCGCTTCCCAGACCGATCCCTCATTGCACTCTCCATCGCCAAGGATCGCGATGCTCAAGAAATCTTTTTTATCCAACTTTGCAGATAACGCGAGTCCGGCGGCGATACCAAGCCCGTGCCCAAGCGAACCGGAGGAAATTTCCACCCCCGGAATGTGGTGATCCGGATGCCCTCCCAAAATAGTGCCGTTCTCTCCGTGCTTCCACAACTCTTCCTTTTGGAAAAATCCCGCCTCAGCCAATACGACATACAAAGCTAAACAAGCATGGCCCTTGCTGAAGATCAGCCGGTCTCGATTGGGCTTTTTCTGCCACTCCGGAGAAAAGCGAAAAAGGCCGGAAAAGTAGAGCGCGGTCAACACCTCGGTAATGGAGAACGCGCCGCCCAGGTGCCCCTTCCCCGCTCGAATGCACATTTGGAACTGCGTCTGGCGCAATACGTGCGCTTTATCCTCTAAAGCTCTGATATTCATGGACAACGTGGAGATTATCTCCTAAAAAACTTGAAATTAAAAGAGGCGCTCCCGCTGGTTTGGGGGCGCCTCGAGTATCCTCTCTTGTGCTTGCCTTCTGGGCTACAAGATCTGGCGAGCGAGCTCGCGCTTGTCGAACTCCGCCCAGAACTCATCGGGGATCTGCATCTTGGCCCATACGGTATTCTGGGCCACCTCTCCTGGTGTGCGCGCACCCGGAATGGCGCTTGCGAACACATCTGTGCGTGTCGCCCACTGAAGTGCGGCTGCGCCGAGCGGCACATTTCCCTCCTCGCAGAAATCCCTGATCCGCTTCACGTGCTCCAGGCACTCGGGCGAGAAATTCCGACCTAGGTAGAAACCACGCCCCACCGGACCTGTGGCAAGCAGGCCTCTCTCGACGACCGTGGCGGCCACGAGCCCCATGCCGTACTTCCGCGCAGCGGGGATGATCCGCTTCTCGGCACGCTGGTCGATCATTGACCAGCAGTCCGGGACCACGGCAACATCAAAGAGCCCCGTCTCGATGTAGTCGGCGTTCGTCTCCGGATCGTTGGCCGCAATGCCAAGCCACTTGACGACACCTTGCTCCTTCAACTTCTGCATCGCCCGGAAGACACCTTTCATTACCCGAGAGCGCTCCACGCCCATGGGGTCGTGGAGGTAGACGATGGGGAGCGTGTCCACCCGAAGCCGCTTGAGGCTCCCCTCGAACGTGCGCATCGCGGCGTCGTACGAGAAATCATACCCGTCGTTGTCGAAGAGACAGCCTATCTTCGTCGTGACAATAACGTTCGCCGGCTCACACCGCAGGGCTTCAGCGATCATCTCTTCCGACTGGCCCGCACCGTACTTGGGCGCGGTGTCGATAATCGTGGATCCTCCGTAGATCGCCAAAAGCACCGCGTTCACTCCCATCTCGAAATCGTAGTAGCCCTTCCCGCGCGAGTCGGTTCCGTCGTACGCCAGAGGCATCACCTCGAGAGTCCGAAGACCGATCGATCCGGTACCAAGCCCCACGATCGGAACCTGCAGGCCCGTCTTTCCTAACGTCTTTGCTCGCATGTGAGTTCTCCCCTCATATTTGACTGTCAAGGTTCAAGGCACGAAAACTGATTAATTGAAGCACAAAATATTGAAAACGTCAATTAGAACGGCCCCTTGAACTTATGCTCATACGTATAGAATTGTTCGTGCGAAAGGTCTATCGGTTTCAACTTTAGCATCTTTTCTATTTTCCGTATGATCTTTCCGGAGTTCGGATAAAACTCGTTCTCCAGATTGCGGGTTGTGGGGCAAGGGACCGGCGCAAAACCAATTCGCTCTACCGGCGCCTTTAATACGCCGAAACATTCTTTTGAAACTTGCGCCGCCACTTCTGCGCCGAATCCGCAGAACTCCCAATCGTTATCCGCCACCAAACAATATTTGGTTTTCTTTACCGACTTCACGATGATGTCGGTGTCTAACGGCGTGATGGTCCGCGGGTCAACAATTTCCACACTGACCCCTGCTCCTTCCAATATCTCCGCCGCCTTGAATGCTTCCACGTTCATCCAAGAAGTGGCGACGATGGTAATATCTTTGCCTTTCCGCAAAATGTTCCCCTTGCCAAGCGGGATCGTAAACGACTTCTGCGGCACGTCTCCTGATTGATAATAGAGCCACCGGTGTTCAATAAAAAGTATTGGGTTCTCATCCCGCAACGCGGTAATGAGAAGTCCTTTCGCATCTTTTGGCGTAGTGGGCATGACCACCTTGAGGCCCGGAATATGGCTGAAGATGGAGTGAAGCGTTTTGCTGTGCTGGTAGGCCTGGCCCCAGCCCCTGCCGATGATCGCCCGAATGACGAGCGGCACCTTGATCTTGCCGCCGGAACCATAGCGATAGCTGGAGATCATGTTGGCGATCTGGTTCATCGCAAGAAGCAGAAAATCAATGCGCATATGCACGTTGATGGGCCTTAACCCCGCTATCGCCGCGCCTAGGCCGAATCCCGCGAGCGCTTCTTCGGACAGCGGTGTAGAAAAGCAGCGCTCTGCGCCGAATTTTTCCAACACCCCCTTGTTCGTCCCGAAGGTGCGCAAATGATCGGCTACGTCTATGCCGTACGTAAAGATGCGCGAATCGCGCCCCATTTCCTCAAGGAGCGCTTCGTTCAGGGCCTCTGCGTAGGTGATAACTCTTTTGTTAGGCATACACGTCTTTATACAATTCCTTGGGCCCCGGGAACGGCGCTTTCTGGGCTTTTTCTTTGCTCAGCACCACCTGCGCGTCGATCTTCTTTTCCATGGTTTTCAGTTCTTGTTCCGGGATCCCCTGCCTCACTAGTTTCCGGCGCTGCACATCAAGTGGGTCACGCTTCAGCCATTTCTCCAGCTCCTTTCGGGAACGGTAGCCCGCATCATAATCTTCAGAAACGCCCACATGCTGAAGATAGCGATGGTACGGGATATACATAAAGACCGGCTTATGTGTCTCTTGGATGAGCTTTACCGCGCGGGCAGTTGCATGATAGATCTTTTCCACATCGGTGGTATTCTCGGATATCACATGGCAATCGAACGCAGAAACGATCTCCGTGATGGACTTATAGCCGTGCCGCTCGCGGACCGGAATATGCACCGCCAATCCATTGTCTTCGCAAACAAATATCACCGGTAATTTCTTGAGGCACGCGATATTTAAGCTTTCCCAGAACACGCCCTCGTCAATGGCGCCGTCACCAAAAAATGCGACACTCACCTTATTGTTCTTCAGCCGTACATTGGCAAAAGCGCTTCCCACCGCAAGCGGAATGTGCCCCGAGACGATCGCAAACGCGCCCATATAGCCCGAGCCATGATCGCTCAAGTGCATGGAACCCGCTTTTCCTTTCGCCGTACCCGTCCTTTTCCCATAAAGCTCGGCAAAGAACTTATCCGTGTTCTCCGTAAGAGCTAAATACACCGCATGGCTGCGGTATGAGGTAAATACCTGGCTTTTCCCCTGAACCGCCTCACAGACACCGACCGAGATCGCTTCCCCGCCGGTCGACATATGCATGGGAGTCTTCATCTCGTCTTCTTTATAATGCTCGCGGATCAAATTTTCCGCGCTGCGCACGAGATAAAGCTTTTTATACAAATCTAAATTGAGTTTTGTTTTTGAAGAATTCATGGGTTATGAGGCCAGGGCCGCTTCCACCAGTTCCGCAATGACGTGAACAACAAGCGTGTGCACCTCTTGAATGCGCGGCGTATTGTCCGATGGGACCAGGATCTCGATATCCGCAAGGCCTTTCATTTTCCCGCCGGTTCCGCCGAGAAGCGCGATCGTTCTCAGTCCTCCCTTCTTCGCCTCATGGAACGCGGTAAGGACATTTTGAGAGTTCCCGCTCGTAGAGATACCAATGAATACGTCTCCGGGATTTCCGTGAGCTTCCACTTGGCGCGAGAACACTTCAGCGAAACTCCGGTCGTTGCTCCACGCGGTAAGCACAGAAGTATCTGTAGTGAGTGCGATCACGGAATACCCTCGGCGCGTATGATCTTTAAAATATCCAACAAGCTCCCCCGCAAAATGCTGGGAGTCGGCGGCGCTCCCGCCGTTTCCCGCAATGAGCACCTTGCCGCGGGATTTGAATGTTTGGACGATCGCGCGGACCGCACTTTCAACCGAAGCCACCACGCCGCCGCCTGCGACATTTTTGTGCAACGCAATATTTTCTTCCAATATCTCGCGTATCCTTTCCTGCATGTCTAGGTAGTGGACGCCTGGCGAGCGAAATGTGCCCGCCAATATTCCAGCATGTCTTTGAGTGTTTGATCAAAAGAGATCTCCGGCTTCCAACCCGTCTCCTTCTGGAACTTTGCAATGCTCGGGATCTGGAGCGTGACATCCGACGGGCGGAGCCGCGCGGGATCCACTTCTATCTTGATATTTTTTACGGTCGACATCCCAATGAGCTTGCCGAGCATCTCGCCCACCGTCATCGTTTCCACGCCACCGATGTTGTACACCTCCCCGGGAGTACACTGGTTCACGAGCATCCAGTAGCCGCGCACCGTGTCGCGAACGTCCGCGAACGTCCGGATACTGTTCAGGTTGCCGACTTTCACGACCGGCGGCTGAACGCCGGCTTCGATCGCAGCGATCTGTTTCGCAAAATTGGATTCCGCGAACACCTCGCCGCGGCGCGGACCGGTATGCGTGAACATGCGGGTCCGTATGGTCTTGATCTTCCAGGAGGTCCAATACTGCAAACCAAGCATGTCTTCTCCGGTCTTGCTCACGGCGTACGGCGAGGCCGGCCGGAACGGATTATTCTCCGTGATCGGCACCTCGTCTTCCCGCACCTGGCCGTACACTTCGGACGAACTGCACACATGCACGATCGGGTCATATCCAGATGACTGCTTCAAAAGCTTGATGGCTTCAAGCAAATTTGCGGTGCCAATGACATTGTTCTCAAGCGTCGTGATAGGCGCAATAAAGCTGAAATCAACGTAGGACTGGGCGGCCAAGTGAAAAATCGCCTCCGGCTTTTCTTTTCCCAAAAGAGCGAGGAGGGACGGAAGGTCTTCAAGGTCTCCGTAGGTAAGCGTTATTTTGTTCAATATCTGTGCGATATTGTCCTTCGGGGAACGCCAACGAGCGAGTCCGACTATCTTCACATCCGGATGCTCAGCGAGGATGTATTCTGCCAAATGGCTCCCCACAAAACCGGTGATGCCCGTAATAAGGACTGTTTTGATATTCCCCATATTTGCAATGGGAGTATACAACGCTCCGTCCCTCATAGTAAAGCCTATTTGACTGCCTCGAGGATCTTTCTCGCTGCTGCGGTATACGTATAGTGCAGTGCGATCTCGCGCGATCTCATTGCCCGCTCTTCACGTTCTTTTTCATGGCTCAGATAGTGATCAACCACGCGTTTTAATTCCACATCATCTTTAAAAAATCCGAGCGTATCCCCGAAGAGTTTTTTCGCGAGATACGATTCTTCGCTGATCTGGAACGTACCCGTAAGCGCGATGTCGAATGTCCGCATGGTGGCTGTCGTAAAGCGGTCTTTCGGCGTCCCTATCGTACCGATCGCAAGCTTCGCACCGTTATATACAAGATTGAGCTCCTCGGTCGGCAATGGCCCGCCATATTTTTCTTTGAGCCAGGGCAGATCATTCAATCCCCGTTCCCATCCATAGCCATAAATTTTGAGATCATAGTTGCGCAAGCTTTCAAGCGATTTTGCCTTATAGAAATAATACTGGCCGATAAACACGATATCGGATCTATATTTGTCGGCGACGTGCGGCACCGGATAAAAGATGGTCTCATCCGCGGCAAGCGGGAGCAACTTCGCGCGTTTTTTATTTTTTTCGGATAGGATATCTACCCACGCCCCGTCGTCTACGATGAATAAGTGAGGGAAGTAATCGAACTTCGGCTCCCAGGTGGCATCGCGCGCGGTCGGCTCTCCGAGCCACAGCACCAAAACGACGTTCGACCGGGCTTTAAGCTTTTTCAATATCCAATCCGAACCGGGCGTCCACGTAAAAATAACCAAAACCTTTTCTTCCGGCTTTGTGTCTTTTAGCCGCAGAAGGATCTCCCGCTCGGCCAACCGCTGACGCCACTTCTTCAAGACCGCGAAGAGTCCCGGGCTGGCTTTTTTAAAGACCCGCTTGGTTTTTTCAAAAGCGGAAGTAACCGCATGGGCGTTTCCTCCGAGCGGAGCCGGCAGTGAATTGTTGTAGACGATCTCGGCATTTACACCCAAACGGAGTAGGGCGTTCGTAAACAAACGCGCCCAATCGCCATACCAGGCTGCGCCAACAACAATGACTTTTGTCGGCTTCATGGATATTAACGGCGATGCGCCAAATACCACTCTATCGTACGCCGCAACCCTTCCTCAAGCCGCACTTTCGCCTTGAAGCCAAAGCCCTGCTCCGCTCGGCTTGTATCAAATATGCGGCGCGGCTGGCCGTCCGGCTTCGTGGCATCCCAGCGCATTTCCCCCTCAAAGCCGACGATCTTCCCGATGAGCGCCACAGCATCCTTGACCGGCGTTTCTTCGCCGATACCAAGATTCACCGGCTCGGGACTGTCGTACCGTTCTGAAGCAAGGACGATCCCCTCTGCCGCATCTTCTACATAGAGGAACTCCCGGCTCGCTTTTCCGGTACCCCACACTTCTATAAAGGAAGCGCCCGATTCCTTTGCGGCGACGACCTTCTTGATGAGCGCGGGGATCACATGCGAGCTTGCAGGGTCAAAATTGTCCCGCGGGCCGTACAAGTTGATGGGCAGAAGATGGATGGCATTGAAACCATATTCCCTCCGATACACCTGGCCTTGCACCAAGAGCATCTTCTTTGCAAATGCATAGGGGCCCGTATTCTCGTCCAAGGGACCATTCCACAAATTTTCTTCCTTGAAAGGCATCGGGGTGATCTTCGGATACTCGCACACCGTGCCGATACCAACGAATTTTTCAACACCCGCCTGCCGCGCCGATTCCATGAGCTGAAGGCCCATCATGGCATTGTCGTAGAAGAATTTTCCGGGATGCGCTTGGTTCGCGCCGATGCCGCCGACAACCGCCGCAAGGTGGATAATGACGTCCCTGCCCTTCACCGCTTTTTCGCAATTTTCAAGATGAACAAGATCAAGCTCTTGCGAGGTCGGCATGAATATATTTTCTTCCGGCACGCCTCGCGCAAGAAGTTTTTCAAGCACATATTGGCCCAAAAAACCGTGCCCGCCGGTCAGAAGAATCTTTTTTTTCCTGAGATCTAATGCCATAACAGTAATTATGGTATGCAAAGTAGCATGTTTGGTCAACGCCGCCGCTAAAATCCGGCAAGGCGCAAAAACTTCTTCGGGTATGCCTCCCAGGAAGGATTGATGCGCCTGAACCATTTCACTTCACTGCTTTGTGCGCCGCGATCGGGGCTTTCTTCGTGGGCACCTCCACGAGGAATATGAAGGTTATAGAATGCGCATTGGTTCCCTTGAAGTATCCGGTGCGTGAAAAATATTCGTGAAATCCCAAGCATTTGATAACCGTTCCGCGAAGCCCTGTTTCCTCTTTGAGCTTCCGGAGTGCTGCGGCAGTGAGGCGCTCATTTTTTAGAAGGCGCCCTCCCGGAACCCACCACTTTCCTGCCTTAGGTTCGTTCGCGCGCTTGACCAAAAGAAAACGCTTCCTCGCACTGTCGGTAACCACAAGGTCCACGCACACGATGGGCATCGCGGTGTGTATCTTTTTGTAGAGCCGATCAGGTATGCGCTTCGTTACGATCCTCATGTGATATCTTCTGCGTACCGCACCATGCCTCAATGTACGATCCTCTCCTGAAACGGATCAGGCGTGGCTTTCGTGGAGCCAACCGACCAGATTTTTGACATGTATCTTTGCCGCCAGCTCATGCAAACCCTGCTCGCGCATATCATGCTGCAGCATGATCTTCACCAGGTCCTCAAAACCCACTTTCGCCTGCCACCCGAATGCGCGTTCTGCTTTACGGGAATCGGCTACTAAATGGTCTACTTCGGCCGGCCGGTAATAGCGCGGGTCAATTTCTACATATTGTTTCGCATCGCCAAGTCCCGAGATGTGGAACGCAAGATCTACGAACTCCTGGACCGAGTGGGATGTCCCCGTCCCTATGGCGTAATCATCGGGTTTTTCTTCCTGGAGCATGCGCCACATCGCCTCTACGTATTCCGGCGCATAACCCCAGTCCCGCCGTGCGGTGAGGTTCCCCAGATACAATTTTTTTTCTTTTCCCGCGAGGATCTTCGCAATACCGTGCGTGATTTTCCTCGTTACGAACGCTTCTCCGCGGCGCGGACTCTCGTGATTGAAGAGGATCCCGTTCACCGCGAACATGCCATACGCTTCGCGATAGTTCCGCGTCGTATCAAATGCGAATACTTTTGCAATGCCGTAGGGACTGCGGGGATGGAACGTGGTTCGCTCGTTCTGCGGCGGCGGCGCGGCTCCGAACATTTCTGAGCTGGATGCCTGATAGAATCTTATTCGTTTGCCGGTATCCTGCTCGTAATCTTTGATCGCTTCAAGTATCCGCAACGTGCCGAGCCCCGTCACGTTCGCGGTATATTCGGGCACATCGAAGGAAACGCGCACGTGCGATTGGGCGCCAAGATGGTAGATCTCGTCGGGCTGGATCTCGTACAAAAGGCGGCGGATAGTGTTCGCGTCGGCCAGGTCACCATAATGCAGGGCGATACGCGCGGCATTCCCGTGCGGATCGGAGTGCAGATGCTCTATCCTCTTCCGATTGAACGTTGATGCTCTCCGCACGATGCCATGCACGTCGTACCCCTTGGAAAGCAAAAACTCCGCGAGGTACGAACCGTCCTGACCGGTAATGCCGGTGAGGATGGCTATTTTCTGATTGGATCGAGGCTCGAGGCTTTTCATGCGCGATGATCGATAGACTCAAGGTATACGTTTTAGTGCTTGCCGTCAAAGCCGCGGCACTTTGTGCGAATCACGTCCCAGTTCTGCCCCAAAAATTTTTTATGCTCCGGATGAGTATCGGCGGGGGGTTCTTTGAACATGCGTACCGCTTTCGCCTGCGCGCTGCCGCGAAGCATTCCACCTATTTGACGCGCACAGAACACCAGACTTACCGTGTGCACAAACTCGCCGTCATTTAAGAACTCAATATAACCGATGAAATCGCCCAGCTCGATAGTAATACCTAATTCGGTTCCTGCGATGCGGGCCGCAGCTTCGGCGAGCGATTCTTTATAGAAAACTCGCCCGCCGGGCATGTGCCATAACCCCTCTGCGGGCGGGATATCCCGTTTGGTGAGCAACAATCCTTCGACAGACCCTATCGCAAGATCGACGCACAGCCGCGGAGCGCGGCTGTAGACGAACCGATACTCCT
>Ga0247727_10010229_pt1 | contig 16690 bp, 14 predicted proteins | sample WisWelCaveWW1625_FD_202498 | JGI IMG/M metagenome (GOLD analysis project Ga0247727, IMG submission 202498) | Biofilm microbial communities from Wishing Well Cave, Virginia, United States - WW16-25 | ecosystem: Environmental > Aquatic > Deep subsurface > Groundwater > Cave microbial mat | place...
GCGCCTGACGTCTTTCGTCTGCCGGGTCTCCGATACTCGGTTCCCGACTCGGCCCGGCGAGAGTTCCAGGTCGAACATGCGGCGCTCGCAGAGGAGGCGCTCGAACTCGTGGCGCGTTTCGCGCCGGAGGTGCACGGCCAACTCTGCGACTGGACCCAGGTGATCGCGCTCAAGCCGCCGGGTTCGGGCCATTACACGAACGTCACCCACTCCGACCTCCCGGGCGCGTTCGTCTGCACGTTGGTTCGCCACCCCTACGAGTTGGCCGACGCCTTCATCCACGAGTTCCACCATTCGCGCCTCTTCGCTCTCGAGGAAGCCGGCCCCGTCCTCGCCCTGAACGGCCCCTCGGTCGAGGACTGCCGCTTCTACTCGCCCTGGCGCTCCGACCCGCGCAGCCTCTATGGGATCCTCCACGGCCTCTACGTCTTCACGCCCGTCGCCCGCTTCTGGCTGGCCGTGCACCGCTCCGTCGAGGCGCCCGGCCCGCTCGCAGACTATGCCCGCGACCAGGTCGTGCGCTTGCCATTGCAGCTTGCGATCGCGGCGCGGCAACTCGCCCTGCATGCCAACTTCACCCGGCGGGGGGCGGAGATCTTCGCGGCCCTTGTGCGCGATTCGAAGGCCTTGGCCGCCGAAGCCGAAGCCGCCGGCGCACCCGCGGATCCTCCGGCGGTCGCTTGCCGGGCGGACGGCGCTCTCGTCATCCAGACCGCGGCGCGGAGTGGGCAGCCGCTCACCGTGCGGGGCGCGCTGCGCGAGCACCTCGCAGGCAACGATGTCTCGTCACAATGCGCGCCGTTCTTGGCCGAGCTCGGTCTCGCCGGATGATCTTCTACCTCGTCCGCGCCGATCACGACTACACGATGCGGCGCTACTTGGCGTCCTGGGGCAGAGCGTTCCGGCGCCGCGTCCAGATTCTTCCCTACGAGCACTGCCGCTCGCTGCGCGAGTCGCCGACGGGGACGTACATCTTCTCCGACATCGAGCGCCTCGATGCCTCGCAGCGAGCCGCCGCCGCGCGCCTGCGCGAGCGGCTTCTGGAGCGGGGCGCACGAGTGCTCAACGATCCGATCCGGACGCTGCGCCGCTTCGATCTGCTGCGCGCGCTTCGCGAGCGCGGCGTCAACAGCCACGGGGCATGGCGCGTGGCCGAGGGCGCCAGCCCCGAGCACTTCCCGGTCTTCATCCGTGGCGAGAACGACCACGACGGGAGCCTGACACCCCTCCTCGCGACGCGCGCGGAGATGGAGACCGCGGTCGATGAGTTGGTTGCGCGAGGCAGGCGGCGCGAGGATCTGATCGTCGTCGAGTTCTGCGACACCTCCGACGCGTCCGGTATCTTTCGCAAGTACTCAGTCCAGATAGTGGCAGACCGCGTCCTTCCGCGGCACCTCTTCTTCGGGAGGCGCTGGATGTTGAAGGCCGCGGAACTGGGCGACGCCGCCCTGCTGGCAGAAGAGCGCCAGTACATGGCCGAGAACCCACACCAGGAGGCCATGCGCCAGGCCTGCACCCTCGCCGGCCTGGAGTACGGGCGCGTCGACTACGGCGTGGACCGCGACGGCGCGACGCGCGTCTGGGAGCTGAACACCAACCCGATGCTGGTGACCCACGAGCTGCACGGCGTGAACTGGCTCCGCATCGAGGTACACGCCGCTTTCGCCGAGCGGTTCGGCGCGGCCCTTCACGCCATCGACATGCCAGCCGGGCCGCCCATCCCGCTGCCGCCCTTGCCCGAACTGCCCGATGCCCTGCCGCCGCGCCCGAGCCTGCGGCGGAGGCTGGGGAGGTGGGTGCGCGGGCTGCCGGACTGGGCGCACTACTACTGGTACAAGCTGCTCGGTGCGCGGCGCTGATCGGCGCAGCCACCGTCGCGTTGGTGGCGTCGAAGCTGCGCGGGGCTTGATGGCAGATTCCCGGCGCCCCCCGTCCAGCAAATTGGGGGCAGGTCAAACGACAGGAGGACCGAGGTAACTTGTGGATCAGGATTCGGGGGCTGGGTCACATGAACTCGCGGATTCAGGGGTTCACGAGCAGCTCGCCTGGTGGTCCGGGCCCCTCCAGCGTCCTGAGGAACGCCCTCAAGTCTGCTCGCTCACGCGCCGAGAGACCAAGCGGCGCCAGCTCGCTCTTGCCCGGGTAGCCGTAAGGGTGGCCGCCAGCGTCGAAGAAAGCGATGACCTCCTCCAACGTGCGGAACTGCCCGGTGTGCATGAAGGACGGCCGTCGTGCAGCGCACCGAAGCGAAGGCGTCCGGAATGCCCCTTCCTGAGCGGCCCCGGGAGGGGCTGGAAGCCGCCCATCGTCCCCGTCGCTGTACGCGCTCCGCGTGTTCAGAGGATTGCCCAGCACGTTGGCGAAGCCGACGGCGGCCCCGCGATCGCCGAGATCGATAAACGCCACCGCCACCGTCGCCGGTGCGAGCCCCACGTTGTGGAACTGCTGATCGGTGAAGAAGGGGCCGCCGTGGCAGGAAACGCAGCGCGCCTTCCCGGCGAAGTGGGCAGCGCCTCGCTGCGCGGAGCGATCGATCGCCGTCGCGTCACCGTGCACCCATCGGTCGAACGGGCCCGAGCCGCAGGAGAGGAGGCGCTGGTATGCCCCGAGCGCCTTGCCCAGGTTGACCACCACGCGCGTGACCGCCTCTTGATCGGCAGGCGCCATGCCGTCGAACTCCGCTCGGTCGCCCGGCATCCCGTGACATGTGGGAGCGGCCCCGATCGGCCGGCTGCATCCGGTCAGCGTCGCATCGAGTGGCGGGAAGCGTGCTCTGTCGGAGATCGGCGGCAGGGGTCCGAAGATGGCCTCGTACTCGACTGCGTGTCGCTTCGCCACCTGCTGTGCGACGAAGAGGCGCGAGCTGTTCATCTCGTCCGGGTTTTCCAATGGTCCGAAGATTTGATTGTAGAGCGCGTCGCGGCTTCCGTCCCACATCAGGAGCTTGGCCTGGCCGACGTCGAGCAGCGACGGCGTGCGGCGCAGGATCCACCCCGAGGCGAGAGAGATCTGCTTGCCCTGTGTACGATCGTCGAGGAAGCCCGCCGCGGGGACGTGACAGCCGGCGCACGAGACCCTCCCCGTCTCGCCTTTCTTTCCCAGCGTGGTCGGTCCTCCGTCGTTGTCGCCGTCCAAAAGCGTGCCCGAGAAGAGCGCATCGAAGAAAAGCCGCTGGCCGAACCGCGCCGCACGCGGATCTGTGGCGAAGCGATTGCTGGGGTCAGGCGGCGGTGCGGGCATCTCGGCGGGCGAAAGCTCGGCGAGCCGAACACGTTCCTGCTCGGTGAAGACCGGGTCGGGATCGTCGATGGGAGGTTGCGGCGGAGCATGGTTGCAGCCTGCGGCGAGCCCGAGAAACGCGATGCTCGCCCAGCGGAGGTTCATGGTATCAACTTCGAGACGCAGGGCAGGATCTTCTCGTCCCATGCCGGTGCACCGACACCGCTCTTGAATCCGATCTCGTCGAAATGGCGCCGCGTCTCGAGCTGCATGCGCTTGTGGTGGAACACGTACCAGGGCTGCTCGACATCGACGCCCGAGTGGTAGAGCACGTCACCGAACGTGACCGAGACAGGTCCTGCGGGCATCTTGCCGGCGGGCAGGTCCGCACACCCCCAGGGCTTGCCGTCGAGCAGGACATAGACTCGAGACGTGGAAGCATAGACGTCGAAGAGCACGCGGCGGTCCACGCCCATCAGGTCACCCACCTCCGCATGGGGCGGGAGGGGCAAGCCGCTGAATGAATCCGGGCGCAGCGGGAAGCGAGGGCACTGGTTGTTGACCTCCCACGTCCGGTGGTCGCAGAACTCGACATCGATGCGCGCCGGCCATTCGCCGAAAGGCTGTACGACGATCGTCGTTCCTTCCGGCAGCGCGGACTGAATGGGCGGATCGCGATCGCTGATCAAGATCTGCGGATAGCGGCGCGACGTCGAGACGATGTCTACCTCCATCGTCACGTGAAGGAACGCGCTCACGGCCAGGGTCGCTTTGCGCTTGGGAGTGAGCCGGAACTTGCCGTTGGTATCGGCCGCCCAGTCGGCGTAAGTCACCCACAGCTCGCCCAGCATCTGGCCGATGGAGAACTGCGGAAACTCCACCGAGTGGAAGGAGATGTCGTAATCGGCGGTCTCGTAATGCTTGCTCTGAAAGGAGGCGCCCGGTACCTCCGTCAGGGGTCCCGGCGAGATGCCGTCGTTGAAGCCGTCGCGAAAATCGAACGCCTCCGGCGCGCCTGGGCTCACGTCCACGTAAGAGCGCGCGATGGCCAGGGGACGATTCTGTGGGTCGTGCTGGCCGTTCACGTAGACCTCGCCGTTCGGCGCCGCCGCGCGGACCTGGTCGAGCGTCACGTGGGCCTGGTACAAGGTGCCCTGCGGTGGAAAGGCCACCGGCGAAAGATGGCCCTGGAACGGGCATCCGACGTCGAGCGCCTCGACCACCAGCGTGGTCGCGGCAGTGAGCCCGGTCCACAGCACTGAGTAGATGGGTGTGGGTCCCTGGCGCACGGCCCGATCGAATCGGGGCTGCCCCCGCACCAGCTCGTCATGGCTCTTGCCACAGCCATTGGCGTAATGGACGCGCATCAGCGGTTCGGTCCCGTTCTCGCCCGCCGACAGCACGGAGAAGGCTTCCTGGGGGTTCAGGGCGGCGCGCGCGGTCTTCTCGGGACCGTCGATGAAGTAGACTCGCGTCGGATCCTGTACGGCGGTGAAGACCGGGCGCGTCGCGGCCGAGGGCGCCGACGGCACGTAGAACCCGATGCCGTCGTCGCGCCAGCCGGCGGCGATCAAGCTGGCCCGCTCCGAATCCGAGGTCACGTACTTCTTGACGCGGCTCTCGGTCCAGCGCTGGAAGTAGCACGGGTTGTCTCCGTCGTGAGCCGGGTCGCCGAGCACGTACACGGGCGTTCGACTGGCGCCTGGAGACGGGTAGACATGACCGATCGTGGCATCGGGCCGCGAGCGTTTGAACCCCATCACGTCATGCTCGACGAGAGTCTTCATCGCGCCGCCCGGGACCTGCGGCTCGTCATCCGTCGGCACCGCGGGCCCCTCGCGGTCGCCCGAGCAACGGTAGATCGCGTTCTTGATGGCCACGCCGCCGTCGAGGATGTCGGCTTCCTTCGGGGCTGGGTAGACGCGATAGTCCTTCGCGCCCGCAAACGGGTCGAAGACGATGGTAGCGCTGTCGCCGCGAATGGTGGGCTTGACGTTGACGAGTTGTGGCAGCTCGGTTAGCGGCGGCCTGCTCGGTGGGCCACTCTTCGAGCAAGCGGCGATGGCCAGCGTCCCGACCGTGCACGCGACGCGCGCAAGAGTCCAAGTCGCCATGGTGCCTCCGAATCGCTCAAGATACCACGCTGGATGGCGGGGGAGCGAGGCCGCTCGGGCGCTGCTCCCGGTTGCGTCCAGACCGGCGCGAACGCAGAGTCTGGCCCAGCGATCATGAAAGTCGTACCGCGCATCTCAGTAGCGATGCCGACGTTCAATTCCGCGCGCTATCTGGCCGCCAGCGTGGAGAGCGTCATCGCACAGACCCGTCCGGACTGGGAGTTGGTGCTGTGTGACGATGGGTCGCGCGATGGCACCGTCGAGGCGGCCGAGGATCTCGCCAGGCGGGATGATCGCATTCGTTGCTGTCGGGCGATCACGCCGGGCCGGCCGTGACCAGGAACCGCGGCTTCCAGCACACGCATCCGCAGTCCGAGTTCGTCGCCTTCCTCGATAGTGACGACACCTGGGAACCCGGAGCGCTGGCGCTGCTCGTGGACGCGTTGGAGAGGCATCCGGAGCACGGGGCCGCGCACGGCCTGGCCCGCAGCACCGAACTGGAGGGCAGGCAGTACGAGAGCGATGACCTGACGGATTCGATGCGGCAGAGGCGTGCCATCCAGGGCGGCCGGTTCGTCGATCTTCCCATCTCCGCGCCCACCACTTTCGAGGCGGTGCTGGTGAAGAACTACCTGGTGACGCCCGGCACCAGCCTGATCCGCCGCCGGCTCTTCGAATCGCTGGGCGGGTACGAGCCGGCGACGGTACCGTGCGACGACTGGGACATGAATCTGCGCATCGCTCGCAACGGTGGTTTCTTCTTTGCCGATCGCGTGATTCTCAACTGGCGCCGGCACCCGGACGCCATCTCCAACACGAGCAGGCGGTGGCGGCAGTCATACCTGGCAGTGAGGAAGCGCGCGATCCGATCCGCCGACAACACGCCGACCCAGCGCCAGGCGGCCAGGTTTGCCTTTATCAGCGAGTGTCGAGGCATTCGCGGCGAGGCCCTGGAGGACCTCAAGCGCGGGGAGGTCCGGTCCGCCGGCCGGGCGCTCGCCCGGGCCCTGCTCTTCCACCTGGCCTACTACTGTTCGTGAATCACCGCGTCGATTGCCAGCGCTAGCCGACGACATCTTGGGATCTTTCCATGTCCCGCGCACTTCCGCACAGCCGTTTGCTGGGGCTGCTCCTGTTCGCAGGCGTGGTTGCGTTTGCCACCATGTGGTCGCTCTTCGCGCTGGTCGTGTTCCTCAGCTTGCGCTCGTAGCCCCCGGGCGCAACCTTCCGAGGATCGCGCCGCAGCTCTCTGTTGCGTGGCCACGGTGGTCGTCGTCGGAACTTGAGTCTATCACGATATCGGGCTCTTCTCGATTCAGCAAGGTGATGATGGCCCTGGCGTTGGCGGGGGCGGGAGGCTTGCGGTGACCAACCGGGGCTTGGCCGCCATCCGGAAGCGACCTGCGTATGCGCAGCCGGCGGGCAGGGGAAACTCCCCGTCAGTCCGGGCCCGAGTTTACCAGCTTGGCCTTTCGCTCGTCTGGCCGACCCGCCCCGAGCGCGTTTTCTCGGATCCTTCCCGACCCGCTATGCTGAGGCCTATGGAAGGCGTCGCTAACGCTTCGTTCGTAGGGCCGCGAGTGAATGCAGCCAGGTCGCGGGGCGCGGAATTCCACATCCCGTCGCTCGATGGGATCCGCGCCCTCTCTTTCCTGATCGTGTTCGTGGCGCACGCAGGCCTGGGAGACGTCGTCCCCGGAGGATTCGGCGTCACCTGCTTCTTCTTCCTCAGCGGATATCTGATTACTACGCTGCTGCGGATCGAGTTCGAGCGGACCGGCACGATAAGCCTTCGCGATTTCTATCTGCGGCGGGCCCTCCGCATCTTGCCGCCGTTCTATTCCGTGCTGGCGCTTGCGGCTCTGCTGACAGCGACGCACGTCCTTCCCGGCGGGCTCGATGCGCAGCCGATGATCGCCCAGCTCGCGCACGTCACGAACTACTGGAACATCTACTTCGGCACCGCGGGCATGCCCCAGGGGACGGGCGTCTACTGGTCGTTGGCGGTCGAGGAACACTTCTACCTGCTCTTTCCTTGCCTGTTCATCCTGCTGCAGCTCGCGTTTCGACGACGGCCGCGCATGCAGGGGGGAGCCCTGCTCCTGGTGTGCGCCGCAGTCCTCGCCTGGCGACTCGCGCTCGTCTTGTGGCTGGGCGCGACGGGCGACCGGACCTATCTCGCGAGCGATACGCGCCTCGACTCGATCCTCTTCGGCTGCGCGCTCGCAGTCGCGGCCAATCCCATGATCGACCAGGTGCAGCTGACCGCGCGCTGGAGGACGCCGCTGCTGGTCCTGGGAACGGCGGGACTCCTCTTCAGCTTCCTCTTCCGCGCGCCTTGGTTTCGCGAGACCCTGCGGTACAGCGTGCAAGGCCTCTCCCTGGCCCCGCTCTTCGTCGTCGCCATGCGCGAACCGGATTACGGGCCCTTCAAGCTCCTCAACCTGCGCTTGGTTCGCCGCGTAGGCGTGCTCAGCTATTCGCTCTATCTGGTGCATCACGTCGCGTTGTACGCGACCGAGGCGTGGCTGCCACGAGCCGGAGCGCCGGTGCGTGCACTGCTTGCGCTCGGGCTGTCGCTCGCCGTGGCCCAGGCGACCTATCGGCTGATCGAGAAGCCCTGCGCGCGCCTGCGGAAGCGGTTTGCTCACGCGCACTGGATGGGGCCAGGGCCGACGGGCCGCAGCCGTGACGAGCGGGGTTAATTGCAATGCCGCTCAGTCCGGCGGCTCAATTAAGGTTCTCCTCAGCTTGATATGGGCGGTGTGAAGGTATTCGTCGAGAGGCGGGAAGGGCAGAGAAAGCTGATCAGGGAAGCGCGCACCGGAGCGCCTTGGTATTTCCGCGTTTGCGAGGACGCAGAGACCAGGGAGAACCGGTGCGCATCAGGACGGTATTCAATCGGCTGCTCTGCCTGCAAGGGGCGTGGGTGCGAGAGGTGGAGTTCATGGTGGCCGCGGTGGTGGTGACAGTGGCCGCTCGTCGGCGCCACCACCGCTGCCCGCGGTGCAGCTACACGACGGGAGCTGCTTGGGACCGGCACGAGCGCGACTGGCGACACGTGTCGCTGGGGAAGTGGCGGGTGGTGATCCGAGCGACCCTCAGCCGGCTGCGCTGTCCGGAGCACGGCGTGCTGGTCGAGGCGGTGCCCTGGGCGGCGCACGAGTCGCGCTTCACGCTCGACTTCGAGGAGGTGGTGGCCTGGCTGGCGCGGGAGATGAACAAGACGGCGGTGACGAAGCTGATGCACGTTTCGTGGGAAGCGGTGGGGCGCATCGTCGAGCGGGTGGTCGAGCGCAAGCTGGACAAGAAGCGGCTCGACGAGTTGTACGAGATCGGGCTCGACGAGGTGAGCTATCGCAAGGGGCACAAGTACCTGAGCATCGTCGCCGATCACCGCTCGGGAGACCCGGTGTGGATCGGCGAGGGCCGCTCGCAGAAAACGGTCTCCGGCTTTTTCGAGGAGCTGGGCGAGGAGCGCAGCGAGAAGCTGCAAGTGGTCTCGATGGACATGTGCGCGCCCTACATCGCCGAGGTGAGCGAGCGAGCGCCGAACGCGAAGATCTGCTTCGACCCCTTCCACGTCGTGAAGCTGGCGAACGAGGCGGTGCACGAGCTGCGCCGCGGCGAGGCGCGCGAGCGCAAGGGCACCAGCGAGGCGGCAGTGCTGAAAGGCTCGCGCTGGGCGCTGCTCAAGGCGCCGGAAAATCTGCGGCCCGCGGAACAAGTGCGCCTCGCCGAGGTGGCGCAGCTCAACCAGCGCGTCTACCGCGGCTACCTGCTGAAGGAGGAACTGCGCGCGCTCTACACCTGCGGCCCGCTGGCGCGCAGCGACATCTCAAAGAATGGCTCTCTTGGGCGAGCCGCTCCAAGCTCCGGCCTTTCCGCACGCTGCGCAAGTACCGGACCGGAATCCTCGATGCGATCCGGCTCCGCGTCTCCAACGGCCGCCTCGAGGGATTGAACAACAAGATCGGCGTCCTCAAGCATCGCGCCTACGGCTTTCACTCGGCCGCCGCTCTAATCGCGATGATATTCCTCTGCTGCACCAAGCTGCCGCTCACGCTACCCATATGAGGATTAGGAGAACCTCAATTAAGCGCCTCTACGTGATTACGGAGAGGCCTCATTTTGATCTTCACGGCACGGGGGAAGCTGCGCCTCGAGCGTCCTTCCGGCAGCACAAATCGAGCGATGTCGCGGCGAAGCTTGGCGAGCTGCTTGGGAAGGCGGCCGGGTGCGATGCGCGTAGCGAGGAACCAGAAGCCGCGCATGAGGTGCAAGGCGGTGACGAAGCTGATGCGAGTGGGCGGGACGCGAGCGTCGCGGCCGATGCTCTCCATCTCGGAGCGTCGAGAGGCGCTGCTCCAACTCCAACTGCGTCGAGGGAAGATCGAAGATCGAAGATCCAACTCATCGCTCACTCCGCCGGCCACCATGCCTTGCGGAGGATCCTATCGACCCCTCTGACACTGCCTGCGGGGGCTACCTGAGCGAGCCGGATACCTCGACTAGTATGAAGTGGCTGGCTCCGCAAGGGCAGACCCCCCCCTGCCCCATGTGAGGCGTGGACGATTGCGGCAGCAGTAGCGACGACGAGCTTTCTCATTCGAGTATCCGCGCTCGAGGCGCATTGGCTGAATCCGTCGGCGGGCCGCAGTCGGCATTTCGAGCTCGAAGAGAGCTCACCAGTCAGAACGCGGTCCTCGCCTCTGGAAAGCTGTCGTCCCTGCAGCCTTGCTATGGCGCCGCGGCGCGGCGGGAGTCGTACGTGGTCCCGTCCCTCCACAGCGCGTAGAGAATCCCTGCCAGCTTGCGAGCGAGCGCCACCGTCGCGATGCGCTTGCCCCGCCGCTTCTCGACCTCGGCCGCCCAGAGCTGCAGCGCTCGGCCATCGGCGGAGCGGCAGCACAGGCGCAACGACCAGGCGGCCTCCACCAGCGCCCAGCGCAGCGCCGGCGACCCTGCCTTGGTGATCGAGAGCCGTTGCTGGTTGTCCGAGCTCGACTTCTCTCCCGGCACCAGGCCGATATAGCTCTCCACATGGTGAGCGCTCGGAAAGCGGTCGATGCGGTCGAGTGCCGAGACGAAGCGCACCCCCGTGATCGGCCCGATCCCCGGGGTCGTCATCAGCCTCTGGCAGACCGAGTCCTCGCTGGCCAGCCTCTCCACCCGCGCAGTGGCCGCCTTGATCTCCTCGCAGAGCGCATCCAGCACCCGCAGCTGCGACTCCACGTAGACGGGGACCGACTCCATCTCCCTCACCCGCCCAGCGAACGTCACCGGCGTGCCGCTCCGGATGCGAATGCCCTGGCCCCGCAGCCATCCACGCACGTTGTTGACCAGCTTCGTCCTCGACCTGACCAGCGCGTCGCGCATCCCGCAGATCGTCTTCCACTCGCGGGAACGGCTGCTGGGGACGTGGACTGATGGCAGATCGATCCGGCAGGAGACTTCGCTGAGGATCTGTGCGTCGCGCCGGTCCGTCTTCGTTCGCCGCGCTCCAACGCCCAGCGTCCGCACCAGCGTCGCCGGTACCACCCGCACTTCGTGCCCCGCCTCCAGCGCCGCGTCCGCGATCGCGAAGGCCTCCGCGCACGTCTCCATCACCACTCGGCTCGGCGGACGTCCTCGCAGGAACTCCTTGAGCGCTAACGTCTCCCAGCGTCGCTCCAGCACGACCTGGCCATCGCCAGCTCGGATGCAGATCTGGGATTTCCTTCCACCGAGATCGATCGCACAATGCTCCATGGCTGACTCCTCTCTCTTGCGCCTCGAGCGCGTGGAAACCTGAGCGACGGTAATCCGTCAGCTCGTCGGGAGAGGAGCCAGCCACTTCATCCAGTCTGCATTGAGGGTTAATTGGCCAGGAACCGGCGCACCGTCGTGAAGAGCGTCTCCTTGTCGCAACTCGTATCCCGATGGCCGCAATGCCCGTTGAGCATGACGACCTGGGCCCCGCAGAGGCGGGCGAAAGCGAGCGCCGGTGCCGGGTCGACCACTTCGTCCGTCGGCGAAAGCACGACCAGCATCCGGGCGCGCACTGCACGCGCAGCGGACTCCATCGAGCCGGCGAACCGAGCCGAGACGTCATGCGCGGCGATCGCCTCGGCTTGGCGCGCATAGTCCCGGGCGTCAATGGCCAACTCATGGAACGCTGACCGCGGTTCCAGGCGGAAAAGTGCGCTTGCGGCGCGCCACGGCGCGGAAATAGCGAGCATCTCCTGCGACCAGCTGCGCCACCGGCGACGCTCGGCGTCGGTGGTCTTCGGCGTACCAACGATGGCGACCGCCGCTTCCATCGACGAGGGATGCGCAACGGCCCACTCGAATACCTGCATTCCACCGAAGGAGATGCCGACCACGGCCTTGATCCGCTCGATCCCCAGGACTTCGCGAAGCAGCCGCCGCTGCGTTTCCACCATGTCGCTGACGGTGAACGACGGGAACGCGTCACCGGGCTGCAACGTGCTGTTGGAGGGCGACGAGGAGACCCCGTTCCCCAGCGCGTCTACAGCGATGACGAAGTCGCGCGAGGTATCGACCAGCCGTTCCCGACCGAGTTGCCGCGACAGATCGGCGCTGGTGCCGGTCGACCACGAGACCACCAGCACTGCGTTCGATCGCGCAGCGTCGAGGCGGCCGAAGGTGCGGTAGCCGATGCGGCAGTCGCGCAGGACGGCTCCGTTCTGCAACCTGCATTCGCCGAGGCTACCCAGCTGCTGACGCGACGAGCACCCGAGCAAGGCCAAGGCGGAGAAGAGCGGTGCGACTTGCGCTCGCAAGTGCACGCAGGATGGCCCGGCTCGGCCCCGCCGCGGGACGCCGTTCAGCGGGTCTCCAAGATTAGATCGATGTTGGACAGGATGGTCGGGTAGTTCTGAGGCTGGTTGACCGTGACGAACTCCAGAGTGTTGGACCCTGCCCGCAGCTCGGCGAGAGGCACGTCGATCACCTGCGCCAGATTCCCGATCTGGTTGGCGGTGGTAAGAACCGCCGCCTCCGCCGGGGTGATGGCTCGATCCTGCCAGGCGCCGCCGTTGAACCGATACCTCAGTTTGACCGTCGTCAGGTCCGACGGCGCGCCGCAACAACTGAGGTAATACGAGCTGAAGGCCAATCTGGACCTGACGACATTGGTGAGATCGACGCCTTTGAACTCGAGAGAGGGCACATTCTTGGCGGGGCAGCACGTGACGATTCCCTGCGGCCATTGCCCGGTGCCGTCGCTGATGATGTAGCCGACATTGACGTGCGGATCGGACGGGGTGAGAGAATCGGGGATCTCGTACTCACGCCAGTTGAGGATCACCGGTCCATCGAAACCGATGTTGTCCCAATGGTAGACCGCGTCCGGCCCGAACCCATACTTGATGGTCGCATGATTACGGGCGGTGACGTGGACCCAGCCACGGGTGAAGTTGAGGTTGAACGTCGCGGTAGCGATCTTGTGGAAGTTGGGAAAAGTCCTTCCCTCGTCGGGAGACGCGTCCGATCCGTAGACGTCGATCTGCGTCTTCGACAGTTGGATTTCGAAGTGGTTCAGCTTCCCTTGTTCCGTCGCAACACAGTCCGGAGTGCCCCAGTCCGGCGGATAGACCTGCGTGGCTTTCGTCACCGCGTAGCTCGCGTAGACGTCGACCATGCCGACCGAGATCGCGCTCCGATTCCCGAGCAGGCAGTGGTCGTTGTTGAACTGGATCTCGATGCCGTTCTTCGGGAGCGGACCGCGCTCGTAGTCGCTAAAGCTCGGAACCGGAATGGGATCTTCGGTCACTTCGATCGAAACCCAGCCGGCCAGGCCGCTGACCATCTTCGCATCGACATCGAAGACGATCTTGCCGGTCCGGCCGGCGAAGTCGAACGGCTGGCGGATTCGATAAGAGTTCAACCCATAGTTTTGCATGGCGACAGCGGTCATCAACTGCGCCGAGCGCGTCGTCGTCGGATCGCAAATCAGCGTGTCCTCGTCCGGGAACACCGACGTCTTGCCCAGCGACGTACGGCAGGGCGGGATGGGCCCTGCCGGTGCGGGGTTCGCCTTGGTAGGGTTTGCGACTTCTTGGGGCGAGAGCCGGCCTGCGCTCCAGCGTGCCGGGTCGAGATCTCCTGCCCTGCCGGGAACGCCAGCGGGACCTTTATTGAAGGTGTCACAGAAGGCGGTCTGCAAACCCAGCCCGCAGCCGCCACCGTCGGCGAGCGCACCCCCGTCGGGCTGGCCGCCGTCGGGGTCCGCCGGCCGCGACGAGGAGCAGCCGAACGCGAATAGAACCACCAACACCGAAGCGCTGGGGAAGAAGCGGAATGCCACGTTCGACATGGTATCATCTCCTCACATCGATGTCCGCCTGCTGGCGTTGCGGATGGCTCTAGCTTGCCTTGCTCGCTACACTCCGTGACAGATGAGGCAAGTTCTACGCTGCCATTCTCGCGCGCTCGATGGTGGAGTCGGGGGCTTTTTCGCAAGCGCGCCAGCCGCGGCGGAGTGGATCTGAGGATCGTCTGCGAGGGCGGGGTCGAGGCGCAGGATTACAGGTCGTACGATGCGCGAAAAGGACTTGCTCATGAAGCGGGCGACGCGGCGGCCGAGCGAGGTGAGGACGTAACGTTGGGAGCGTGGTAAGCGCCGGAGGAGGCCCTCGGGCTTGTCACGGTCTCGTGGACAGGTTGATGACGCCGCAATGCTTCATCCTTGCATCCCTCTCGTGTTCGGCAGGGTTCACATAGTCCAGCGCCGAGTGCCTTCGCTGCCGATTATAGAAGACCTCGATACAGTCGAATGGCTCCTCCTTTGCGTTGGGCGTGCGTTTCGAATCGTTCCCCGAGCTCCGATTCGAGAGTCGAGAACCAGCTCTCCATCACCGCGTTGTCGTAGCAGTTGCCCTTCTAAAGGTTAGGTTTCCTGAGAGTCCAACAGGTCACTTGAGCGCGGCGCGCACCGCGCAATGCAGGCGCGGATCTCTCGAAGCTGGCGCTCCACGTTCAGGTGTGCCTCGCAGGCGTTGCGTGCGGCGGAGCCGAGGCTCTCCCGCAGCGCGGCGTCGGAGATGAGCGCCTCGATCTTGGCCGCCAGATCGCCGGCATCGCCCCGGCGGAGCAACAGGCCGGTCTTGCCGTCTTCGACGAGATCGGGGATCCCACCGACGGCTGAGACCAACACAGGAAGCCCGGTCGCCATCGCTTCCAGAGAGGCGATGCTACTGCCGTCGGCCTGCGTGGGGAGACAGAAGACGTCGGCCTCTTCGAAGAGGTGCGTGAGCTCGGGCGTGTTTGCCCGCACGCCGCAGTGGATGCGGACGTGGGGCAGCCGCGGCCCCAGCGCCGCGGCCGCGGGCTCGTCTGCGCCGGGGTTGCCGAGCGCCGTGCGAATCCACTCCGGCAGCTCGCCGGGCCAAGTGACGATGTCCATCTCCCAGTTGCGGGCTCGCGTGCGCTCGGCCCAGTCGAGGAGAAGCTCGCCCCCCTTGCGGCGAAACTGACCGCCGACCATGAGTACGCGAATCGGCCGGTGCGCAGGCCGCCCACGGCGATCGACCCGGTGCCAGCGACGGAGGTTCGCGCCCGGCAACACCACGTGCACGCGCTCGGGAGGAACTCGATAGTCGTGGCTGATGCCTCGCGCCGCCCAGGTGGACATGGTGAAGACGCCGCGGCACGCTCGCGCCACCCGGGCGTGAGCGTGCTCCCGCATCGCCTGCAGCGGAGCGATCCTGGAGAACTGATGAACATACCAAGGCGAGAGCTCGCGCTTCAGCGAGGGGCTCAGGTCGGTGTAGAGGAAGCTCGGAAAGCGGCGGACGAAACGCATCAGCCCTGTGTTCTCGCAGGCGATGAACAACGTGTCGCAACGAGCGTGTGACGCGAGGCCGACTGCGACTTGTTGGATTTCTCCGAGCCTGTGACGGACGGGATGTGGCAGCAAGCGGGCGAGCGGGAACGTGCTGGGCGGCAACTCACCGGTCAGCCCCAACATCATTGCGCTCCCATCGCCATCGAGGTAGTCGCGGAAATTGAGGAACTGGGTGTAGTGCCCGTGACCGAGCGCGAAGATCCAGCCGATGCGCTGGGTGTTCGGCTTGCCGTCCTTCATTCCGTTTCCGCTCCACGGACTTTCGGGGAACCACACCGGAGAACCCCCTTGTGGGTTCCGGAGAATTCTGGCTTGCCCTTTCCGAAAATGCTGACCACCTGCGTGCCTCGGCTGCGGTGGGGTTGTCAAGGCCGAGGTGCTAGGTACGCATCGCGGGGCCGTCGAGGTGGATCAGACGGCCGCGCAAGTCGTCGTCGTGGAGCACCGAGCTCCAGGCGGCGAGCGCCTTGTTGGTGGTGAAGACCATCGAGCGCCTGCGCTCGGGCGGTCGTTGACGACGTGGAAGAGCATTGGCGGCGTCGGTGGCGACGATACGCACCTTGTCGCTCTGCAGGTAGCGCGTACCGGCGATGCCGGTGGCCTCGGCCGGCAACGAATACGAGTGCGTGTCGTGGGCCACTATCCCCGTGGGCCCGACGAAGAACGGGATCGGCAGCGCCATGTCTTCGGGCGCGACCTTGAGCGGCCGCAGACGTGGGCGCTCTTCGGCCATGCGCGCGGCCGGTGTCACGCCGGTGGCCCGCAACGGGCGCTGCGTGTTGACCGCCTCGTGCCACTCGTCGAGCTGGCGCTGGAGGTCCTCGTCGTCGAGGAAGCGCCGCTGCTTGAAGAAGGGGCCCTTGACCCCAGCCGACCAAGTTCTCGACCGCGCCCTTCTGCTCGGGGCTGTACGGCCAGCACAACTCGACGCCCGGCCCAGGTCGAGCGCTACGCCCGCGAAGGTCGGGCCCATCATCCCAGCTCGGCGGCGCGCGGCGGTAGCCTGGGGTGCCCTGCTTCGTAGCGAGAGGGGTCCCCGTTGAGGGTCGCGCTGCTCCCGGCGGGCGGGCGTCCCCAGCACGTGCCGTTACTCTACCGGGCAGATGGGCCCGGCGGATCGAGAGCCTCGATAGAACCGATCACCCTGCGGTCCCGCTCCGTCGTCTCAGGGAGACGGATTGCTGTCTGGCCGCCGTTCCCTCACACTCACGCCATGGAATCCCGCGCATTCGGCGGCACCTCGCTACGCGTTTCGGAGGTGGGACTCGGCTGCGCTCGGCTGGGCGGCATCTTCCAGCAGGACGTCCGCCCCTTCCTCGACCTCGTAGCTGCCGCCGTCGACTCCGGCATCACCTTCTTCGACACAGCCGACATGTACAGCCAGGGCGAGAGCGAGACGCTGCTCGGGCGCGCACTACGGGGGAAACGGGATCGAGTCGTAATCGCGACCAAGGCGGGCTATCGCCTTCCCGCCAGGCGGCGGCTGCTCTCGCGTCTCAAGCCGCTG
>Ga0247727_10010230_pt1 | contig 16687 bp, 18 predicted proteins | sample WisWelCaveWW1625_FD_202498 | JGI IMG/M metagenome (GOLD analysis project Ga0247727, IMG submission 202498) | Biofilm microbial communities from Wishing Well Cave, Virginia, United States - WW16-25 | ecosystem: Environmental > Aquatic > Deep subsurface > Groundwater > Cave microbial mat | place...
CCAGAGTGTTCAGATCGTTTCATGGAAACGGCAACGGGTTTGCACAATGTGCGCGTGGGTCATCGCAAGCGTGCCTTGCGGCGATGAACGGAAAACCTTATTTCTTACAACGTCTATTGTTCAAAACACGCTACCGGCAAACACTCCATCGCCAAATCTTTCACCAGCGACGATGGGAACATTTGGTTCAAGCGCATCAAGCACACCTGGGATGGGGACAAGTGCAAATATTGTGGCGCCAATCGCCGTGATTACGACCGTGGCGCAGGACTGGAGACACACGCTTATGCGATCATTCACACCGACAACATCACGGCTCGGCTTGCCGAGATATTTGGAGGAAATATGCAATTCGACGTAGTAATCGGGAACCCGCCGTATCAGTTGGGTTCAAGCGGTGGCGAGGCACAGGGCAGCTTCGCGATGCCGATCTATCAGAAGTTCATTCAAGCTGCCAAGAGCCTTGATCCGAAGCATATCGTCATGGTTACACCATCGCGGTGGTTCGCCGGAGGGCGAGGGCTCGATGCGTTTCGTTCGGAGATGCTTGCAGACACACACCTGTGGGAGCTCGTTGACTTCCCCGACGCGACCGAAGTGTTTCCTGGTATGGACATCTCTGGCGGGGTTTCATATTTTCTTTGGGACCAATCGCATGATGGGCCTTGCAACGTGCAGACGTTCACTGGGGGTGAATCTAGCGGAGTCGTTGCTCGCCGACTCGACGCTTACGGCGTGTTCGTTCGGTATAACACCGGCGTTTCTATTCTTGAAAAGGTTTGGCCAGATGGGGCCGATGTTGCTGCATCACTCGCAGCCAAGGTGTCGCCGACACAACCGTTTGGCCTGCGAACATCATACCGCGGTGCCCCCACGAAGAAGGGGCTGAAGAAACCCATCTTACTGCGATCCAGCGACGGTGAATCGTGGATCGCTCGTGCTGACATTCCTCGAAATGATTCGTGGATCGATCAGTGGAAGGCCATTCTCGGACTTGCGTATGGCGAACGTGGGCCTTTCCCATATTGGATTACGTCCTCGCCTGAGATCCTTGGCCCAGGGACGGCATGCACGGAGACCTATTTAGTTATTGATCGTTTCAACAGCGAAGCCGAAGCCAAGGTGTTCGCGAGTTATCTCCGCACACGATTCGTTAGGTTCCTGATTTGTCTCCAGAAATACACACAACACCTCTACAGTGATCGCTTCTCGTTTGTGCCCGATCTGCCGATGGATCGCAACTGGACTGACGAGGTGCTCTACAAGAAATACGGCATCACAAAGAACGAGATCGCGTTCATCAACCGCATGATTCGCCCGATGGGTGAGGGCGATGAATAAGACCATCGAGGAAATCCTTGTGCCCAAGCCGGAAACCCGGCCGCGCGTCTACGCCTACTCGATTGACGACAAGGCGCACAAGGGACTCCTCAAGGTAGGACAAACCACGCGCGACGTAAAACAACGCGTCGCTGAGCAGGTGAAGACCGCCGCGATCAAGAACTACAAGATCGAACTCGACGAGTCTGCCGAGCGCGACGGCGGCACGATCTTCACCGACCACGACGTGCGCGCAGCCCTCGCCAAGAAGGGCTTTGAGAAGGCCGAATTGGAATGGATGCGCTGCACGCTCAAGGATGTGAAGACCGTCCTCACCGAGTTGCGCACCGGGCAGCGGTTCATTGGCACGCATTCCGAGACGTTCGCGATGCGCCGTGAGCAGGTCGAGGCCGTGAACAAGACCTGCGACTACTTCCGCTCCATCTGGGCCGAGAAGAAGAAAGTCGTCCCGCGCTTCTTGTGGAACGCCAAGATGCGCTTCGGCAAGACCTTCACCACGTATCAGCTCGCCAAGAAACTCGGGGCGAAGCGCGTGCTCGTGGTCACCTTCAAGCCCGCCGTGGAGGATGCGTGGCAGACGGACCTCGAAATCCCACGCGGACTTCGATGGCTGGCAATACCTCTCGCGCAATTCCGGCACCGATCCGACGAGTGTCTCCACCAAGAAGCCACTGGTTTATTTCGGTTCGTTCCAGGACCTGCTGGGCCGGGACGACGCGGGCAATATCAAGGCCAAGAACGAATGGCTGCACACGGAGAACTGGGATTTGGTCGTGTTCGACGAATATCACTTCGGCGCATGGCGCGAGACGGCCAAGGAACTGTTCGAGGGCGAGGAAGAGGCGGTCGCCAAGAAGGAGACCAAGCTCGAATACGCTGCCGGCTTGGAAGACGTGAACGAGGACTTGACGGAACTCTCGGCCAAGGAGAGCGAGTTCCTGCCCATCACCACCAAGGCTTATCTCTATCTCTCCGGCACGCCGTTCCGGGCGCTGGCGACGGGCGAGTTCATCGAGGAGGCGATCTTCAACTGGACCTACACGGATGAACAACGCGCCAAGGAAGAGTTCGCCGCCAAGAATCCCAACAAGTGGAATCCCTACGGCGCGCTGCCGCAGATGCGATTGCTCACCTATCAGATGCCGGACGAGTTGGTGGCGATTGCGAGCGCCGGGGAGTTTGATGAGTTTGATCTCAACGCCTTTTTCGAGGCTACCGGCACAGGTGTGTTGGCGCAGTTCAAACACAAGAGCGACGTGCAGAAGTGGCTCGACATCATCCGGGGCCAGTACATGCCCAAGGCGTCTGAATACCTGAAGACCGGCACGCGGCCGCCCTTTCCATATTCGGACGTGCGTCTGCTGCCCTATCTCCAGCATTCGTTCTGGTTCTTGCCCAACGTGGCGGCCTGCCACGCGATGGCGAACCTGCTGGCGGAGGAGCACAACACCTTCTGGCACGACTACGAGATCCTGGTCGCCGCCGGCGCGTCGGCGGGCATCGGGCTCGACGCATTGCCGCCCGTGCGCCAGGCCATCGGCAGCGGTTTCGACACCAAGACCATCACCCTCTCGTGCGGCAAACTCACCACCGGTATCACCGTGCCGCAGTGGTCGTCGATCTTGATGCTGCGCAATCTGAAGTCGCCGGAGACGTATTTTCAGTCGGCGTTTCGCGTGCAATCGCCGTGGTCCATCAAGAACCCCAACGGCGACGACCCGAACGAGGAGGAGATCCTCAAGCCGGTCTGCTTCGTGTTCGATTTCGCGCCTACGCGCGCACTGCGGCAGCTCTCCGAATACGGGATCGGACTCTCGCCAAACGAGCCGAAACCGGAGAACGCGGTCAAGGACCTCGTGTCGTTCCTGCCGGTGCTGGCCTACGACGGCGCGAACATGACACAGATTGACGCGGGCGGCATCCTCGACATCGCGATGGCCGGCACGTCGGCCACTCTGCTCGCGCGCAAGTGGGAGAGCGCGCTGCTTGTGAATGTCGATAACGACACCCTGCGCCGCATCCTCGACAACCCCGAGGCGATGGCCGCCGTGGAGCGCATCGAGGGCTGGCGTTCGCTCGGCGACAACATCATCGAGATGATCATCAACAAGAGCGAGAAGATCAAAGAACTCAAAAACAAGGCGAAGGACAAGGACTTGTCGGCGAAGGAGAAAAAGGAGCTCACCGAGGAGGAGAAAGAGTTCAAGTCCAAGCGCAAGCTCGTACAGGAGAAGCTCATCAAGTTCGCCACGCGCATTCCGGCATTCATGTATCTGACCGACTTCCGAGAGAACACGCTGCAAGACGTGATCACCAAGATCGAGCCGGCCCTGTTTGAGACTGTCACTGGTCTGACGGTAAAGGATTTCCACCTGCTCGTGCGGCTGAAGGTGTTCAACACTGAGCATATGAACCAAGCCGTGTTCGCCTTCCGGCGCTACGAAGACGCGTCGCTCCGCTACACCGGCATAGACAGCCACCCGGGCCTGACACACTACGGACTGTATGACACCGTGATCGCGAGGGAGGAAGCGCCGCCCTATGAGACTGCGGGCTAACAACAGCATGCAGCCGAGAGGCGGCGTTGCATTCAGGAAGAGGGAAGAGATACGCGTGAGATGGAAGAAGTAGAAATCGAGCTTAAGTGGGCGCGTGGGGACAGACCCAGGTATACATTCCCAGTGCCCTATTTTTGCATTAGGGGGCCGTTTATGAGAGCAGTTTCAATAACGTTGCTAGTGCTATGATCTGGATAATTTCCTACTCTTTTCTCTCAAGCAGGTGAATATCGCCAGCTCGAACCGATTCGCCATTGACTATGAAAGTCAGTTGCTGCTACAGTGACGGGAATGCCAGTCACACAGATTCTCTCACCGTCACAATTGCACTTCCTAAGAACTGCTATCGATATCGCCCGCAATGCGCGAGAGCATGGCAATCATCCCTTTGGCGCTTTGCTCGCAGACGACCAAGGATACATTCTCTTGCGTGCGGAGAATACAGTCGTCACCGCACACGACTGCACCGGGCACGCCGAAACCAACTTGATGCGTGAAGCAACGAAAGTAGTTTCGCCTGAAAAGCTTGCCAGCTATACCCTCTACTCCAGCGCCGAGCCTTGCCCAATGTGCGCAGGCGCAATCTTCTGGGGAAACGTGCGACGCATCATCTATGCTCTAAGCCAAGCACGTCTATATGCTCTCACGGGTGACACAACAGACAAATTGCTCCTCTCTTGCCGCGAGGTATTTGCCCCTGGTACACACACCGTAGAAGTCATTGGCCCCGCACTAGAAGATGAAGCCCAAGCAGTTCACGAAGGCTTTTGGCGATAATGGGCTCTGTTGCAAAGATTTCAGTGACCGACTAGATGGAGCTGACAACCCTCTCATTAACTACCATTGGAGCTCAGAGTCACTTACGCTTCTTGAACGAAGCCGTATGAATGGATATAGGCTCAACAAAGTTATACATTGAATCAACTCCAACTTAAGGGATTGATACCATGACGAAGCTGCAAATCCAATGTAAGAAGTGCAATCACATAATTGAGACGAACATTTCTATGGACAAAAAAGCATTCGAGGCTGAGACTCCTATGAAGAATTCAACAAATTGCCCTAAATGCCGTACCGTCAATGAGTGGAGCAAATCAGACGTAATTAACCAGCACGAACTTCATTAGGGCTGTGATGTACTTAAAAAAATTCCAAACTGTAAGCCAGCTTAGACTCCATTGAGAGCTTCGATTTGACATCTGATAGGGCGCTATGTTAAGTTAAGAAATCTAGGCAGTTCTAAGGTCTTTGCGTAGTGGTTTTTAGCGATTATGCAGATTGGTAGGCTATTTTCTAAGAGAGCCGTTTAACCTTTGGCTCCGCAGGCCAACGCTCTAATCCGCTGAGCTACGGGCGCACGTGTGAGGGTAGTTTAGCGATTTTAGATGCTATCTTCAACTAAAAGCGAAAAAATATGCGATCGTTTGCTCATTTTCGCGTTCTGCTACTCTCTGGCGGAGGGACCGGGATTCGAACCCGGAAGGCCTTTTGGGCCGTGCTGGTTTTCGAGACCAGTTCCTTACCGTTCGGTCATCCCTCCAGAATGGATACAGATTATAACATTCGCATTTGCTGGCTTCAATCGGGCCCAAGGAGCCCGGAGAAGCGCTGCTCCACTCACGTCCGTTGCTTGACGCTTTCCGCTTCATTTGCTATATTAGACCATCTTTTCGCTAAAAGTCCGGTCCCATAGTCTAGCGGCCTAGGACGACGCTCTCTCAAGGCGTAAACACGGGTTCAAATCCCGTTGGGACCGCCAATTTTCTTCCTTAGCTGTCCCATGATTCTGAACCACTGAAGACACGAGAGTTCCACGGAATACAGCTTGCCTTTCTTCCGCGTTTTCTGTGTATTCTTTCAGTGCGTTCCGTGATTCTAAGGCGAAAGATGAAAAGTCCCCCATAAAGTCAGGCAGCCCAGGGTGAGTTCGTCCCCGGGCAGCCCAAGGAGGATTGAGAGGTTGCACAGCTACTCTAACACTGATACCAACGAAAATCGGTAACCCCCCTCACCCTGAATTCAGCTCAGTGTTTGCAGGGTTACACTGCTCATGGAATTTATGTCCTCCACTTGACTTCCACTCTCGCCATACCGTAGGCTGCCCTTGCCGATTTAAGTATTCTTTAAGATCAGAAAAGTAGTCTGCCCCTATCTTCAATTGATTGAGGTGTGTGCGATGAAAACACACAAAGAAATAAAAGCGTTTCACGGCGGTGCGTTTTTTGAGGACATCGGTCCGAATTTTTCCAAACTCGAACGCAAGCAAGACATTGTCAATGCCGATGTCGTCGATGCCTGGTACGATCCCTCTCCCAAAGTGACGGCCAAAATACTAGAATACTTGCCCTGGCTCATCAAGACGAGCCCACCCCTTCACAGCGAAGGTTTAGTGCAAATCATCTCTCAGATACGCGGGATTCCAGCGAAAAATATCATCACCGGCGGCGGCTCCTCGGATTTGATGTATCTCGCCTTTCCTAATTTATTGGCAAACGGCGCTCGTGTGCTCTTGCTGGACCCGATGTATGGTGAGTACACGCATATCATGGAGAATGTCTTAAATGTCGAGTCAATTCGACATTTTCAGGCCAAAGAAAACGCCTTTCAGGTAGAGTTCGATGCGCTTATACACGAAGCTACCAAAACCAATATGGTGATCTTGGTCAATCCTAACAACCCTACGGGACAATATGTCACACAAGACTTCGTGCGCGATCTCTTGTCTGAGCTTAACTCGGACACGCTGCTCTTTATTGACGAAACGTACATTGATTATGTGAAGCCTGCGCAGTCGGTTGAGACGTGGGTAGACCGATACAAAAATCTGATTGTCCTAAAATCGATGTCCAAGTTTTATGCGCTCAGCGGCGCGCGGGCAGCGTATCTCTCAGCATCGCGAGAAATCATAGAATATCTGAAAATCTTCTCGCCGCCGTGGGCCGTGAGTTTGCTTGGGCAAGTCGCTGCCGTCGAGGCGCTACAAGACGAAGCGTATTATCATAACAAAGTGCAAGAGACACATGACTTGCGTCGTGAATTAGCACGAGAATTGAGTACGATTCGAGAACTAAAAATCTATGACTCGGTCGCCAACTTTCTCTTGATGGAGCTGACTCAGACTAAAAAGCTCGCAGCGCAAGTCTATCACGACGTACGCGCGCACGGCGTGCATATCCGAAATTGCGATTCGCAGAGCTTGCGCTTTGCTGGAAAGTTCATTCGCACGGCAGTAAAAGACAAAGCCAACAATCAGAAAATTGTCCACGCTTTGCGAGAGGTGCTCGCCGAAAACGATTGATATTGAGAGCTTGCTTGTCTATACTGCTCTCATGCAAGCACTCTTTTGGGTTGCGCTCGTCTCTGCCATAGATCAATTGAGCAAATATCTGATTGTCACCCGTTTGGATGAGTACGATTCAATCTCCATCTGGAATAGAATTTTCGAGATCACGCATACGCGTAACTCCGGGGGAGCTTTCGGTGTTTTCCAAAACAACGAGCCTTTTGCCAATGCGATCACGCTCATCTCAGCGCTCATCAGCATAGGCATTGTTGTCTCGCTCGTCTTCGGGCGAGTCCACGCGAAACTGATGAAAGTGGGGCTGACTCTGATTGCGGGCGGCGCGATTGGCAATCTCATCGATCGCTTGCGCGAGGGCTCGGTCACAGATTTCTTGCACTTCAGCTATCGGCCTTATTTTGATTTCCCCGTCTTTAACTTGGCCGACACGGCGATCGTGATCGGCACGGGATTAATAATTCTGAGTTTGCTCCAGAGGCGCGCCGAGCCCAGCCTCGCTACACCGGAAACTCTCCAGTCCCCTAGCGCCACTACCCCAGAAACATTGCCAGAGACACCCAACGAGGCGAGCAAAATATGAGCCGTGGCCTCTTCGTCGCCTTAGAGGGAATCGACGGCAGTGGCAAGTCGACTCTGATGCGACAGCTCAAGGGAAACTTGGTAAAATATGGCCACGATGCGCTGACCGTCGAAGAGCCGGGAGGGACGCCTGCCGGAGAACGCATTCGGCAACTCGTCTTAGATAAGATCGTGCAGATTGAAGCCATTGCTGAATTGCTCTTGTACGAAGCGTCTCGACGACAATTGGTGCAAAGCGTGATTCGCCCGGCGCTCGATGAAGGCAAAATTGTCTTGAGCGATCGTTTTACGATGTCGAGTCTCGCTTATCAAGGATACGGAAGAGGCTTAAGTCTTACTCTGGTCGAAGAATTGAATTGGGTGGCGACGAGCGGGTTAATGCCCGATGTGACCCTCTTGCTCGACATCGAGGTCGAAGCGGGCCTGCTGCGAAAGCACGGCCAACGCGATCGCTTGGAAAGCGCCGGCTTAGAGTTTTTAAACAAAGTGCGCGCGGGTTATTTGGAGCTTATCGCACAGCCCCACCAAAACGGGCTGCGATTGGATGCAACACAAGACATAGAAAAATTGACGGAAGCAGCCATGAGACAGATTCGCGAAAAGGGGGATCAACATGGAATTCACTTGCGGCCGTGATGCGATGGTTTTCGGCGTCAAAGTCGCCGGTCGTGCCTTGGGGCGTGCGACGAGTATGCCCATTTTGACTGGTCTGAAGCTCGAAACGAAGGGCAATCAACTCACGCTCTACGCGACGGATTTGGAGCGGGCAATCTGGTGTTCTATCCCCATCGAAAACCCCGGCGGCGATGAGATCGTCGTCCTGAACGGAGAACTTTTATCCAAAATCGCCAACACGCTCCCCGCCGATAAATTATCTATGAAGACCGTGAAGGGTACAGGCAAAGTCGAAATCACCTGCGGCGGCGCGACCTTCGATCTCTTCATGCTGCCCAAGGAAGATTACCCCGAAATTCCGACTCTGCCGAGCAAGCGCCTCTGTGTGCTCTCCAAGTCTCAACTGGAGCGTGCGCTTGAATTGACCAGTTTCTCGGCGCACATGGCGCGCGACACCTCGCGTCTTAGTTTGACGGGCGTCGATATCTTTTTGGGAAAAAATTCGCTGAAGCTCGTTGCGACGAACGGGTATCGCCTGGCGCTCAAAGAAGAGAAGTTAGAAACCGCCGCGAGCGTCGAGGGCGAATATCTCGCCGCGGCGGATTCGTTGCGCGACTTAGCCAGCATTCTGCCACAGCTCGATGCCGATCAAGTCGAACTCTTTACGTCGGATAATTATCTCTTCTTTAAGTCCGGCCCGCTGGTTTTTGTCGCGCGCTTGATCGACGAAGAATATCCCGATTTTGAAAAAGTCGTCCCGCGTGACAACCCGATTGGATTGGTGCTGGACCGGCAAATACTTTTCAATGCCTTGCAGCGGGCCCAGATCACCGCTGCCGAAGAATCGGATGCCGTGATCCTGAGCGCCAACGGAACAAAACTTCAATTAAGCTCGCAAGCCGCCGAGAAGGGCGAAGCTCAAGAGACTTTAGAAATCAAGAAAAAAGTGAGCGAAGTGAAAATTTCCTTCCGCGCGGAGTATCTCATCGATGCACTCAAGCGCATGAAGTCAGAAGAAGTGACGCTCTGGCTGGCCGATGCCGAGAGCGCCGGGCTATTGGAGCCGAACGGCGACAGCACAGACGACGCCGGCTTCTTGTACGTCTGCATGCCGATTCGCATGGATTTTTAGCCAAGCAAAACTGACATACATTCCTTCCTTGCATCACGGGAGAAGAAAGCGCACAGCGCAGGTGAGAATTGGCCCCCACCCCAACCTTCCCCCATTCTGACGAACAGGAGAAGGAGCGTTGTTAGCTCGCAACAAGAAGAAAATCAAGAATTTTTCTGATACAATCAGGCATTCATATCCCTAAGAAAATTTCTATTTGGAGGAGTTGCTGATGATAAACGAGAAGACCTTTGTTATGTTGAAACCGGATACCGTCGAGCGCCGTTTGATGGGGGAATTGATTAGCCGTTTGGAAAAAAAACATCTAAAAATTGTCGCCGCGAAGCTCATACGCATCGACAAGAAATTGGCTGAGACGCACTACCAAGAGCTTAAAGATAAGCCCTTCTTCAAAGAATTAGTAGATTTCGTCACAGGTGGGCCAGCGCTCGCGATGGTCGTCCAAGGGCCAAACGCGGTCAGCGCTGTACGCGCGATGATGGGTGCGACCAATCCCTTTAATGCTACGCCGGGCACAATTCGTGGCGATTACGGATTAGATTTAACAAAAAATTTGATTCACGGCTCGGACGGGCCAGAGTCGGCCAAGCGCGAAACCTCTCTCTTCTTCAAAGAGACAGAAATTATTGGGTAAGCTTTCCAAAGAATCTGTTTTGAGGGGGCGAACGATCGTTTGCCCCTATCTTACTCCACGTACACTGTATCGAAATTGCTCACAAATTTATCTAAGATGACTTGATCGGGCAAGGGAAACGCCAACGCCGGAGCCGTTAAGAGACTATCTTCTGCCAATCCAACCATCTCTTTGAACTGCCAGACACTCACTCCATGCGGCACCATCACCATGGCCGATCCAATCCAGTTTTTGCTTTTTAGATGAATCCATTTCATAATTCAGCCACCTTCTCTGGTTGAGGTTGAGCGCACTTGCTTTGTTCATAAAGTTTAATCTTGGCTTGCTAAGCCGACGCTAAACCTCTATCGCTTGTCTAGATTGGGAAAAATCGCAACATCTTACCCTTAAACTACTTTAATTCGTTGAGCTCGATTTTCGTCTCATCAGTGAATAGACCGCGATGCCAACCCAGACAAAGTTCACTACGACGGAAGGGAAAGCCTCGAAGTAGAAGGAGTTCATCATCAAGAAAATGCTACCGATGATATTCAAGGACTGAAAAAAGATAGAGTCGCCCTCTACTCTTCTTGTAGAGACCAACGCGTACGCTGCCAAGACAGCCACCGCGCCTAGCCAGCCGCCAATAGTGAAAAAAAATTCGTAGCTCATAGATTCGAATCTTGTTCTACTCAAAGAATCGTTTCAACTCAAGTTGATTCTCGTCGCTCCTTTACGGCATCATAGAAGCTAGCTCATACACTGAGGTGAACTATGCCATTGCGAACGGCGAAAGAGTATAAGAAAGCGTTGCAAGATAGTCGTGAAGTTTATGTGAACGGCGAACGCGTCAAAGACGTAACGACGCATCCGGCCATCAAAGCTGCCGTCGATCACTCGGCCTACGATTATGAAGTCTACAACGATTCTCCATTCAAAGAACTGGCGCTTGCGGCAGACGAGCATGGAAAACCCATCTCGCGCTACTTCAAAATCCCGCGCAACACCGAAGATTTGCTTTTGCGCAACAAGCTGATCGATTTGTCTACCGAGCGCAATGGCGGCGTTGTCACCTTCATTCGCGCGATTGGCTCGGACTCGATCTTTGCTTCGATGATTGTCGCTTCGATCGTCGACAAGATGGCTGGGACACAATACGCGAAACGCGTCACTCAGTTTCTAAAACATTGCCAAGAAAAAGACCTCAGTCTGGCTGGCGCCATTACTGACGTGAAGGGCGATCGCAGCAAGCATCCGCACGAGCAAGCCGATCCCGATCTCTATTTGCATATTGTCAAAGAGCGCGATGACGGGATCGTCGTGCGCGGGGCAAAAATGCACACCACGGCCGCTCCCTACGTTGATGAGTTGATCGTCTTGCCGACGCGCGCGATGACAGCCAGCGACACCGAATATGCCGTTGCGTTTGCTATTCCCGTGGCTACGAAGGGCGTGAAACTTTTGGCGCGCCCGATGGGATCCCAATCCCCCAGCGAGTTTGAGAGCCCCCTGAGTTCAAAGCACATTCACCTGCACTCGCTCACCGTCTTTGACGATGTCTTTGTACCTTGGGAACGCGTCTTTCTCTGTCGTGAGACACAAGCCGCCGGGCCGCTCGCACATTATTTTGCGATCTGGCATCGCTTCACTGGTGTTTCCTACAAAGCGCCCTCGGGCGATCAGTTGATCGGCGCGGCGCAGCTCATTGCTGAATACAACGGAGTTGCCGATGCATCGCACATTCGCAACAAGATTGCCGACTTGATTGCCTACACCGAGTGCATTCGCGCCCACGCCAAGGCGGCTGCTCTGGACTGCAAGATGATTGAAGGAATTGCGGTGCCCAATCCTGCGACGATCAACGTCGGCAAATATCTCTTTGCGCGCGGTTTCCACGATGCGGTGCGCAATGTGCAAGACATCGCCGGAGGCCTCACCGTCACCGTTCCGACCGAGGCCGACTGGGAGAGTCCCCAGACCAAGCCCTTTGTCGAAAAGTATCTCAAGGGTGTAGCAGACATATCGACCGAAGATCGCATTAAGCTTTTCTATTTAATACGCGATCTTGTGGCGGGCGAAGGTTCTGGCGAGCACCAAGTGGTCTCGCTGCACGGAGAGGGCTCACTCGAAGCGCAGCGCATCGCTGCCTATCGCGAATACGACTTGGAAAAGTGCAAGCGTTTGGTCAAAGAGTGGGCAAAAATTGAATGAGAGAATGAATCGAAAGGAGCGACGATGCCAGAAGTGATCATCTACTCAACGCCGACTTGTGTCTGGTGCAAGACAGCGAAAAAATTCTTTGACGAGAATAAAATCATATACAAAGAAATCGACGTTGCGGCGGACTTCTCCAAAGCCGAAGAGATGGTGCGCAAGAGCGGTCAGACCAGCGTGCCCGTCATCGAAGTTGACAATCAGATTGTGGTCGGCTTCGATAAGCCAAGGCTGCGCGAGTTGCTTGGACTGAGCTAAGCAGAGTAATGTCCGTGGGCTACATTGAAGAATTGAGAAAATTGGTTGGGTCGCGCCCGCTTATTCTTGCAGGCGCAGCGGTGCTAATCGTAGACAATGCGGCGTGCGTGCTCTTGCAACGACGAGCGGACAATAAACTTTGGGGGCTGCCCGGCGGCTTCATGGAACCAGGCGAGCGCTCGGAAGAAACGGCGCGTCGCGAAGTGCGTGAAGAATTGGGACTTGAGGTCGGGGAGCTGGCTTTGCTCGGCGTGTTTTCCGGACCAGAGCTTTACAGAAAATATGAGAATGGCGATGAAGTTTTGATGGTTTGTGCGGCCTATGTGACGCGCGATGTCAAGGGTGATTTACGACTCGATCTTTCAGAAGCAAGTGAGGCAAAATTCTTCGAACTGTCGTCTCTGCCTGTCGAAATCAACCCACCAGACAAGCTCATCTTGGCAAAATTCATTGACGATGTGAGAATGATCGAGTCATTGATGAAAAGAGAGTGAGTTTCTAACTTTGCTCTTGCGTCTATGATTCTTGATTAGCGCCTCTCTTTTACTACTTTCCCGTCTTTCATCACCAGGGCGATGTTCTCTATTTTTTCTAGAGAGCGAATCTCTTTGAGCGGGTCTGTTTTTGTAATCACGATATCCGCAAGCTTGTTCGCTTCGATCGTGCCGACGCGATCCTGCCAGCCTAAACATTCAGCTGCTGTTTTGGTCGTCGCGACGAGCGCTTCCATCGGCGTCATGCCAATGTCAGCCATCAAGCTCAATTCGCGTAAGTTGGTGCCGTGGGGCATTACGCCCGCATCGGTGCCCATCGCAATCTTCACACCCGCTTGGTGGGCGCGCCGAATACTTTCTCGGTGTGCGTCATAGGCTTCTCGCCCTTTGCGAATCGCGTGATCCGGCATGCCAACTTTTTCACCCGTCTCCAAAATATAGACGAGCGCCAGCAATGTGGGCACCAAGAAGGTGCCATGTTTTAGCATCAGCTCAATCGCTTCGTCGTCTAAATAGACGCCATGCTCGATCGAGTGCACGCCTGCGCGGATCGCGTTCTTGATGCCCTCGGTGCCTTGAGCGTGGGCCATCACTTTGACCCCGCGACGATAAGCTGCCTCGCGCACGATTATTTCTAGCTCTTCGGGCGAGAATTGAGTGAAGTCGGGGTGATCGGTCGGGCTCATCACGCCGCCCGTCGAGCAAATTTTCACTACATCGGCTCCGGCACGGAGCACCTCGCGCACTTTCTTGCGGACTTCTTCAACGCCGTCACAGCGCCCGTCAGGAAAACCCGGATATTCGGGAAAGAGATGAAAATTTTCGCCCGATCGCATCCAGAAATCGGCGTGCCCTCCAGTAATAGTTAGAACTGAAATACTAACTTGCACGCGCGGACCAAGGGCTACTCCCGACTCGACGGCTTGCTTGAGCCCAAAATCGGCGCCGCTGGCATCGCGCACGCTGGTCACGCCGGCCTCTAGCGTCCGGCGCAACTGTTCGGCTGCTTTGAAGAATCGGAGCGAAAAGGGCGTGGCCATTTCGCGAGAAAGATTGAACCCATCGAGCATGAAATGCACATGGGTGTCGATGAAGCCGGGCAAAATAAATCCACCCTTGGCATCAATCTCTGTGAAATTCTCCTTGGGCGCACTTATCTTCTGTGCGGGCCCCACTGCGCGAATCTGATTATCTTCAATGAGCACAGCCGAGTTCGGTACAGGGGTTCCGCCCTTGCCGTCGATCAGCGTGCCGTTGCGAATAAGGGTATATGTCACAATTCTATTTCTCCTTGTCTAGGTCTATCAGTTATTTTGAACTTCGCTAGTTCGTTGCGCCGCCAGCCAACCGTAAAGGCCGACCAGCAAAATGCTAGCCAAGAAAACGATATAGAGCAGCCCGTGAGGCTTGCTCCAATCGACGAGTGTTCCATAACGAGCGAGCGCGACGAATTGAAGCACGGCCAAGGTAGTATAACCGATCATCATCGTGCGCACGCGGCCCCAGTCGTCTTCTAGGCAGGCGTGAGCCGCAATCAAACCAATGCCGACGAGCCAAGAAGCGATCGCGCGTCCCGTCAATGGCGTTAGCAGCCAAGGCCAGAGCGGCGCCGCCGGGTTCAAAAAGAGAGCAATGCCAAACCCGATCATGACGAGCGCTTGAGCGAGCAAGAGAAAACGGAACCAGCCGAGCATCGGAGCTTTTCGCTCAGGGTCTTTGCCTGATATGCGCAACTGAAAGAAAGTCACTATGGCGAGCGCCACGGGGGCGATCACATAGACAGCAAGCCAGACCCAACCTGCAAATTGTGCCGTCGGATTGGAGTCTGTCAAATGGAAGCGATCGAGATGGAGCAGCGTCGCGATCAGAGTCAAGACCGTGAAGGCCAAAACTCCAAAGACGGCTAAGCGTGCATGGGCCCAGGCGGTCTCGCGGCTGGACAGAAACATCAAGGGGACGCTGGCCCAATACGAAGCACCGAGAAAAGCGGCCGTGAGCGGGTTGATAATCGTCCAGGCAAAGAAACGATCCGTGAATTCTGTAAACACAAATAATTGTATCCCTGTAAACAAGACGAGCGCCGTGTCGATCCAGAGCCAGATGCGCATGCTGGGAGTTAAGTGCCGAATTGCTATCGTGTTAGGAGATGACTCGCGACGACTATTCTTCATTCAAGGCTCCTCCGTAGTTTTTTAAGATTGGGTATTGTTGTCAAAATCACGAACGAAGAAAAGAGCAATTTCTTTCTCCATAAGACTTCGTGGATCGTACAAAGCTTCGTCTAATCCACAAAGCCGAAAGCCAGAACGAAGATAAAACTGAATCGCTCCGTAATTGATATGCTGTGTTTCAACCCTCAAACATCGAGCTGCCTTGCTCCGCGAGAACTCGAAAGCTACATCGAGCAATGCTGTTCCGATCCTTTGCCTTTGGTGTTGTGCAGCGACATAGAAGTGGCTCAAAATGGCTTGACGGTTCCACGATTCGTATTTGATAGCTGCAAAACCGACAATCTTTTGAGCCCGCTCTGCGACCAACACTCGATCCATTGTAGGAAGTTCTTGCAAGACATCAGTGATTAGATAAGCCTTGTAAAGCGGAGGGTTGATGCGTTCTTCGCAAAGTGCAAAAGAGAATTCGGTGCGATGCACACGATAGATACGATCTGTTGTGAAGCTGGTATCAAAGTGAGCAAGCTCTTCTCTATCTTCAGGCCAGTGTAGAGGTCTGATAAGAATCATAAACAGTGCTTAGGCTGATACGACCGAATTCATAACAAGAGCACTCTTATAGCTTTTATGATGCTCTTTTTACCGCCAACGAAATTCCGTTGCCGCCGCCCATGCAGATGGTTGCGAGCCCTAACTCAGCTCCTCGATCTCGCATCGCCCAGATAAGTGTGCCGACGATGCGCGCGCCGCTGCATCCAATCGGATGCCCGAGCGCAATCGCGCCGCCGTTGACATTGACGCGATCCCAGTCCCATTCCAGTTCTTTGCCATCGGCGAGGGTCTGCGCGGCAAAGGCTTCATTGACTTCGATCAGGTCAAACGCATTCACGTTGACTTTCATCTTCTCCATCAATTTTTTTGTTGACTCGATCGGGGCATAGAATAAGTCAATCGGTTTTGTGCCCGCGACGGCATAATCAAGAATCGTCGCAAGCGGCTTGTAGCCTCGTTTATTGGCTTCATCTCTAGAACAAATGAGAAGTGCCGCGCCACCGTCATTCAGCCCCGGCGCATTGCCGGCTGTCACGGTGTTTCCGTTGAACGCAGGCTTCAGCTTGGCCAATTTTTCTACTGTGGTGTCGGCGCGCGGCGTCTCGTCTTGCGCAATCGGGCCATCGGCGGCGGCCAAGGGAATGAGTTCGTTCTTGAATTTTCCTTCTTGCATTGCTTTCACGGCTTTCATATGACTTTGGGAAGCCCAGCGATCTTGGTCTTCGCGTGAGATTTTTGATTTTGTCGCAGTGTACTCGGCGGCGTCGCCCATCACTTTGCCTTCGAGATGACACCAAAGACCGTCGTGCGCGATCGAATCGATCAACTTCTGATCGCCATACTTGAAGCCGGTGCGAGC
>Ga0247727_10010231_pt1 | contig 16687 bp, 12 predicted proteins | sample WisWelCaveWW1625_FD_202498 | JGI IMG/M metagenome (GOLD analysis project Ga0247727, IMG submission 202498) | Biofilm microbial communities from Wishing Well Cave, Virginia, United States - WW16-25 | ecosystem: Environmental > Aquatic > Deep subsurface > Groundwater > Cave microbial mat | place...
CCCGGCTGGCGGTGGTGCATGATGGGGCGCGCCATCGCCAGCAGGACGTCCTCGGGAACCGGCGTCGGACCGGGCGCGAGCAGATACTGCTTTTTCATCGCGGCGCCACTGCTACCAGACGCCCCCGACGGTGTCAAACCATCGCGCGGCGATCCGTCGAAATCCCGTGCACCGCCGCCGGGCCGACGTCCAGGCCGGCAAACAAAGTCCTTGACAAAGATACTGTACGGGTAAATAACGTTAGCTAGCTAACAAAAAAAATAGGAGGCGTTCATGCGCGTGTCCAAGGTGTCAGCCTGGGCCGCTCTCACCCTCCCGCTCGCGTTCTCCGCGCGGGCACAGGATTCGGTCAAGCCGTATTTCATGGTGATCGTCGACAACTCCGGATCGATGGACAATTCGACCGGAGGCGGAAGCAACTCCTGCGGCCAGCCGCAGACGCGCATGAGCGATGCGAAATGCGTGCTGCAGCAGATCGTCGATGGCTACGGCGACGTCGTGTTCGGGCTCGAGCGCTACATGGACGACTGCACGGGGACGTGCTCGTCCGGGTGCGACACGACGTGCGGCTGCAACTGCTCGCACCTGACCTGCAACGGCTGCAACGACAACGGCGGCGGCTGCCCGGCCAACGGGGACAGCGCCGATCAGGGCCAGGTTCTGGTCGAGATCCGCGACGATAACCAGTACGACATCTTGCGCTGGATCGATTTCTCCTGCGCCGGTTGCTCGACGGCGGCGGCCGATCCGGAGCTCTCGGCCGAGACCTGGACACCCATCGCCGGCTCGCTGCGCGCCGCACGCCGCTACTACGAGGGCGGCGACCCGACGTTCCCGCAGAGCCCGATCCCCGCGGACCTGTACGCCGGCTGCCGGCCGTACCGCGTGATCCTGCTCACCGACGGCGAGGAGACCTGCGCGGGAGACGCCGAGACCGTCGCGGCCGCCGCCGAGCTGCGCACCACCATGGTCGGCGCGGACACCTACGACATCCTCACCTACGTGATCGGCTTCGGCGTCACCCCCGGCGACCCGGACATCGAAGATATCGCCAACGCCGGCGGAACGGACGCGCCGGGCCCCTATCAGGTCTACTACGCGACCGACGAGACCTCGCTGTCGCTGGCCTTCGCGCAGATCGTCGAGGACTCGATCCTCATCGAGATCTGCGACAACCTCGACAACGACTGCGATGGCCTGACCGACGAAGGCTTCGCCAAGTACTGCGACATCCCCGGAGGAATCCCCACCTCCACCCTGTGCACCGATCCGGGCGACCCGTGCGACGGCATCGACGACAACTGCTCGGGCACGACCGACGACGAGCCGCGCAACGCCTGCGGCGAGTGCGGCCCTGATCCCACCGAGGTCTGCGACGGCAACGACAATGATTGCGACGGCTTCGTCGACGAGCCTCCCGCCGACTGCGCCGGCTGTCTCCCTCAACCCGAGATCTGCGACGGCCTGGACAACGACTGCGATGGCGCCACCGACGAGACACTGAGTCGCGCCTGCGGGACCGACGCGGGCGAGTGCGCGGCCGGCACGCAGGACTGCGTCGCCGGGACCTGGGGACCGTGCAACGGCACCGGACCGTCCGCGGAGGTCTGCGACAACCTGGACAACGACTGCGACGGCGTCACCGACGGCATCACCGTGCCATGCGGCGGCCCGGCCAACGGGCAATGCCAGCCGGGGACCAGCCTCTGCCTCGGCGGCTTGTGGGGACCCTGCCTCGGCGAGGTCGGCCCCGGCAGCGAGGTCTGCGATGCGATCGACAACGACTGCGACGGAGAGACCGACGAGGGCAACCCGGGCGGCGGGATGCCCTGCGACACGGGGTGCGGTCCCGGCGTCACCGAGTGCGTGGGCGGCGTGGTGGTGTGCACCGGTGGTACCACGCCGCAGCCGGAGCAATGCAACGGGCTGGACGACGACTGCAACGGCCTGACCGACGACGGGCTCTTGCCGATGGGGCCGTGCGACGAAGGCGGCACCCTCTGCGTGCCGGGCGTGCTGATGTGCGTCGATGGCATGTGGACCTGCGTCGGCGGCAGCCCGCCCGAGGCCGAGACCTGCGACTGCGAGGACAACGACTGCGACGGCGAGACCGACAACGCCCCGGTCGAGGACCTCTGCCCGGAAGGCGGCGCGTGCCTTTCCGCGCCGACCTGCCAGTGCGCCCAACCCTGCGAGCCCGGCGAGTTCCCCTGCCCGGCGGGAATGAAGTGCTCCGACCCGGAGAACCCCGAGAACGGTCACTGCGTGCCCGACCCCTGCTTCGAGGTCGTCTGCGAGCCGACCGCGGAAGGTCCGACGGTGTGCGTCGAGGGCATCTGCGTGGCGGTCTGCGCCACGGTGGAGTGCGCCGCACCGCTGGTATGCCGCGCGTCCGACGGCCTATGCGTGCAGGACAACTGCAACGGTTTCCCCGAGCGCTGCGGCGAGACCCAGTTCTGCATCGACGGCACCTGCGTGGACGACCCCTGTCTGGGTGTGCAGTGCCCCGGCGGGCGATTCTGCCGAGGCGGCGAGTGCGTCGAGAGCTGCGCCGACGTGGTCTGCCCCGACGGGCAGAGCTGCCACGACGGCCAGTGCCAACAGGACATCTGCGCCGACGTGAGGTGCCCGGAGTTCGAAGTCTGTGATCCGACCGACGGCCGGTGCATCCACGACCCGTGCATCGGACGGACCTGTCCCTCGGGGCACATCTGCAACTCGGCGGACGGAACGTGCATCGTGGATCCTTGTCTAGGCGTGCGCTGCCCGGGAAGCGAGGTCTGCCGCGGCGGGGACTGCTTCACGCCCGGACAGATCGCCGGCGGCGAGGGCGGCCACGACTACGTGCTGATCGCCGGCGAAGGCGGCTGCCAGTGCGCAACAAACCGCTCGGGCGCGCCGCCGGGGATGCTGCTCGCCCTGCTGCTCCTGCTCGCGTGGCGGAGGCGGCCATGAGCCGCCCCGTCGCCTGGGTGCTGGCCCTGCTCTTGGGCTGCCAGACGAATCCCTACTGCGTCGACTGCGCATCGGCGCCAGCGACCCGACCGGACGCCGCCGGCGCCCCGGGCGGCGACGGCGGGGGTGGCGGTGTGGATGGCTGTACCGCGGTAGAGATCTGCAACGCCGTGGACGACAACTGCAACGGCCTCACCGACGACGGCGACATGGAGGGCGTGGGCGCGAGCTGCGGCAGCGACGTCGGGGTCTGCGTTTCCGGAATCACCGAGTGCCTAGACGGGACGATCGTCTGCGGGGACAGTCTGGTCGTGGCCCGCGCCGAGGAATGCAACAACCTGGACGACGACTGCAACGGCACGACCGACAACGGCGACCCCGGCGGGGGCGCGACCTGCGGCTCGGACGTGGGAAACTGCGCCAAGGGCGTGCTGAGCTGCCTCGCCGGCGTGGTGACCTGCGTCGGCGCGGTGGGTCCGCAGGCGGAGGCCTGCAACACGCAGGACGACGACTGCGACGGGCTGATCGACGAGGGCAACCCGTCGGGGGGCGCGCCCTGCCTGCCTCCGGGGACGTGCGTCGCGGGGACGCTGGTCTGCCAGGGCGGCGGGCTCGTATGCGTAGGGGCCAGCCCGGCCAGCCCGGAATCGTGCGATGGCGTGGACAACGACTGCGACGGCGATACCGACGAGGACTTCGACCTCATGAACGACTCGACCCACTGCGGCGACTGCGACACGCGCTGTATGATCCCCAACGGGCAGGCCGGGTGCGTGGCCGGTCAATGCGCCATCGCCTTCTGCCAGAGTGACTGGTGGGACCTGAACATGGACCCCGTGGACGGCTGCGAGTACTCGTGCCAACTGCGCGGCACCGAGATCTGCAACGGTGAGGACGACGACTGCGACGGCGCCACCGACGACGGCCTGGTCCCGCCGCCGCTGTGCTCCTCGATCGGCGAGTGCGCAGGCGGCAGCGCCAGCTGCGGCGGTGCCGCAGGTTGGTCGTGCAGCTACCCGCCCACCGTGCAGACCGACGCCAGCGGAGGGATCGTGCCGGAGTCGTCCTGCGATGGGCTCGACGAGGACTGCGATGGCGTGTCCGACGACCCGTTCCTTCCGACCCTCGGCCAGCCCTGCTCGCGGGGAAGCGGCGCGTGCATGACCACCGGATCGATGGTGTGCAACGCCACGATGGATGGCGTCGAGTGCTCGGCCCCGGCGCCGGGGACCGGGCAAGCGGAGGCGTGCAACGGCGTGGACGACGACTGCGACGACCAGACCGACGAGGGAGCCCCCGACGAGTGGGTCCCGATCACCGGTGCATTCGGCCCGCGCTGGATCTACAAGTACGAGGCTTCGCGTCCCGACGCCTCGGCGAGCGCGGCCGGGGTGATGACGCACCGCAGCTGCTCGGCGGCCGCGCGGCTGCCCTGGACCAACGTGACCTACCTCGAAGCGCAAGCCGCGTGCGCGACGGTGGCTGGGCGGCTGTGCACCGAGGCCGAGTGGCAGCGCGCCTGCGAGACGAGCGCGAGCACGCCTTGCCTCTGGTCGTACGCCACGGGCTGCGACACGTTCGCGGCCGGCACCTGCAACGGCAACGACTACGACTTCGATCCGGGTACGCCGGGCGATCAAGACGGGATGCTGCCGACCGGCGCGCTGGCCTCCTGCCACGCGGACTGGGGAAGCGCCCAGGACCGCGTCTTCGACCTGTCGGGGAATGCCAAGGAGTGGGCCGAAGCGCGGTCGGCGGGCGTCAACCCGCTGCGCGGCGGCAGCTACAACAACACCGCCAACGGCACGTCCTGCCCGTTCGACTTCGTGGTCGGAGACGACACCTTCCTCTTCGAGAACGTGGGCTTCCGCTGCTGCCGCGACACGCCGCCCTAGACCGGCGCACGGGCGGGCTTGACGTCATGGTCCGCGACACGCCGAGAGACCTACGCAGACACCCCTTTTCAGCGCGTTGCTAGCGCGCGCTGAGCTCGTGGACGGCGTCGACCAGCGCGATGGCGTTCTCGACGGGGGTCTCTTGGAAGATGCCGTGACCCAGGTTGAAGATGTGGCCGGGGCGAAAGGCGGCCTGATCGAGAATGCGGCGGGCACGCGCGCGGATCACCTCGGGCGTGGCCATGAGGATGGCCGGGTCGAGGTTACCCATCACGGCGACATCGCCGAGCCTTTGCCACGCCTCGTCTAGCTCGACGCGGAAATCCAGGCCGATGACGTCGCCACCGGCCTCCTTCATGAGCTCGAGCAGGGCGGCCGTGCCGGTGCCGAAGTGGATCACCGGCACAAGGGGCCGCAGTCCCTGCACGAGCCGGCGGACGTGCGGCAGGACGTAGCGGCGATAGTCGGCCGGGCCGAGCGCGCCCACCCAGCTGTCGAAGAGCTGCACCGCCTGCACGCCCGCGTCGATCTGGCCGTTCAAGTAGTCGATGGAAGCCATGGTGATCCGCTCCAGCAACGCGTGCCACGCGCCCTCGTCGCGGACCATGAGCGCCTTGGTCAAAAGAAAGTCGCGCGACGTGCTTCCCTCGCACATGTAGGCGGCCACGGTGAACGGCGCGCCGCAAAAGCCGATCAAGGGAATCGTCGCGGGCAGCGCCGCGCGCGTGCGGCGCACCGCTTCGAAGACGAACCCAAGCTCGCCCACGTCCGGCGTGCGGAGCCGATCCACGTCCTTGCCTGAGCGCACCGGATTGGCGATCGCCGGACCGTCCCCTTTCTCGAAGGACAGCTCCTGCCCCAGCGGCTCGACGATCAGCAGGATGTCGGAGAACAAGATGGCGGCGTCCACGCCCAGCTGCTCCACGGCGCGGGTCGTCACCTCGGCGACCAGGTCCGGCGTCTTGCACAGATCCAGGAACGGCACCCGCGCGCGGATCTCCTGGTACCAGGATTGGTAGCGACCCGCCTGGCGGAGCAGCCAGATCGGCGTGGTGGGCACCGGCTCGCGACGGCAGGCGCGCAGGAAAGGCGAGTCGTGGAGCGCCGGCGTCATCCTTCGACGGCGTCGTCGCCGACCTCGATGGCCGGAGGGGACGCTGCGGCGGGGGGATCGACCTCGCCGCGCAGCACGCGCAAGAGGGCCGCCAGGAAGTCCGGGCGCAGCCGCGGCGGCTCGCCGGAAATCAACCCGCGCTCGCGCAGGTCGCGTCCCCAGTTGGCCAAATACTCGCGCAAGCGCCCGCGCATCTCGTCGTCCAGACCGTCGAGCGGGAGGAGATCGTCGTCGGCCACCGCGGGAGTATACTCGCGGCCCGATGGAGCCCAAAGTCGCCCTCGTTCCGGGTGGCGCGCGCGGCATCGGTCGTCATATCGCCCTGGCGCTGGCCGAGCGCGGCTGGTCCGTCGCGATCGCCTATCGATCGAGCGCCGCGCCGGCCGCGGAGGTCGAAGCCGAGGCGCGGCGGCACGGCGCGCGATCGCTGGCCATCGCCTGCGACATTTCGCAGCCCGCCGAAGCGGAGCGCCTGGTTCGAAGAGTCGAGGACGCATGGGGTCGGATCGATGCGCTGGTCCACGCCGCCGGGCCGTACCACCGCGTCGATCTGCTGGCCGAGACGCCCGAGGGATGGGACGAGATGTTCCGCACCAACCTGCACTCGCTGTTCTACTGCGCGCGCCTGGTCGCCCCGGGAATGCGGGAACGGCGCTGGGGCCGCATCCTGGCCTTCAGCATGGCCGGAGCCGATCGCGTGCAGGCGCAGACCGGCGTGACTGCGCACTTCATCGCCAAGGTGGGCGTGCAGGTGCTGATTCGATCGCTGGCGCGGTCGCTGGCCGCGCACGGCGTCACCGCCAACTGCATCTCGCCGGGGTTCGTCGATTCGGGCAGCGCCCCGACCGAGGAGCTGCAAAAAATGCTCAAGACCATTCCCGCCGGCCGGCTCGGGACGCTTGCCGACACGACCGCCGCCGCGTTGTTCTTGCTCTCGGACGAAGCCGCCTACGTCAACGGCGCCAACCTGGTGCTGAGCGGCGCCTGGGGGGTCTAGCCGCCGGAGATCAGGCGGGCCAGCTCGCCCTTCTGCGAGAGGTCGCGCACGATGTCGGAGCCGCCCACGAACTGGCCGTCGATGTAGACCTGCGGGATGGTCGGCCAGCTCGAGTACTCCTTGATGCCGTCGCGCAGCTCCGCGTCCTGGAGCACGTCGTGCGCCCCGAGATCCGCCGCGCCCGCATCGCGCAGCGCCTTGACGGCCGCCGCCGAGAAGCCGCACATGGGCATCGCCAGCGTCCCCTTCATGAAGATGACGACGCGCTTTTGGCGCACCATCCGATCGATACGGGTCCTGAGATCCTCGGTCATCGCGATCCTCCCTCTTGCGTGTGCATTACGCTCTTCATACCAGAGCCGGCGCCGCCGGCAAACCTGCGTCCAGAAGCTCGATGATCTCGGACGCTTCGGCCGCCTCGCGCGCCCATTGGGCGATCGGCAGCCTGGCTTCGATGGCGGCGGCCACCTCCACGCGCGCGCGGAGCTCCGGGTGCTCCGGGACGAAGAGCGAGCAGCAGTCCTCGTAGGGCAGCGCCGATACTTCGAAAGTGCCGATGCGCCGCGCCAACGCGGTGGTCTCGGACTTGTCGTAGGTCAAGAGAGGCCGCAGCACCGGGAGCGCCGCCGCCTCCTCGATGGTGGCGATGTTCTCGAGCGTCTGGCTGGCCACCTGCCCGAGGTTCTCCCCCGTGACCAGCGCCAGCGCACCGTCCAGCCGGGCCGCGTGCGAGGCGATGCGCATCATCATGCGCCGGTAGAGCACGACGGCCAGCTCGGCCGGTCCGGCCTCGCGCAGCGCCTTCTGGATGTCGGTGAAGTGCACGACGCGCAGGCGCAATCGCCCCTGCCAGCCGGCCAGCAGTCGCGCCAGGTCCTTGACCTTCTCCTTGGTGCGGTCGCCGGTGTAGGGAAACGAGTGGAAATAGATCGCGGACACCTCGCAGCCGCGCTTCTGCATCAACCATCCCGCCACCGGTGAATCGATCCCGCCCGAGAGCAGCAGCAGCACCGGGCCGGCTGTCGTGACCGGCAGTCCTCCCGGGCCGGCGACCGTGTCGCCGTAGACGAAGGTGGCCTCGCGGCCGACCTCGATGCCGATGGTCAGCGCCGGCTGGTGCACGTCCACCGGCAGGCCGACCTCGGTGAACACGCGCCCGCCCACCAGCCGCGAGATCTCCAGCGAGGGGAACGGAAAGCGCTTGTCCGAGCGGCGCGTCTCGATCTTGAACGACACGTTGCCGCGGCGATCGGCCGTCTCACGCGCGCAGGCCACCGCCGCGTCGCCGATGGCCGTGAGGTCGGGCTCGCAGAGGATGGCCGGGCTGACCGAAGTCACGCCGAACACGCGCGAGGCGGAGAGCAGCGCTCCGGCCGGGTCGTCGGCGCGCACCAGGTAGCGGGTGTGGAGCCGCTCCACGCGCCCGCCGCACGGAGCGACCGCGCGCCGCAGGTTCTGCTCCAGCTTGGAGAGGAAGAAGCCGCGGTTCTCCCCTTTGAGGAACACCTCGCCGTAGCGGACCACGATGGCGCGCTTCACGTGCGCAGCGCCCGCACGCAGTCGCAGATGGCGCCGGCCGCGGCCTCGATCTCGTCCTCGGTCGTCTCGCGCGACAGGGTCACGCGGATCACCCCGATGTCGTCGTGAAGCGCGATCGCCCGGAGCACGTGACTGGCCGTGTGATCGCGGCTGGCGCAGGCCGCCCCGGCCGACACCGTCACGCCCCGCTCCTCGAGCATGTGCAGCAGCACCTCGGACATCACCCCGGAGAATCCCAGGCAGGCGTTGTGCGGCGCGCGGCGCTGCGGGTGCCCGATCACGCGGGCGTCGACAACGGCCTCCTGCACGCGCGCCACCAGCCGATCGCGTAGTCTCGCCATGCGCGGCTCGGCCTCCGCCAGATCGCGAACCGCCACGGCCACCGCGGCGGCCATCGCGCAGATCCCGGCGACGTTCTCGGTGCCCGGACGCATCCCCCGCTCCTGACCGCCGCCGCCCCACATGGGTTGGAGGCGGACGCCCTTGCGCACGTAGAGCGCGCCCGTGCCCTTGGGTCCGTGCAGCTTGTGCGCGCTCAACGAGAGCAGATCCACCTCCAGGTCGCGCACCGACACCGGGATCTTGCCGAACGACTGCACCGCGTCGACGTGCAGCAGCGCGCGCGGGTTCTTCTTGCGCACCGCGCGGCCGATCTCGCGCACGTCGCAGAGCGTGCCGATCTCGTTATTGGCGTGCATGACCGACACGACCGCCGTGTCGTCGCGCACGGCCGCGGCTACCGCTTCGGGGTCGCACAAGCCCTCGCGCGTCACCGGGACCAGGTCGCAGGCGTAGCCGTCGGCCTCGAGCACCTTGAGCGCGCCGAGCACGGCCGGGTGCTCGACCGCGCTGGCCAGCACGTGCTTGCCCCGGGCCGCGCGCGCCGCGCCGATCACCGCCAAGCCGTCGGCCTCGGTGCCGCCGCTGCAAAAGACGACCTCGCCGGGCTCGCAGTGAAGCGCCGCCGCCATCGTCTCGCGCGCTTCGCGCAACCCTCGCGAGGCGGCGATGCCGGCGCGGTGCGCCGAGGACGGATTGGCGAAGTCGGCAAGCGAGTAGCGCAAAAGCGCATCGCGCGCCTCGGCGCACAGCCGGGTGGTCGCGCCGTTGTCCAGGTAGATGTCGCGCACCGCCGGGCAGCATAGCGCGTCCGGGGCCGGAGCGCGCGGTTGACTCCGCCGCGGATTCGGCCAACTGTCTTGCCGATGATCGGGACCAGGCGACTCGCGTCACGTTGGCTGCCCTGGCTGCTCGCGCTCCCCGCGACCGCCTGGGGAACCGACTACGACATCACCCCGAGCGACGATCTCTGGGGGACGATGCAAGCGCTGGTAGCCGGCGACACGGTGACGGTCCACGCCGGCGTCTATACGAGGCCCGGGTTCTTCGAGGTGACCTGGGCGGGGACCGAGTCCGCGCCCATCGTGGTCCGGGCCGCGGCGGGCGATCGGCCGGTCCTTTCCGGAGACGCCTCGCAGAACATGATCAACCTACAGGGCAGCTACTACGTTCTTTCCGGCTTCGAGATCGACGGGGGGTCGCACGGGCTGCGCGTGGCGCAGAGCGATCACGGCACCATCGAGGACATGATCATCCACGCCACGGGCGACGTCGGCCTGTCGATGAACCGGCCCGGCCACGACTACGGCGACATGACCGTCCGGCGCAACGAGATCTACGACACCTCGGGCGCGGGCGAGTGCATGTATCTCGGTTGCAACGACTCGATGTGCCGCGTGCACAATTCGCTGATCGCCGCCAACTACTGCCATGACACGGGCGGCACGCAGGGCGACGGCATCGAGCTCAAGCGCGGCTCGTATGCCAACGTCATCCGCGACAACGTCGTGATCCGCACCAACTACCCGGGGATCCTGGTCTACGGGGCCGACGGCATGGGCGCCAACCTGGTCGAGGGCAACTTCGTGCACACGGTGGCGGACAACGGCATCCAGGTCGCCGCCGAAGCCGTCGTCCGCAACAACATCGTCATGTTCGCCGGGGGGAGCGCGCTGGCGTCGCAGCCGCATCAGGGCGTGGACCCCAACTACCTGTCGATCCTGCACAACACGCTCTACAATCCCGGCGGCTCGTGCTTCCGGGGTAGCGCCTGGAACATCGGCGCCGGGCTGGTGCTGGCCAACAACGCACTCTACTGCGAGGGCGGGACGGCGCTGCTTTTCCCCGACGGCCCTGGCGTCGCGGTGGTCACGGCGAACGTGGTGGCCGGCGCCGCTCCGGCAGCCGGGACGCAGGCCGCGCGCACGGCGCTGCTGGACCTGCTCGATGCCGCGGCGTGGAACCTCTACCCGACCGCGGACTCGCCTCTCGTCGACTCCGGCGACGTCACGCAGAGCGCAACACGCGACTTCAACGGCACACCACGCGATGACGGGCTCCCCGATCCGGGGGCCTACGAATGGACCGGCGTACCGAATCCGGGCTGGATCCCCGTCGAGGACTTCCGCGAAGGCTCGACCACCGGCGCCGACGCCGGAGTCTCACCCGATGCCGGCGCCGGCTCCGACGCCGCAGTGGACGCGGTGTCTCCCGACGGCGCCACCGACACCGACGCCGGCCGCGACGACGGTCCCGACCCCGCGACCGGCGGCGACCTGGGCTGCGGCTGCCATCTCGCCGCCTCGCCCCGCGCGCCCGGCGCGCTCGTCTGGCTCGTGGCCTGGGCGATTGGGCGCAGGCGGACTCCGCTCCTTCGCTGTCCTGCTCCGCCATAGCTCAGCGAGCCCGGCCGAGCTCCGCGACGATGCGCGCCTCCGCCGTAGCGCCGTTGGCCAGCAGGTACTGGTGAAGGGCCGCGAGAAAGGCCCGCGGATCGCTGGCTCCCATCAGCTCCGGCATGCGGCGCAGCCGCTCGTCGAGCGCAAGGCGAGCTTCCGCCTCGAGCGCGGGCACGTCGAAGCGTCCGGGGAAGGCGGATCGCCCGGCCGCCGCCATCGCGTACTGCCAGACCGCCTCGGCGGGCCGCCCGGCCCGGGTGAGCGCCTCGGCGAGGTTGAGCCTGCCGTGCACCGCGCGGGGACAGGCCTCCGCCGAGCTGGAGAGCAGCCTGACTTCGTCCCGCCAGTCGAGCACGCGCGTCACGGTCCTCATGCACATCAGGCCCGCGAGCGCGGCGACCAGCACGCGTGCCCGTGCCGAATCCAGCGCGCGATCGAGGGCTGCGGCCGCCGCCAGGCACAGCCACAACGAAGGCCAGAGCATCAGGCGCTCGGCGATCAGGACAGACAGATCCATTACCCACTGGCCGACCAGGAGGTAGGCGATGAGCACCGCGAAGAGCAGGCCGCGACCGCGGCCGCACCAGGCTCGCCAGCCGCTGTGGAGCGCCGCGGCGCCACACGACAATCCCACCACCGACCACGGCGAAGCCGGATCGAAAAGGCCCACTGGCGGGACCAGGTCGGCATACGTGTGGTCGGCGCACAGCCGCACGGGCGCGAGCACCAGCTCGGCGTATCGGCCCAGCACGGCCAGATTGCCCCAGATGCGCGCCGCGCCGTGGACGCCGTGCAGGGCGTTGTCGGCCAGGACGAACTCCGCCGGCAGCACCGGCGGCAGGAATCGCCAGCGGAAGGTCAGGTAGCCAAGCCCGACCGCGGCCAGCGCCAACGACGGGGCCAGGGCCGGAAGCCAGGCGCCCCGCGGTGCGCGCTCCCGGCGCAGATCCACCATGGCCATCCAGGCCACGAGCAGCGGGAGGAGCGCCACGGTCTCCTTGGAGAGAAGCCCCCCCAGATAGCAGGCACAGGCGCAGAGCACACGCGGCCGCAACGGTCCAACGAGCGCCACCGCTCCAAGACAGAAGAGACCGGCCAGCACGTCGGCCCGGCCCACCAGCCCGGCCACGCTCTCGACGTGGATGGGCAGGCAGGCGAACAGGACGCCGGCCACGACCGCGCCACGCTCCGACAGCCAGCGTCGCGCCACGCGGCAGAGGAGAAACGCCAGCGCACCGTAGAGGGCCACGTTCACCAGATGGTGAAGCCAGGGGGCGGGGGTGATGCGGTGCTCGAACGCGAAGCCGAGCGTGGTCAGCGGGCGATAACTGCTGGACCAGGCCTGCCCCAGCGGCGCGCCCCAGAACTCGCGCGAGAAGACTTGCCAAACCGGAGCCTGTCCGGTGACGGCCGGGTGAAACAGGATGGCGCGGTCGTCGTCCAGCACATAACCGCCGCCCAGCGCGGGGGCGTAGAGCACGCCGGCAAACAACGCGACGAGCAACGCGGCGCGACGATTGGTCATGCAGCCGACACGATGGCCGCAGCATAGCGGCTGCAGAAGCGGCATCAAGACCCGCGCCCCGTGCCGCGGTAGAGTGACGTGCATGGGGAAGATCGAGGCCATCCTGGGCGACATCACCCGGCAAGAGGTCGACGCCATCGTCAACGCCGCCAACACGACGCTGCTCGGCGGCGGCGGCGTGGACGGCGCGATCCACGGCGCGGCGGGACCGGAATTGCTGGCCGAGTGCCGCAAGCTCGGCGGCTGCCCCACGGGGGAGGCTCGCATCACGAGGGCGTACCGTCTCCCGTCGCGGCACCTGATCCACACGGTGGGCCCGGTGTGGGGCGGCGGCGGGCGGGGCGAGGCCGCGTTCCTGCGCGGCTGCTACGAGACCTCCCTCGCGCTCGCCGCGGCGCACGGCGCAACGTCGATCGCCTTCCCGTCGATCAGCACCGGGGCGTACCGCCGATCGACGAGGCGGCGCGGATCGCCGTCGAGGCGGTGCGGCGCTCGCTCGGTGGGCACCCGTCTATCGAACTGGTGCGCTTCGTGTGCTTCTGCGCGAAGGATCTCTCGGTGTACGAGGGGCTGCTCTCCGCGTCGGTGTCGTGAACCTACTCGCCGGCGGCGCGGAGCAGGAAGGGGTAGGTGACCATGACGACGCCCCCGCCCTCGGGGCGCGGGAAGATCCAGCGCTTTACGGCGTTGGCGATGCACATTTCCACGGCCGGATTGCCCACGGTGGAGGACTGCACGACCGAGGTGACCACCTGCCCTACGCCGGAAATCGTGAACTGGACGGCGATGCGGCCGGCAAGCGAAGGATCGGCGGTGAGCTCGCGCTCGTAGCAGTAGCGGACCTCGTTGATGTGCCGCCGGATCACGCGCCGGATGATCTCCTTGTCCAGCGCGCCGCGCACCGTCGTGGTGCCTCCTCCCGCATCGGGCACACGCGGCTGCCGCGCAAGTCCCTTGGTCGTCGCCACCCAGTCCCGACCCGAGCTCGGCGGATCGCCGCGCGGGCCGATGGTGCCGTAGCCGCCCCATCCGATCGTGCCTGAGCCCGAGGTCCCCCCTCCGCCGCCCAGCGGACCGAAGCCCAGGCCGCCGGGCGCGTAGCTCTCGGGGCCGGCCTCACCCGTCAGGCGCTCGAGCGCGGCACGCGCCTCCTCGCCGATCGCGGGATCCTTGTCGAACAGCGCGCGAATCCCTGGCGATGCTCGATCGAGAATGCCGATCAAGCCCGCGCCTCGCGCGACCACGAGCGCCCGCATGCGTGCTTGTTCGGCGTCCATCGGCCGGGCGGGCGCGCGGTGCCGGCTGCCGCGATGCACCGTCGGCGCGGAACGATCGACCGCGGGAGCTTCCACCGGCCGCGCGATCCACTCGGGAAGCTCTTCGTCCTGAGGCGGCGGCCGGATCATCGCCACCAGCGACCGCGACTCGAGGTCGGGCGACCTTTTCCGGACCCAGGGCGGCGCGGAGAAGACCAGGAGCAGCACCAGCGCGTGGGCCAGCGCGGACAAGCCGTTGTAGACATGGTCGTCGCGGCTTCCCGCCGAGAAGATCTGCCCGGCCACCGGTTCGGCGCGCGGCACCGACCGGACGAGGAACGTGTTCGGCCCCAGCGACACCCGGCACTGCGCGCCCCGTGCCAGCGGCCACTCGTAACCGAGGATCGTCCGCCGCGTCTCTGCGTGCTGGGCCATGTCGGCCATCGCCCAGCGTCGGTCGCCGGCGACCACCTCGCCTTCCATGCCGTCGAACCAGTGCAACGCGAAGGCCTGGTCCGTACCGTGCACCAGGGGGAAGAGCGGCGACGGCAGCCCCTGGGGGACCTGCATCGTCGCCTGCGGATCGTCGCCGATCGAGTAGCTCGTCGCGCGCCCCGACGACAGTTGGCGCACGTCGAGCACCGTGTCGTGAAACATCGCGGTCACTTCGACCACCCAGGCGCGATCCTCGGACTCCGGACGCGGCTTGCACATGGCGACCTCCCCTCTCTGTTGCGCGTCGGTGCGCACAGACCCGAGGTAGCGACTATCGTGCCAACAGGCACGCCTCCGCCAACTCACCGCAACAGAACACTTTCGCCCGGGGTACGGCGGTTTTTCGCCGGTCGCTGCGAGGCGATCCGCCACGGACCTGCGCGTTCGGGTGGCAATCCGCGACACCGCGACTGACAACGCCGTTGTCTCGTGCACGCGCTAACCCCGCGGGACGGCGTGGACCTCGGCGGGCACGGCGCATGCTCTTCCCATCGTCATGCGCAGAAAAGCCCTCCTGGTCGCCGCCACCGCCTCGCTGTGGGCCTGCCCGGACCGCCCGGTCCACACCACCCACGCGATTCCGGTCGTCGCCGACCACACGCTGGTCCCGCTGTCGAGCGCGCGCGGCCTCGACCTGCTGTTCGTGATCGACAACTCCCACTCGATGCAGTCCGAGCAGGAAAAGCTGCAGCAACAGCTCGACGTCCTGATGCGGGCGCTCGCCGACCTGCCGGGCGGCTTTCCCAACTCCCACATCGGCGTGGTCTCGTCCGACCTGGGCACGGGCCGGTTCGGCGCTTGCGCGCCCGGCGATGGAGGGCGCTTGTTGGCGCAGCCTTCCGGATCCTGCCTCGCACCCGGAGGCGATCCCTTCATCGAGATCAGCAACGCCGACGGCGTGCTCAGCGGGAACATCGCCAACGTCGACAGCTACGTCGAGGGGCAGGGCTGTGCCGGCGAGCTTCTCCCGGGCGACACGCGGCTGGACATCTGCGACGTGCAGGCGGCGTTCCGCTGCATCGCGGCGCTGGGCACCGGGGGCTGCGGCTTCGAGCAGCCGCTGGAGGCGGCGAGGCTGGCGCTTCTATGCGACGACACGGCCTGCGCCAACCCGGGGTTTCTGCGGGACGACGCCGCGCTCTTGATCGCCTTCCTGGGCGACGAGGACGACTGCTCGGCGGCCGACGATGCGCTCTTCGATGCCGGCCGCGACGACCTGGGCCCCCTCACCAGCTACCGCTGCTTCGAGTTCGGTGTCACCTGCGACGAGCCAATCGATCGCGGCGGCGATCAGGTGCTGCAGGGCTGCCGCCCCGACGAGCGAAGCCGCCATCTGCATCCGGTGCAGCGCTACCATGACTTCTTCTCGACGCTGCGGCCGTGGGGCCAGGTCTTTCTGGCGAGCATCACCGGGCCGTTCCGGCCGGGCGATGCCGTACGGACCCGGCGCGACGCGCAGGGCAACCCGGACGTGGCGCCGAGCTGCACCAGTCCGGATGCATCCGACAGCGCGGCTCCGGCCATCCGTATCCACGATCTGGTCCGGCGCTTCGGCGCCGATGGAGTGATCCTGGGAGACCTCAGCGCCGAGGGCATCTGCGGCGCCGACTTCGGACCCGCACTCATCCGCCTGGGCCAGAGCGTCGATCGCTTGCCCTGCTGCTGCCTGGAGAACCCGCTCGTGCACGACATGGGCGGCGCGCTCGTGCCGATCGACGACCCCGCGCAGGCCGAGTGCGAAGTCACCGAGGTCACCCAGCTGGAGACTGGAGAGCAAGCGCGCACCGTCCGCGAGCGCTGCATCTTCGAGCAGCCCTTCTCCGAATGCGCGGACTTCGCGTCCCCGGGGATACTTGCGGCGGAATCGCCGTCGCCCTGCTGGTACGTGTGCGACTCCGGCGAAGAGGCTCGGGGTTGCGCGTATCGCTGGCAGCTCCGCTTCTGCCGCGATCGCGAGTGCCTGTTCGACACGCCGCCGCCGGAACACACCAGCGCCTACGCCCAGTGTCTGGCGTGCAATCCCGCGGTGCCGGGCTGCGGGGTGGCCCCGAGGCGCTAGTGTCCCGTCCCCGAAATTCGTTTCCGAATTTCGGGCGGGACACTAGCCACACCAGGGGGGGACCTTCCCGTCCCCCCTCGACGGAGCAAAGCTCCGTCGAGCCTCCCCCAACCG
>Ga0247727_10010232_pt1 | contig 16686 bp, 13 predicted proteins | sample WisWelCaveWW1625_FD_202498 | JGI IMG/M metagenome (GOLD analysis project Ga0247727, IMG submission 202498) | Biofilm microbial communities from Wishing Well Cave, Virginia, United States - WW16-25 | ecosystem: Environmental > Aquatic > Deep subsurface > Groundwater > Cave microbial mat | place...
ACGATGCAATCGTGCATCAATATCCGGTTCTGATTTTTCCCTGACGACAGTTGAGCTATTTGAATCAAGCGATGAACGGCAGCAAAGCGCGCGATGTGTTGATTAATGAAGAGCAGTTGCAGGAGCTGGGGATTGAGTGAGGGCAAGTTTGCAAGTGAGAAGTTGCAAGTGCAACTTGTAAAGAAAATCCAACACAATAATTTTTGAACCGACAGACCTCGCCTGATAACCGGCTACTGCATATCAGACCTGCCTGCGGTGGGATTGCGACCAACAAAATAAGCCAGCTTCATAGCGTTACGCCTAAACTAAGTTGACCCACATATCAGTGTTCAGGCGAACCCGAGGATCGAGGGGATGCCACTCATCAACTGCATAGAATGCAATCACCTAATTAGCGACTCCGCTTTGCGTTGCCCCTCGTGTTCTGGGGATCCCCTCGGCGTTTCCTGCGAACTATGCAGGGGCCGATTGCGCAGGTCGCAGGGTGTAACATGCACAAGATCCTACTCCTCTATGGAGGACGGATTCAAGAGCTACGAGGCCATTGCTCACAGCGACTGTATCGGCCGCACTTATACAATCCCGGCATCTCTAGCGTGCCGGGACTGCGGATTGCTCGTCCGGGAGATTGGCGCCGACACCACTCCGTTCGCACTCTGGTCGAGTAGAACGGAGATCAGCTGTCCGCGTTGTGGGGCTCGTAACGTCTTACGCGCGGGGGCGGGAGACACCCCGCCAAGCTACTCAGCAATTAAAGAAGCCAAGAGTGGGTGCTTCATCGCGACGGCCGTCTTGGACAGCGAGCACGAGGCACAACTCTCCGTGCTGCGCCGTTTTCGCGATCAGTTCCTGATGGTTTCAGCATATGGTAGAACGCTTGTCTATGTCTACTGTCGACTCTCTCCTACGCTCGCTGCTCACCTTGAGAAGTCGCGAATCGCGAAAGCCATCGTTCGTCGATGTGTCATACTTCCTGCCGCCCACCTGGTGAGAGTCTTGTGGTTTCGCAGCGGAGTCGAGAAGGATGCGATCTAACAAACGAATGGAGCCGGGCCGCGCGGTTCATTCGTCGCGTTGTACCCTTAGACTTTTGAGTTTCTTAGTTATCATAAAATTTTATCCGCTTCAAAAAGCAATGACAAACATGTCGCAGTTTTACAATGTCGAAGAAACTTCATCATTGACACAGCTCATTGGGGAGATTGACGCCGTACAGGCAAAAATCAATTCACGAAAACCTCTTGCAGAAGAACTATGGTCGACCATTCAAGAAAAGTTACGAATCGAGTGGACCTACGATTCCAACGCATTGGAAGGAAGCACGTTAACCAAAGGAGAAACTTATTTCTTTCTTCGCGAAGGCTTGACCGTCGAAGGCAAACCATTCAAAGATTTTTTGGATGCGCGCAACCATGCCGAGGCAATTGATTATTTATATCAGATCATCAAAGATGAACGTCCTCTTACACTAGGCTTGATGAAGGAATTTAATAAACAATTATTTTCAGGGATCACGCAGACAGAAGCCATCGATGAAATAGGACAGAAGGTGCAAAAACCTGCAACTCCCGGAGAGTATAAACGCTTGCCCAATCTTATGCTGCAACCTGACGGGACGATTCATCGCTACACGGAGCCTTTGCATGTCGCTGCGGAAATGGAAGAGCTTTTTAAGTGGATAGAAGAATCTTTTGCTCACAAGCACCCCGTCATCATTTCAGCAGTCGCGCATTATAATTTGGTTCGCATTCATCCTTTTGATGATGGCAACGGCCGCGGCGCAAGAATCTTGATGAATCTCATCCTGATAAAAAAACATTTTGCTCCGGCAATAATTCGAAAAGAGCAACGACGCGCTTATTTGGAAGCATTGGGAACGGCGGATGATGGGAACTTAGGGCCTTTTACAGAGTTTGTAGCGCGCAGTCTTTTGAACACTCAGCAAATTATCCTTCAAGATCTCAATGAGAACGCAAAATGAATAAATCAGTGAGACACGAGTGTACGACTTCAAACTGAAAAATCTCAATGCGCATGAAGTCAATGAGCTTCTGCCGCCAAATCTTATCATGCTCGGTTATCGCGGCAGCGTCGCGCATGGAACGCATGTGATGCCCGACGACCCGGCTGGCATCGACGACAAAGATTTGATGGGAGTCTTTGTTGCTCCGCTGGATCATTACATCGGATTCGGCATGCACGATCATCATGAGAAGTTCATCAAGGAGTGGGATGCTGTGAGTTATGAAGTGCGCAAGATGTTTCGCCTGCTGCTCAAATGCAATCCGAATGTCATGTCGCTGCTTTACTTGCCGGAGAATCTTTTTGTTTATAAGAGCGAGCTTGCCGAGCTTCTCATCAAGAACAGAAGCATCTTTGTGTCTAAGCAAGCCTATCATTCGTTTTCCGGATATGCGCACAGCCAGCTTAAGCGAATGATCTCCGGCGACTTCGCCGGGTATATGGGAGAGAAGCGGAAAAGACTCGTTGAGCAATTTGGTTTTGATTGCAAGAATGGCGCGCATTTGATTCGGCTGTTGCGCATGGGTATTGAATTTCTAACCGATGGCGAATTGCATGTCGTGCGTGAAGATGCAAAACAACTTATCGACATCAAGAAAGGGCGATGGGCTCTTGAGCACATCAAAGAAGAATCCGACCGGCTTTTCAAATTGGCCGAGCTTGCTTACGTCAACAGCAAACTTCCAGACAGACCGGACTATGCAGCAGCGGAAAAGCTGCTCATGGAAATCATTATGAAGTTTCATCAACTAAACAATACGAGATTTGCAAAATGAATAAATTTTCCCAAGCTATCGGAATTGCCAGTGCGTTGTTTTTAGCGCCCGCTCTTGTCGTCGCCCAAGAATCCGCCGAAGCCATCGTCAAAAAAGTCCGCGAGAACTATGAGAAGCTGCAATCGATGCAAGCGGACTTCGTGCAGAATTATACCTGGTCGCTCGCCGGCGAGACGCAGACGTTGGAAGGAAAAATACTTTTGAAGAAAGGCGACCGCTATCGCGTGGAAACGAAGACGCAAACCATCGTCACTGACGGCGCGACGGTGTGGACATACTCTCCTGAAAAGCAGCAAGTGATCATCGACCATCTCTCGAAGACGGCGGAAGATCCTCTGCCGCGCGAATTGATCTTGAAATACACGCGAGATTTCAAAGCCAAGCTGCTGGGCACGGACAAATCCGGCAAGACTGATTTATACCGCATCCACTTCACGCCGCGCGACGAGAATTCCTTCGTGAGCGAAGTCACCGCATGGATCGAAAAAGACACGTGGCTTGCAAAGAAAATCGAGCAACACGACATCAACGACAACATCACGGTTTACGAGTTGAAGAACATCCAACGCGGCGTTGTGTTGGCGGACAACCTTTTCACTTTCAAAATTCCCGACAGCGTTGAAGTTGTTGATTTGCGTTGAGAAGTCGTCGAGATTTGTAATCCGATCTATTAAAAAAATCCGAAAGTTTTTGCCCACCGAATTGTCCCGACCTCCATTTTTTGTTTTTTAAAGGAATCGGGACAACAGAAACAACTCAAAACGAAAAATTGATCCACACGGATTAAAAAACCACGCTGAAAACTCTTATCAGAAATTCCGCGTGCTTTTTTTGATCAGTGTGGAAACCTTGCCTTATCGTAAACAAGCACTCTCCCCGCCCTAAACAAGCCTCAGTCCATAAAGTTTTATTCGAATCGAACGATTCTATGTTAGCCTGCTTAGAAATGGACTCTTTGCAGAAAAAACACAGAAGAGAGCAACGGATTACACGGATTACGCAGATTTAATCCGTGTAACCTGAGAAATCCGCTGCTGTTTTTGGTTGCGGTTTTTCTGCTTTTGGCAATGCGAAACTGAGTTGTCGGCATCTGCCAAATCCGCTGTAACATTCGACTCGCTAGGGCGAAATTTACCTTGCAATCGTTTGGAGCGGATGTTATATTCTTCCCACATTTTAACCCAATGGGTCACCTCAAGTTATGCGCTACGGGATTTTTTCTGACATTCACGCGAATCTTGAAGCGCTCGAAGCCGTTCTCGCAGAAGTGGAGCAGGCCCGGGTTGATGAAGTCATCTGTCTTGGCGACGTGGTCGGCTACGGGCCGAATCCCAACGAGTGCATCGCTCTTGTAAAGGAAAATGTCGATTTTTGTCTCGCCGGTAATCACGACGTTGCGCCCCTCGGCGGGCTTGACATTCAATACTTCAATTACGTTGCGCGCAAAGCCATAGAATGGACTTCGGTAGAGTTGACCGAAGAATCGAAGGCATTTCTCAGTTCCCTGCCGATGACGCGCGCCTATGATACTTTTTTCATCGTCCATGCGACGCCGCTGGAGCCGGAAAAATGGGCGTACATTTTGTCGATGAGCGACGCCCAGGAAAACTTTTCGGGATTTACCCAGCAAACCTGTTTCGTCGGGCACTCTCATTCTGCCTGGTGTATAGAAAAATCTGCCGATGGCCGGCACGAAGGCCGGGAAAATTATCCGATTCTGCTGAACGACAGTGCGCGATACATCATCAATGTCGGTAGTGTAGGACAGCCAAGAGACAGAAATCCGGCGGCGGCGCTCGGCGTGCTCGACGTGGTCAACAAAACTTACGAGCTGCGCCGCGTGCCCTACGACATTCCGGTGACGCAAAAGAAAATTCTCAAGGCCGGCCTGCCGGAGTTGTTGGCGGAACGTCTGGCGCTTGGCCAATAGCTTCAAAGCTGCAAGGGGTGCGGCTTCTACTCTTTAGGAGGATTCCTCATGGAGTTGGCAAAACGTCGGGAGCAGCCGCAAATCATGCTCTCGACCGAGGTCTACAACCAGGTCAGTGAAGTGCTTCGCGACTTGGTGGCCAGCACACGCGCTGATTTTTCGATTTTCTGCGATGCGAACGGCCATCCGATCACACATGCCGGCAAGGCCGCCCAAGTCAATCTCTCGGCGCTTACGGCGCTGGTTGCAGGCGACTTTGCCGCCACGACGGAAATCGCCCGTCTCATCGGTGAGCGCGACGGCTTCAAATTTCTCTTCCAGGAAGGCGAGAACCGGAACATTTATCTGTGCAACGTCGGCTTCAATTTTTTGTTGGCGGTGATTTTTGAAAAAGCCGTGGCCCTCGGCTTGATTCGCATCTTTGCGAACAAGACAGTCGATCGGCTCCGGCAAATTTTAGAAAAGGCTGCGCAGGCGGAGAACAAGGCTTCTGAGTTTTTGGATGTGGAATTTGGCGCCCTGCTCGGCAAGGAATTCGACCGAACCTTCAAACTCTGACCCACAACCCGATTATGTTCGTCAACTGGGCGCTGCAAGAACTCAATCTCAAGATCGTTTATTACGGTCCCGGCCTGAGCGGCAAAACGACCAACCTCGAATTTATTTACAACAACATCGACCCGTCGCTGCGCGGCGATTTGATCACGCTCAAGACGCGCGAAGAGCGCACACTGTATTTCGATTTCCTGCAATTGGAAATCGGCCGCATCAAAGGGATGAAGCCGAAGTTCAATCTCTACACCATCCCCGGACAGGTTTATTATGCCTACAGCCGCAAAATCATTTTACGCGGCGTCGATGGCATCGTCTTCGTCGCCGATTCGCAGGCCGACCGCATGGCCGAGAATCTCGACTCGTTGATGGATCTTGAGCGCAACTTGATCGAAGACGGCTTGTCACTCCAAAAATTTCCCTGGGTTTTGCAATACAACAAACGCGACTTGCCGCGCTGTCTGCCGATCAGCGAAATGAACGCCAAACTGAATTTCAGCAAAGTGCCGGTGGTTGAAGCCGCTGCCGCCAAAGGCGTCGGCGTGTTGGAAACCCTCAAAGCGGCAATTTATGGCGTAGTCGGGCAAGTGCAAAAGGTAATATGATGATTACGGAAATCGCGTCGGAAGTCAAATCTCCTCAAGCCATTATTGAAAAGGCGATGCAGGACATTTTGCAAAAAGGCTTTTATGACGCCGTTCATCTCTTTAGCGACGAAGGCTTGCCGTTGGCAACGGCTATCAATACCTCCGGCAACGGCGCGCCGCATTCCAAAGATCAAGACAGCATCGCCGAGATGGCGATTCTTTTTCAGAACATCCGCCGCATGGCCGCCGCCATGGCCGACATCACCGGCCTGCGCGAAGTGCTCATCGAAGGCGTGAATCGGCGCAAAGTCGTCTTTCGTTTTTTCAAAGCGTTCGGTCAGGAAGTCGTTCTTGCCGTCGTCGTTCCTGCGAATAAATCTTATCGTAAAGTAACCAACGAATTGGAGAAACTCATTCTCGATCAATCCTTCTGATCCTGCACCTTTGTTTCGCACCCTCACGCTAATTTTTCACACCATCTTTTTTTCATTTTCATGCCAAAACGCAAAGGCGCCCTAAGCTGGGCTTTGTACGACTGGGCAAATTCGGCATTCTCCACGACGGTGATGGCGGGATTCTTTCCGATTTTTTTCAAGGATTTTTGGAGCAAGGGACAATCTGCTACTGAAAGCACTTTTTGGCTCGGTGTTGCCGTTTCCAGCGCGAGCTTGCTGGTGTCGATCATGGCGCCGATGCTCGGGGCATTTGCGGATCGCAGCGCCGCGCGAAAAAAATCTCTACTCTGCTTTGCCTGGTTTGGCTCGCTGATGACTGGTGGACTTTATTTCGTCGCGGCGGGAAATTGGCAGCTTGCCGCAACGATCTACATGCTGGCGTGCGTCGGTTTTTACGGCGCGAACGTTTTCTATGATGCGCTGATTGTCAGCGTGAGCGACGATGGCGACGTCGATATCGTCTCCGGCCGCGGCTATGCGCTGGGATATTTGGGCGGCGGCGTCCTTTTTTTGGTAAATGTCTTGATGGTGTGGAAGCCGGAGTTTTTCGGCTTGCGGGATGCGGAGCAGGCTAAGCAACTTTCTTTTCTTACCGTTGCCATTTGGTGGATGGTTTTTTCCATTCCTCTGCTTCTCAATGTACCCGAGCCGCAAGGCGGCGAGAAGATGAATTTTTTGCGCGCTGCACGCGAGGGATTTGCGCAGTTGGCCGTCACGTTTCATGAAATTCGAAAAATGAAAGTGATACTCATGTTCCTCGCCGCCTACTGGCTCTACATCGACGGCGTCGATACGATCATCTCCATGTCGGTTGATTTTGGCAAAGCCATCGGCTTCGGGGACACCGAGCTTATCACCGCGTTGTTGATGGTGCAGTTTGTGGCGTTTCCTTTTGCTTATCTTCTCGGGTGGATGGGGCAGAAGTTTGGCGCGAAAAAAATTATCATGGTGTGCATTGCGATCTACCTGCTCGTCACCGTCATGGGCGCGCGGATGGATTTGCATCCCTACGAGATTTTTGGATTCTCGATCAACAAGTTTTACGCACTGGCGTTCATGGTTGGCACCGTACAAGGCGGTATTCAAGCGCTCAGCCGATCTTACTATTCTCGCCTGGTTCCAAAGGATAAAGCTGCTGAATTTTTTGGATTTTATAACATGCTTGGAAAATTCGCGGCGATCATCGGACCCGTCTTAATGGGCACGGTAGCGAGAATGACCGGAGAGCCGCGCGCCGGAATTCAGTCAATTGCCATCTTGTTTATCCTTGGCGCGATTCTTTTATGGCGCGTTAACGACGTAAAAAACCGGACCGCTGAAGCGACACCATGACTTCTTGAGTAACGACTTTCCTCCCATTTTCTATCTCCAATTTCCTCGATTCATCCACTCATCGCCGTTCCCGCCAACAGTCTCAGGCTTGATACATTCCTGTATTTTGAGGTTACACCCACGTGGAAAAGGACCGATTCTCAGTAGTGAGACACATCTTATTAACTTTCATTTAATCAGTATTTTAATTGAATCGATACTTCTCTTTTTTGGATGGCATGCTTATTGTCAACATTGAAGTAGAAATTGTAAGCAACGAGGACAAACAGGACTTCACGCATCAAAAGGAGAACATCTATGAAGGCACGTGCAGCAATGAGAATGAGGGCGTCCCTGCTGGTGACGGCGGTGGCGTTGGGTAGCGTTTTAAGCAGCACGTCGTTGGCAGACGCGAAGGGCGGTCGCAGCGTCGTCATGCAGCGCCCGAGCATTATGGCGGATCAGATCACCTCGTTCTACGTCCGCGGCGGCGAGCAAAATCGCATCATGCTGTCGATGTTGCTGGGACACAATTTCGAGCTGACGACGCTGGTTCGGCAGGTCACGGGTGACAAAGTGACGCCAGTTTTTCTATCCGTGTCGACGTTGCCGGATCGTCAAAGCTTTTTCGATCCCATGCTTTTGAGTTTCGAGCAAAACGGGAAGATGTGGAAGCCCAATCCTGATTCCGTTGACGATCTTCTGCCGTTGAATGCCGATGCACCGTTTGGCGGCGACGTGAACTGCGGGCAGATTCATCAGGGCGTGTTCTTCGTGCCCTCTTGGTTGAACACTGAGAAGCCGATCATCGTGCACTACGGCGATTTCAAGTATCAGGCGCGGTTTATTGCCAAGCGATAGGAAGCGCAGAAGCATCTGTCAGCGGTTTTAAGTTAGATACAAGAAGGAAAAAATCACGACATCTCTTCCGCGGCTTGCCTGCGATGAAGATGTTTTCTCAAAATCGGGGTAGTTCTTCTCCACAGTACCTGCCCTTAGAAATATTTTTTTCCCACTGATTTTCCTCACAGATTGTGACGAACCGGTCACGATAAGATTTCAAAACCGCAAATATAACTGTTCAATAAATTTTTCGTGCAAATTCTCGCGCCGAATTTTAACTTGACTTTCTAAAGACGTTCGCCTACTTTCATCATCACGTTTTCGCAAAGGCATTGTCGTCGTGGATGAAAAATATTTAGAGCAACTCATCCGTGCAAACGGAACAATTCCCCAGCACATCGCCATCATCATGGATGGTAACGGTCGCTGGGCAAAACAGCGTTCTCTCGAACGGGTGGACGGCCATCGCGAGGGAATTAATTCCGTGCGCGAAGTCGTGCGCGCCTGCGGCGAGCTTGGCGTGAAATACCTGACGCTCTATACCTTTTCGACGGAGAATTGGAATCGCCCCAAAGGCGAAGTATCGGCGCTAATGGCGTTGCTGCTCAAAACCATTCGCGAAGAAGTCGCCGAATTGAAACGCAACAACGTTCGTTTGATGACCATCGGTCGCTTGAAGGATTTGCCGCTGCTCGCACGCATGGGCATGGAGCAGGCCATCGAAATGTTGCAGGACAACACGGGTTTGACTTTGATTCTTGCCCTGAGTTATTCATCTCGCCGCGAGTTGCTTGACGCGGTTCGGCGCATTGCCATGAAAGTCAAAACCGGCGAGTTGAAAGAAGAGGATATCGACGAAGATACGGTTTCATTCCATCTTTACACGGCAGCGGTTCCCGATCCGGACTTGCTGGTGCGAACCAGCGGCGAGTTGCGCTTGAGCAATTTTCTTTTGTGGCAATTGGCATATACCGAAATTTATGTGACGAACGTTCTGTGGCCGGATTTTCGCTGCGCCGCGCTCTATGAAGCCGTGCTGGCCTTCCAAAAACGCGAACGCCGCTTTGGCCGAGTCAGCGAGCAAATCACTGCGACCAGCCCGATCTCGCTATAATCTATCCTGCGGCGATATCCAATTCTGCGCTGCCCTCATCAAGTGCGTATCGATGTGGTGAATAGGAACCGCGAATTCACAAATGCGGTTAAAAACTCAGCATATGAGTAAAATAAAACGCCGGATGCTCTTTTCTTGGCTCGCCATCGCCGTTCTCGTTGTTATTGGTTATCAGGCGTGGCGGCTCTTCGAGGTTCGCGAGCGCCTGCAAAATATCGTCAAAGCCCAACTCGAAACCGCCTTTGGCCGAAATGCGCATTTTGACGGGATAACCCTCGGCTTCGGCGTTGTCCATTTGCGCAGCGTTCAAATTACCCCATCACGCTCCGATTTTCGGTTGCTCGTCGAGGAGTTGAGCGTCGGCTTCAACGTCTTTCATCTGCTCACGAACGGATTCAAGCCCGAGCGCGCTGCCACGAAAATCGTGCTCACTCGTCCTCGCCTGGAGATCCATCGCGGAAGAGAGAAACCGGTTGCTTCAGTCAGCCTCGTGTCTCCACAACCGGCAACGAGCGCAGCGCACACGAGCCAAGCTCAATCGGCAGCGTCGAATGATTATTCTTTCATCGACAACGTTACGATCAGCAACGGCCAGATTGTTTTGATAGACAGTCTTTCGAACGTCTCTTCGTTGATTGCCGACGGCGTCAGCGGCTGGCTCGAAACGCAGGGCGATGGAAAAGCCGTCGCAAAACTGGCTGGGCATCTTTTTTCTTCCGAAACGTTCGATTTGGTCGTCGAGGCCGGGCTGAATTTCAAGCGCGGCGCTGTGAGTTACGTGCAAGCCAACCTTCGCGACCATCGCATCGGCAGCCAGCTTCCTTTTATTCTCCCCGAGAATATTAAAATCCTCAACGGCGTCTTGAACGGCAATTTGCGCATCTCTGCGCATCCTGCTTCTGAGAGCGGTTACGACATCGCCGGCCGGTTTTACGTGCGCGATGCCTCTGTCGAGGCGCTCGGCGGTCGCGCTCACTTTAGTGACATCGACATGGACATCAACGTCGCCGAATGGAATTTCCGCATCATGAAAGCGACGCAGCGTTTCAACGGTTCTCCGATGGCCTTCGACGGCTCGATAGATAACATCACCCACCCGCGGTTTGATTTGAATATCCGCAGCGACTCGCTTTCATTGAAGCACATGATGGCTTTGCTGGACAAACCCGCCGAGCAAAAGATGGACGGCGTCATCAGGCTGCGCGCGACGATCAAGGATTCTCTGAAAAATCTTCTCATCAGCGGCGAGGCCTCTGCCTCTGTATTAAAGTTCGGAAAGATTCGCGCCACAGCAGTGAGATCGCGTTTTACACTTGCAGATTCTGTTTTGCGTTTGCAGGATGTGACGGGCAAGATTAATGAGATACAGTGCCGGGCTTTTGGCAATCTGAAAGTCTATGAGCCGGGCATGTCGCTGGATCTCGATCTCCTTGCCGAGGGCAACACCGCGCCGATGATGGATTCACTTTCATTGCCGTTTGCGGACAATATCACGACGCTGGCGGCGCATGCCGGCGGCTCGATCACAAATCCGCGAGGCGATGGGAGCTTTGAAATGGCGCCGCAAGCGGGTGCGTCGCCGGACATTTCGGTGCGAGGCAGTTTTACATATTTCGATCAGAGCTTGCAGATTGAAGCGGCCACTGCGCAAAGCGACTCCATCATGCATCTCGCAGTTCGATCGTCGGGCGGCCAAAAGTTTTTTAGCATGAGAGGCCACGGGCTTGAACGATTGCTTTTCGTCTTAAAGCAATCCCGTCTTGCGGAGCAGATGAAAGAATTTCGCATCGATGCAAGCGCCGAAGGGGCGCTCGACAATCTGAACCTGTTGCTCTCCATTACCGATCGTGCGCACGCTTCGCCGCTTGTTCAGGTGGTGGCGGCGCTGAACGGCGGAAACGGTTCTTATCAAAGCAGCGGCTACGTGCGCGCCTTCCCGGGCGCGTTCAACGAGTTTACCGTTCGCTATGCCGGCGCATATCGCGACAGCACGATTTTTATAGACAAGATGGACAGCGAGCGCTGGCTCAGTGGGACTATGCAACTCGCTCTTGGCGATGATAAAAAGTTGCGGGGCAAGTTGAGCATTTCCGGCGCCGAGCTTTCCCGGTTGGCGGAGGGCATCGAGCGCCAGACGCCGAAATATGCCGGACGATTATTTGCCGATCTCAAGCTCGGTGGCAGCTTACGAGCGCCAAATGTTACGGGCAACCTTTGGATGGTCGAAGGCCTGATGCACGGCGTCGGCACTTTTACCGCCGAGGCGGACATCAAGGTGAATCGCGCGGGAATTCAGCTTTCGCCACTCATCGTCCAAAAAGACGGCGTGCATTATCTGCGGGCCGTCGGCGGCTATGATTTCTCGTCGCGCAAGATCGATCTCCAAGCGAGCGCCAAGAACATCGATGCGCGCGAGTTTCTGGTGGCTGTGGCCAACGTCGATAATGTAATGACCGGGCGATCTTCTTTTGATGTGCATATTTCCGGAACCGGCCCGCGCTTTCCTCTTTATGGAAGCATCGAGCTGCGCGCCGGCACGCTGATGTGGTTCAGTTATGATCGCCTGCTGTTGGATTTTGGCGACGGGGACGGCAGCGGCAACGGCGCTTACATCAGCAGCCAGGAAATCAACACCCCTCTCGTCGTCTATGAAAAGGAAAATGCGTACCGTTTGAAGGGCAACGCCCGCATTCCTCTGACCAACACTGATTCGTTGCGCGTGGCGCTGGTCGGCGACGGCAATTTTCTCTCGATCATTCGCGACTTCACGGATTATTTCGAAGAGCCGCGCAGCAGCGGGCATCTCGCCTTGCGCATGGGCGGCATTTACAAAGATCTGAAATTGCACAACACGAGTTTGCAATTCACCGACGGCTTTATGCGGCTCGGCAACATCGCTCATGCGCTCACCGACATTTCCGGCGATTTTTATCTCGATTCGCGCGGCGAGTTCATCGAGATCCAGCAACTATCTGGCAAAATCGGCGACGCAACATTGACGGTTCATAATCAGGAAGCGCCGGTTGCCCCAAAGCATAATCTGAAGCTGCCGTTCCGGCTCTTCGACAGCGATTTGAGCCTCGGCACATTGATCATCAACAGCTCGCATAGTGGCTTGCTCGTGCATGTGCCTGGATTAATGGAGCGAGGTGAAACCGGGCGCTTTGCGTTTGGCGGCAGAGACAAAGAGGCTGGTTTTCTTATCGCGGGTCCGTGGGCGCATCCAAAGTTTCGCGGCGAGCTGGCGCTTGAAGGCGTCAATTTCATGTTTCCGTTCGACGAGAGCGCCGGCGAAGGGGACACGTTGATGACGGAAATCTTGTGGAACATCGATTACGACGTCCGCGTCGTCAGCCGCAAGGATAATCGCTACGTGCAAAAAGTGCCTTCGCCGCTGGACAATGTTTATGTGAATATCGGCATCGACGATAACGTCAGCGCGCTGGAGTTTACCGGTATTCTCTCCGACAGCAGTTTTCGGACGCACGGCAAGGGCGAATCGACGCGCGGCAACATTGAATATCTCGATTTGAATTTCCGCGTCGAAAAGTTCACGATCAACTTCGAGAAGAACGACATTTGGCCGACGATCAACGGCCGCGCTTGGACGGTTTACACGGATTCAACAAACTTTCCGCAAAACATTTACCTGACGCCGCATACGCGAAACGATGAAACCGGCGAAGAATTCAGCGGCGGGCGTTGGGATAATGTTTATTTCAAGCTCAGCTCGGATAATCCGAATTTTGGAGAATCACAAGCGCAAATTCTCGCGGCGTTGGGATACTCTCTTGAAACCGCCGGCGCGCGCGCGACCGAGGCAGTCGGCACGGCCACGGACAACCGTCTCTTGCGGCCGTTGTTCAGGCCGGTCGAGCGCCAATTGAAGCGCAGCCTGGGTCTGGACATTGTCCGCCTCAGCTCGCGGCTCACGAGAAATTTTATTGAATATAACCTCGGCTCGTCCACGTTCGATACGCGCGCGGCGCTGTGGCGAGATACGAAGCTGACGCTCGGTAAATATATCAACGACGATCTGTATTTCTTATACAACGGTCAAATCGAAGCCGGCCTCGATTATCGTTATCACCAACGCGGATACGGGCTGCGCCACATTTTTGGATTGGAATATCGCGTCAACCCGACGCTGCTTTTTCAGTTTGAGTATGACATCAACACCCTGCTGCTCAGGAATAACGTCGACCAGAAACTGTGGCTGCGACATTCTTTTGTGTTTTGAGATGCTTTTGATTTGCTTCGCCGGCGATTTTTGCAAGGAACTAAACCCGTGAGACGCAGGTTAGCAGGGCAAATTACGAAGCGACCGGAGCAAAATTTCCGCTTTACATTCGCCTGCAAAATCATTATTTTTACCTCGCCCTTTAACAAAAACCAATGAGACTTATGCGAAAATATCTATCAGTATCGATTGCCGCCTTAGTGATGCTGTCGTTCGTGATGAGTGTTGGCGCGCAGACCCGCCAAAGCGTGAAGCTACTCGGTCTCGCCGTCGACGGCAATAAAACCGCCGATGCCAACCTTATTCGCCTCAACTCCGGCCTGACGCAGGGTGAAGAGGTCTCCGCCGAAGACATTCAGAACGCCATCAAACAATTGTGGAGTCTCGATATGTTTTCGGACATCAAGATCGTCGTCGACCGAGAGCTCAGCGAAGGCGTTTTTCTTACCATAAAAGTCTCGGAGCATCCGCGACTCGATAAAGTCGAGCTTGATGGCAACGATAAAATCAACAAGAAAGACATCGATAAGGAACTTGATTTTTACAAGGGCCAATTGATCAGCCCGCGCGACGCGACCCGCGCCCAACGCAAATTGCAAAAACTTTACGAAGACAAGGGTTATCTGCTCGCCACGGTTGACGCCAAGGTTTCTCCGGCCAATGATTCGGGCCGGGTCAACTTGCGAATCAAGATCGACGAGGGCAAAAAAGTACAAATCGAAAAGATCACTTTTCACGGAAACCAAACCTTCGCCAACAAGAAACTCCGCAAGCAATTAAAAGACACCAAGGAAAACGGATTTCTGAAAGGCGGCGATTTCGACGCTGAAAAATATCGCGACGACAAGGGCAAACTGCTCGACTTCTATCGCTCCGAGGGGTTCCGCGACATGGAGATCCTGAAAGACTCCATCCATTACAGCGCCGAAAAGAAGGACATGTATATCGACGTGTGGGTCGAGGAGGGTACGAGATATCACATCGGCAACATCACCTGGGATGGGAACAAGCTCTTTCAAGACGTCGATCTGGTTGCGCGCCTGGGTTTTCAAACCGGTGATTTGTACAGCCAGAAAAAAATGAGCGAAGCCATCAACGAACGGCTGGGCGCGCTGTATTATGATTCCGGCTACATTTATGCCACCATCAACCCGAAGGAAACGCCGGTCGATTCCAATCGCGTCGACATCCAATTCCTGGTCAACGAAGGCCGGGCGGTAAAGATCGACAAAATCCGCATTGCCGGCAACACCAAGACGAAAGAAAAAGTCATCCGTCGCGAGCTGTACTTCCGGCCCGGCGACACCTTCAGCCGCGAGGCGCTCATTCGCAGCCAGCGCGAAGTGTGGGTGTTGAATTATTTCTCGGATGTGAAACCCGACGTGCAGCCGGTGGATGAAGAGAAGGTTGATATTTTAGTAGAAGTAGCGGAGAAATCGACAGACACCGCGAATATGTCCGCCGGCTGGAGCGAGCGCGACAAGCTCATCGGCTCCCTCGGCGTGGGTATGAACAATCTTTTCGGCAACGGCCAGCGGCTTTCTTTCGACTGGAATTTTGGCCGCAGTTATCGTTCGTTCCAACTTTCTTTTACCGAGCCATGGCTGCTCGATACGCCGACGCTCGCCGGGTTCAGCGTTTATGATACGAAGCGCGACGCGCGTTACTACGGCTATTCGCAGCGCAGCCAAGGCGGCACGCTGCGCATCGGACGACGCCTGCGCTGGCCGGACAATTATTTCCGCGGCGAATGGATTTATCGCATCGATCGCACCGACCTTGACGATTTTTCAGAGCAAGTCATTGCCCTCAACCCCAACGGCATTGTGACCGAGAAGTGGCCACTGACTTCGAGCTCGATCACGCAAATCATCACACGCAACAGCTTGAACCGCCCGGAATTCCCAACCGACGGCTCTCAGGTGTCTTATTCGGTGGAACTGGCTGGAACGTTTCTCGGCGGGAATGTCTCTTATCACAAGCATACTTTCCAGGCGGATTGGTTTACGCCAATCGGTTTGGGTTTGGTGTTGGTGAACAAATTCCAAACCGGGTACATCAAGGGTTTTGGCAATAACGCGCGCATTCCTTATTTAGAATTTTTCTTCATGGGCGGCGAGGGCCTGTCGCGCTCCATTTCCCTGCGCGGTTATGACGATCCGCTCACCGGCAGCGGCAGCCGGGTCGGCGGCTCCACCATGCTAAAGTACGGCGCGGAGATTCGCATTCCGATTGCCCCCAATCCGACGGTGTTCGGTATGATCTTCGGGGAGGCCGGCAATACTTTTCAAGACTTGAAGCATACGACGCCGTTCGATCTTCGCCGCTCGGTGGGCGTGGGCGTGCGCATTTTCATGCCGCTGCTCGGCGTTATCGGATTTGACTATGCATATGGCTTTGACAATATCGATGCCGCAACCGGCAAACGGTTTGGGCAGTGGAAGCCGCACTTCGTCTTCGGCCAGAGCTTTTAAATTCTTTCTGCGAGCGGATAGAGTGTGGATAGGCATTTCAACCAGTAAACAAGATACAAGGGAGGTTGTGTGAAGAAATTCGATGTGTTCACGATTGTGCGTTTTGGCGCCGCTTTTGCGCTTTGCGCGACGCTTCTTGCCGCACATCCGGCGGCGGCGCAATCGAAGCTTGGCTATATCGATTCTCAAAAAATTATCGAAAGTTACAAAGAAGCTCAAGACGCACAGAAGCAACTCGCTTCGCTCAATGAGCAATGGCAGCAAGAGGCCAAAAACATGCAGCAAGACTTGCAGGAAAAGCAGGATCAGCTTGAAAGCCAGTCGCTGTTGTTGAGCGAGGAGAAGAAAAGCGAAAAGGCGCAGGAGATTCAGAACCTCT
>Ga0247727_10010233_pt1 | contig 16684 bp, 11 predicted proteins | sample WisWelCaveWW1625_FD_202498 | JGI IMG/M metagenome (GOLD analysis project Ga0247727, IMG submission 202498) | Biofilm microbial communities from Wishing Well Cave, Virginia, United States - WW16-25 | ecosystem: Environmental > Aquatic > Deep subsurface > Groundwater > Cave microbial mat | place...
GTACAGAACGGTGGCGTCGTTCGGGCGCAGGACGATCGCCAAGTTCATCTCGCGGACCGCGTCCTCGATCTGATCGGTACTCGCGTACTCGATCGCGAGGTGGATGCGCGCGCGTGCATCCTCGGGCACCTGCTTCAGATGGTTTTCCATCACTGCAATTCTCCGCTGGCGCAAGTTCCGGACCGCCTCGTCCTTCCCTAGGGCGCCCAGGGCATTCATGATGGGCACGTAGACGTTGTAGTCCTCACCGCTGGCGTCCATGGCGGCGTCCACGATGTTCGCAACCTCCTGGTAGCGTCCCGAAGCAAACAAGGCGCGTCCCAGCAGGTAGTAGGCCCCCTCGCAATCGCGCTTGCGCTCGACGGCTTGCCGTGCGTGGCGGATCGCATCGTCATGCTGGCCGCGGGCGTATAGGACCCAGGCTTGGGCGACCTGCACTTCGGGCAGATCGGGGGAGAGGGTGACGGCGTTGTGGGACGCCGCTTCGGCACGCTCCATCCAAACGGGATCGCGCCCGTAATGGTAATGATGCTGCGCGCAAACGTTGGCGATGGCGGCGTAGGCGAGCGCGAAGTTGGGGTCCAGCGCCACCGCGTTCTCGAGCATCTGCAGCGCGAACTCCAGATCCTGGCGAGTCAGCCGGCGCGCGTAGCTTTTGCCGCGCAAGTAGAGGTCGTACGCTTGTAGATTGTCCGTCGGTTTGGCGGCAATGGCTTCCTGTTCCTGCGGCGACAACGTGATGCGCAGGGCCTCGGCGATCTTGCGCGCGATCTCGTCCTGCACCTCGAAGACGTCCTTCATCTCCCGGTCGTAGCGCTCGGACCAGAGCGGAAAATCCGTGTGGGTGTCCACCAGTTGGGCGTTGATTCGAAGGCGAGTCCCGGCGCGGCGCAGGCTGCCCGCCAGGACGTAGGCCGCTTTGAGTTGCTGCCCGATCTGCGCCGGCGTGACCTGCTTGTCGCGATAGCCCAGCACGGTGGGACGCGAAAAGATGTTCAGACCCTTGATCTTGGACAATTCTGTGATGATGTCCTCGGTGATCCCGTCGCGGAAGTACTCGTCTTCCTTCGCCCCGCTCAGGTTCTCGAAGTAGAGGACCGCGATGGACTTCTCGGGCTGCTTGGCTGCGCCGCCGCGTGAATCGCCGCCCTCTGCCGCACGCTTGCGGCCCGAGTCGAGATCGCGCCGGAGCCGGATCAGGTCGGTCTTCAGATCGGTCGCGGTCTGATAACGCAGGTTGCGGTCCTTCTCGAATGCTTTTTCCAGGATTCGGCTGAACTCCGGCGGCAGGGCAGGGTTCCCCTCGAGGACCGGAGCCGGGTCGCGGTTGAGGATGGCCTCGAAGATGACAGCCGTGGTGTCGCCCGGGAAGGGCAACGTCCCGGTCGCCATCTGGTAGAGGACTGTGCCGAGGGAAAACAGGTCGGTGCGTGCGTCGGTCAGCTGACCGCGGGCCTGTTCGGGGGACATGTAGGACACGGTGCCCATGGCGGTGCCCTTCACGGTAAGTTCGTCCCCCGCAACGACGGTGTCGAGCCGCGAGCTGCCGGCAAAACCATCCGTACGGCGCCCGCCTTCGATCTTGGCCAGGCCGAAATCGAGAATCTTCACCTGGCCGCGCGCGTTCATGAAGAGGTTGGCCGGCTTGATGTCGCGGTGCACGATCCCCTTGGCGTGCGCCGACTCCAGGGCGTCCGCGATCTGAATGGCGGCTTCAAGAAGTTGTCCCAACTCGACCGGCTGGCGCCCGATCCTCTGCGCCAGGGTCTCGCCCTCGAGCAGCTCCATCACGATGAAGTGTTGTCGCTCGTGCTGCTCGATCGCGTAGACCGTGCAGATGTTGGGGTGGTTCAGGGCCGAGGCGGCGCGCGCCTCGCGCTGGAAGCGCTCGAGCGACTGCGCGTCCTGCTGCATCTCCTGCGACAGGAACTTGAGCGCGACACGACGTCCGAGGCGGGTGTCTTCGGCCTCGTAGACCACGCCCATGCCGCCGCTGCCGAGCACGCGGGCGACGGTGTAGTGGGACACGCTCTTGCCGACGATCGAATCCATGGAACGACACACTAGAGGACGCTGGGGGGCTGAGCAAGTCGGGCCGCGAACGGTGGACGGACCTCGTTGGGAGCGTCCGACACGTCGGTGATCAAAACTTGATGCAGACGTTGCGTTCTTCGGTGAAGAAGTCGAGGGAGCGGAAGCCGCCTTCGCGGCCGACGCCGCTGGCTTTGGTGCCGCCGAAGGGGACGCGCAGGTCGCGCAGGAGCCAGGTGTTGACCCACACCATGCCGACCTCGAGTGCGGCGGCGACGCGATGGGCGCGCGCGAGATCGCGCGTCCACACAGATGCCGAGAGTCCGTAGCACACGTTGTTCGCGAGTGCGATGGCTTCGTCGTCGTTGCGGAACGCGTGCACGCTGACCACCGGGCCGAAGATTTCTTCCTGCACGGTGCGGCAATCGGGTGCGAGACCGGTGACGATGGCGGGGGACAGGAAGGCGCCGGCGTCGAAGGGCGGCGGCAATGATGGGCGCTCGCCGCCGACCACCTTGCCACCTTCCTCGCGCGCCAGACGCAGATAGCCTTCCACCTTGTCGCGGTGTGCGTGCGAAACGAGCGCACCGAGCTGCGTCACGTCCGCCGCCGGATCGCCGATTTGCAAGGCTCGTGCGCGCGCCGTGAATGCGGCGATGAAGCGATCCTGCAGCGACGCCTCCACCAGCAATCGCGAACCGCACAAGCAAATCTGCCCTTGATTGCGAAACGCCGCCTGCACGGCGCCTTCGACCGCTGCATCGAAGTCGCAATCCGCGAACACGACGGTCGGGTTCTTGCCGCCGAGTTCCAAGCTCAGCTTCTTGAATTGCGGTGCGGCGGTCGCGGCGACGCGCGCGCCCGTCGCCGTCCCGCCCGTGAACGAGATCGCGCGCACGTCCGGATGCTCGACCAATGATTGCCCGGCTTCGCCACCGAGTCCGTGGACCAGATTGAACACGCCGGGCGGCAACTCCGCTTCGTGCACGATCTCGGCGAGCGCACTGGCCGTGAGCGGCGTCAACTCGCTCGGTTTGCACACGACCGTGTTGCCGGCCGCGAGTGCCGGCGCCGCCTTCCAGGTCAAGAGATAGAGCGGCAGGTTCCACGGCGTGATCAATCCGACGACGCCGAGCGGCCGGCGCAAGGTGTAATTCAGCGCGCCCGGCATTTCGTGGCAGTCGGTCGCTGCATGGCGCACTGCGCCCGCGAAGAAGCGGAAGTTGGCGACCGCACGCGGCACGTCCATGATGCGCGCCAATGCCACCGGTTTGCCGGTATCGAGTGATTCGAGTGCGGCGAGTTCCTCGGCGCGCGCCGCGATGCCGGCTGCGATGGCGTCGCAGTATTCGGCGCGTTTCTCGGCTGGCAGCGCACTCCACGCCGGGAAGGCACGCGTCGCAGCCACGACGGCGGCATCGACTTCCGCGACGCCACCGCGCGGCACCCGTGCGATGACGCGATTCGTCGCCGGCGCGACGTCATCGAGGTGCGCGATCGAGTCGCGCCAACCGCCCTCTATATAATGTTGCAGGGTGCGCACGCCGGCCTCCAGATCAGGGTCGCTCGAACGCATCCGCGTGCGTGCGCCAGTCATAGTACCAGCGGTCGCGATCGGGATCCCAATCGTCCCAAGTCGGCACCGCTTCGAGGCGCGCGAGGTGACTCGGCGGCACGACACCCGGCACCAGGAACGCCTTCTGTCGGTGCAACGAATACGGATTGCGCAGTTCGAAACCCAGCACGCCTAACACGCCGCGCGCCACATACCACGTCGCGCGCGGATCCCAACCGTGCGCGATCTTGATCACAATGCCGAGACCGGCAGGGAAGTCGGGATGCAAGACACTCAACCCGAGCAATCCATCGGCACCTTCCTTCGCCAGCACCCGCCCGCCGCATGCCTTCAAGATCGTGCTGTCGAGTCGGTTGAAGCCGCCGATCAAATCCGGATGGCGCATCATCGCTTCCCAGATCCAGTCGTCGTCCTTGGTGCGCGCCAGGCTCGCGAACAACAACGCGAGTTCGGTCACCGTGTTCGAAATGGTCGGGAGGCCGCAGCCATCGCGCGCGACGCGAAGCGGTTCCCAGTCGGCGCCCAGCACGCCGCGCACGCACTCCATGTAGGCGCGAAAGAATGGATGCTGCGGCAGCGTGTAACCGGCGCGATTCCAGCCCATCAGCCGGCACGCGCGCAATATGGCCGCGTGTTCGCCGGAACAGGTGTGATACCAGCGCCGCGGGCGCCGCACCTGCCGCCCGAACTGCACCAGCGGCACATCGAGCGGCGTCTGCATGAGGCCCCACTCGCCCTCGGGCAACAATGATTGCGCTGCCGCGACATGCTCGGTGGAACCATTGTGACTCGCGACCGCGATCGCCTTCTGCGGCCAGTCGGTGTCGGGTTCGAGCGCCTTCGCGACCGACTTCATGATCAACGGCTTCATCATGCTGCGCCCGTAACACAACACGTTGCCGCCGAAGGAATGCACCACTTGGCCGCCGCTCGCCCACGCGAGCGCGCCGTGGATCGTGGTTTCGCTGACGCCGTTGCGCCGGTAGTCGACGAGTGGCACCCATTCGACATCGCGTCCGGTCGGAATGCGCGGGTCGGATTCGCCGAGTGGCGAACGCGGGTAGACGGCACTGCCCGGTCGGCCGCCGCCGATCGCGCTCCCTGTGAGCCGCCAGTCCGCGCCACCCACCGGCCGATCTTCACTGCGTGCCGGCGGCGAGTTCCCATCACCCGTCATGCCGGCACCGCCTTCCGCAACCGGGGTGCCACGTGCGCCATGAAGTCTTCCATGTTGGCGATGACGCGGGCGCAATCGTGATTGAAGAAGTCGAACCACAGCATCACACGATCTTCGGGATGGAAGCGCGCCAACATCTGCGCGGCGACGTCCGCCGCATTACCGATCAGCGCATTGTCCGCCGCGTTCTCGACCTTCGCCGGGTCGAGCGTGCCTTCGAGCGCGGTCCAGTACGCGCCGAGTGCTGCGCGTGCTTCCTCGCGCGCCGCCGCGCGGCGCTGCGTCTCGGTCAGTCCAGGCCGCTCGTTCAGGAACACGAACACGGTGCGCGGCATGTAACTGCGCTTCCACGCGCCGCCATCTGGATGGTAGGCGCGCGTCATCCGTTGATGCGTGTCCTCGATGATTTCCGGCTTGGTGATCGAGAGATTGAACACTTGCACCGGCAGAAAACGATTCACGTCTTCCTGCAAGGCCGGATCGTGTGAGCCGATGAGAAGCCGCAGCACGTCGCGCCGCCACTCGTGCGGCACGATGCGCAACGCCTCGAAGTTCCAGCGGCGCGCGAACGACACCGCATCGCCGTGCAACGTGCCGGCGGCGCGCGCCGCGTCGCGGACACGCTCCCAATCGCCATCGCTGCGGAAGTCGGCGCGCGCGAGCGCCGGCGGGCGCACGTCCTCGCTCGACAGAACGTCGCCGCGCAGCAGACGCAGGAAAACCTCGCACGCCTCCGCGAACACTTTGCCCTTGAGCGCCGGCCACGCGGCTTCCTCCACCGCGTCGCGCGGCACGATGCCGGCGGCGCGATTCATGAACTCGAACCGGCCGGCGGCGAAACCAACGTGCAGTCGCCGCTTTTCCGCCGGATCCAACCCGTGCAGCGCGCAGAACGTCGCGACCCGCTCGGCCGCCGCGATCGGCCCGCCATTACACAGAATGTTCATGACCGCGGAACCCGTTTGAAGGCGCCGAGTCCGCTGGAACACCCGATGCGACAGTTGCAAGATGTCGGTGTTGAGCCCGATCTCGCCTTGCCAGTGCGGCACCACGGGTTTGCGGCTCGTCTTCTGCACTTCGCTCGAGAGATGCGACTCCGCCACCCACGCCGTGTCGTACCGGAGCGCGTCGGCGGCTTCCACTTGTGCGAAGAAGTTGCGGAACATCGTCGCTTCGTCCGGCTGCACTCCCGCCACCGGCGTCTGCGAGATCGAAAAAAAGAGGTCGAATTGCATGGCGTCAAATGCCGCGCATGCGCCCGCCGTCCACGGCCAAGCTGACCCCGCGGATGTAGGCGGCGGCGGGTGAACACAAGAAGGCGACGACATTGCCGATTTCGGACGGTTCGGCGAAGCGGCCTTCGGGAATCTCGCGCTTCCAATCGGCTTCGACGTCGGCGAGCGGGCGTCCGGTGCGCGCGGCGGTGGCCTGCGCCAATTCCGCCAGCCGCTCGGTGGACGTATAGCCAGGAAGAATGTTGTTGATCGTGACGCCGGGCGGCAACTCGTTCGCGAGCGTCTTCGTCCAACCGCCCATGGCGGCGCGCACGGTGTTGCCGACCGCGAGATTCGGAATCGGCTCGCGCACCGACGTCGAGAGAATGTTGACGATGCGTCCGAAGCGTGTGTCGCGCATGCCGGGCAAACACAGGCGCACCAGCAATTGCGCCGACAACAGAATGCGACCGAGCGCCCGCTCGAACTGCGCCGGCTCGGCATCGAGCGCCGCGCCGCCGGGTGGTCCGCCGGTGTTGTTGATCAAGACGTGCACCGGGCCGCGGGTCACGATCAACGCCGTGACCATGGCTTCGAGGCCGGCGCGATCTTCCTGATCGGCGGCGACGGCGTGCGCGTCCGAGGCGCCCGCATCGCGCAGTTGCGGCAGCAGCGCGTGCAGCGCCTCGGCACGACGGGCGAGCGCCGTGACGCTCGCACCCAAGCTTGCCAGCGCCAGCGCCGATGCGCGTCCGATTCCCGCACTCGCACCGCACACCAGCGCGTGGCGTCCCGCGAGCGACAACTGACCACCGAGCGGTTGGACATTCGACATGGGGCCATCCTGCGCGAGGGCCGTGGCATGGGTCAACCGGGTCGGACGCCGCGGCGAATCCGTTCACGGGATCTATTGGTAGAGGTTCTTCACGCCGCCCCACGTCGCGGGTGTGACAGGAATCGGAATGTCGATGATCAACGAAGATCTGAACACGATCTCTTCGCCGAATGCGTCCACTTCGCGAGCCGGCATCGGAGCTCGAGAGAACAGCGGAGGATCGCAGAGGGCGAATCGCGCACATGGAGCGCCAGGGCTTGGAGATGGCAAGTCACGCTTGATCAAGAGGTCGGTCGACTCGCCGAAGGCATTGAGTGCGCTGATGGTGCCGATCAGCACCGGTGTTCCGGCTACCGGAGGTATTCCGACGCGACATTGGGTCCACGCGACGCCGACGCCAGCCGGGTTGCTTGGGTTCTCGGGCTCGAAGTCAAAAGGGTTTCCCAGCGCGAAGGCGGCATCCGGGAAGTCCTCATCGAAGAACCACCCTTCTGGTCGGGCGACCTCGATTCGAAACTGCACTCCAGTGAAACCGTTCGTCGTGGCTCCGTCCAGGATCGCAACGATGTACAACGTGCGAAGTGACGGCACCGCATCGAAGAAGATGACGGGATTCAGCGCTTCCGGTTCCGCGAAGATTCCGACGTACCCGCCGAGCGGGAAGAGCGAACACTGCGCGAAGCACTTCGGAGCGCAAAGCCCAACCGCGAGCATCAGCGCGAAGCTCATTCTCGACAGTCGCATGGCTGCCTCCACGGATCGCATTGAGAGCGGCAGTCTAGAGCCAGCCCAGCCGTGCAATCAAGCCGACTCGTGCGGAGCGGCTCGAATCGAATGTGCTAGGCTCCCGCCGCTCGAACAACCAAGGGAGCGAGGTTCACGGTGAAAACAGCGCCGACGTATTGGGACTATCTCAAGCTCGACCGACTGCTCGCTCTACAAACCGGGCTCGGGGCGCGCGACGACGAACTCGCGCCCGACGAACTGCACTTCATCATCGTGCACCAGGTGTACGAGCTGTGGTTCAAGCTGATCCTGCGCGAGGTGCGACTGGCGCGCGATCATCTTGCCGCGCCGCGGGTCGCGGAAGAAGCCGTGCCGCACGTCGTGCACCATCTGCGGCGCACCAACGCCATCCTGCAACTCGCGGTGGATCAGTTCAGCGTCATGGAAACATTGACGCCGCAGGACTTCCTCGATTTCCGCGACAAGTTGACGCCGGCTTCTGGATTTCAATCGTTCCAGATGCGCGAGATCGAGATCGTGCTGGGGCTCGACGAAGCGCAGCGCGCACCCGAGGGTGCGGTCGCATTGTCGCAGGTGGAGCGCGTGGCGCCTGCGGGGACGCCGGCGGGACAACTCGCCGCGGAGCGCATCGCCGCGTCGCGTCGCGAGACCAGCTTGCGCACGGCATTGCAAGACTGGTTGTACCGCACGCCCATTCAAGGCTCGGCACCCGCCGATGCGAGCGATGCCGGCGCCGTCTCCGCTTTCGTCGAGGCGTATCTGCTGGCGATGCAGCGGCTGCAGGAGGAACAAATCGAACGCATGGTGGCGGCGGGAGCCGGCACACGCGATGCCATCGCGGCACGGATCGCGGCCGCGGCGCAGCAAGCGGCGTCGTTCCTGCACGCGGACGACGCGCAGCCGGCATCCCGCGCCCGCACGCAACGCATCCGCGCCGGCTTGCTGTTCATCGAGTCGTATCGCGAGTTGCCGCTGCTCGCGTGGCCACGATTACTCGTCGACACGATTGTCGAGCTGGAAGAGCAACTCGTCCTGTGGCGCACGCGCCACGCACGCATGGTCGAACGCACCATCGGCAGGCGCATGGGCACCGGCGGTTCCGCCGGCGTCGACTACCTCGACGCCACGACGCGCTATCGCATCTTCACCGAGTTGTGGGAAGTGCGGACGCTGCTGTTGCCACGACGCGCATTGCCGCCGCTCCACAACGCCGCTCTCTACGGTTTCGCACGCTGAGGTTGCATGGCGAGGAGGCTCCATGTACAAGCCTGTCGTGCTCGCGTTGATGATCGCTGCGTGCACCGTTCCGCAACCGGCGCACGCTTGGGTCGAGGATTTCGAAACCACGACGCCCGGCACGCTCCCAGCAGGCTGGGAAGTCTTCACGGCATCACGCGACGAAGGTTGGGCGGCCGGTGTCGCCACGAAGAACGCCGCCGCAGGGAATCAGTGCGTGGGCCTTTCGCTTGCCGATCCGACGCGGCACCGGGGTATGGGTACCGGTGGGTCCGCGTATTGCACCTTCGATGCGACGCCGTTCCGCGGCAAGACGATGCGCCTCGCGGCGCAACTGCGCTACGCAAAGGACGAGCGTCTCAACGGCTGGGTCCAGATACGCGTGCTCGCCCGGCGGCGCGGCGGTGTGGTCCTGGCGCACCAGAACTCCGGTGATCGCCCGGTCTCGACGCCGGAGTGGGCATCGCGCGTCATCGCCCTGGAAATTCCCAGCGACGCCGATACGCTCGAGGTCGGCCTGACGGTCGCGGGCGCCGGTGCCGCGTGGCTCGACACGGTCGAGTTCAACGAATCTTCGCTCGTTCTGTCGCAATGGAATGCGCCGCCGTCGCCGCTCTCCGAACGCGGCTTGGAGAATTTGGTCGCGCTGGCGCGTTTGTACGGTTATGTGCGGTTCTTCCATCCGAGCGACGAAGCGTTCGCGACTCACTGGGGAGATTTTCTGCTCGCAGCCATCGATCGGGTCGAGCCGGCGTCGAACCCGGCGGAATTGCGCGAGCGATTGCGCGAAGTGTTCGCACCGATCGCGCCGGCGCTGGAATTGGCTGCATCCTCGTTCGATGCGCCGGCCGACGCGGACAAACTCATGCCGCCGTCGGGATCCAAGCACGGTTACGTCTTGTGGAAACACCAGGGCTACGGCGTCGAGCAATTGCAAGGGACGTACAAGAGCCGTCGCCTCGCGTCGCAGGGCTTGCGTTCGTTGCTCGATCAGGAATTGCGCGACGCGCCGAAGCCGGGCACGACCGCGCGCGGCGATCTCTGCGACGGTGTTTGCTTTCGACTGCCGACCGTGCTGTACACGCAAGATGGGAAAACCTGGCCGGCCGGAACCGGCAGCATCGCGCGTTTGGATGCCCCGGAAGAGTGGAGCGCGAATGGCGCCGATCGCCGCACGCGCCTCGCGGGTGTGATGGTGGCGTGGAATGTTTTCCAGCACTTCTACCCGTATTTCGATGTCGTCCCGGTGGATTGGTCCGCGGCGCTTCGTGAAGCGCTCGCCGCCGCGGCACTCGATGCGGATCGTGACGCCTTTCTGGGCACCTTGCGGCGCTTGACCGCGCGCACGCGTGACGGCCATGTGCGCGTGTCGCACGGCCTCGACAATCGACCGTATGCGCTGCCGCTCGACTGGGATTGGGCCGCGGATGTCTTGGTCGTGACCCGAGTCGCCGAATCGAATGGCGCCGGCGCACCGCGCCGCGGTGACGTGGTCGAATCGTTGAATGGACAGGCGCTCACGGAATGGGTCGCGCGGGAGCGGGCGGAGATCGCCGCCGCGAGCGAGGGTTGGATGCGGTGGCGACTGCGCGACCAACTGCTGCGCTGGCCGAGCGCGGATCCGGTGCAGATCGGAGTGCGAGATGCCGAAGGCAAACGGCGCACCGTCGCCCTGGTGCCGGTGCGAATCGAGTGGAAGAGCCGCTTGCGGGAAACGCGACCTGCGAATGGCGATGAAGTCGCGCCTGGAATTGTGTACTTCGATCTCGATGGTGCGGAGGTCGTCGATCTCGAGAAGGCGATGCCGAAGTTGTCGGCGGCGCGCGGTGTCGTGATCGATCTGCGCGGGTATCCGGGCGGCGCGGGCAGCCGCATTCTCGAACACCTGGCGCACGAAAGCATGACGAGCGCCTACTGGAACGTGGCGCACTGCTTCATGCCCGATCGGCGCGACGTCCAATTCGTCACCGGCGGGCGTTGGAACTTGAAGCCGCGCGAGCCACGGATTCCCGCCGGCGGCGGCAGAGCCGTCTTCATCACCGACGGCAGCGCCATTTCGTACGCCGAGAGTTGCATGGGAATCGTCGAGGCCTACGATTTGGCGACCATCGTCGGTGCACCGACTGCGGCGACGAACGGCAACGTCGCCGGCATTCGTTTGCCGGGAGGATTCCGCGTGTCGTTCACCGGCATGCAGGTGCTGAAGCACGACGGGACGACGCACCACGGAGTCGGCATTCGTCCGACAGTGCCGGTCGAGCGCACACGGAGCGGGATCGCCGCCGGGCGCGATGAACTGCTCGAGAGGGCGATCGAGATCGCACGCCTGCCGTGAACATCGCGACCGGCATTCGCTGGAGCGCGAACGAAAAGCGCGTGCTGGGCGTGACGAGCGCGGCACACCTGTTGGCGCATTTGTACGAGCTGGCGTTTCCGGCGATCGCGCTGACGATGATGCAAGAGCGCGGCTGGGATCTGGCGCACGTCTTGCGTTTGTCGTTTCTCATGTATCTATTGTTCGGCCTCGGCGCGTTGCCGATGGGCATTCTGACCGACCATTGGCGTGCGCGCGGCATGCTCGTCGTGTGCATGTTGGGCGGTGGGTTGGGTGCGCTCGCGGTCGCCGCGTCGCGAACCGAAGCGCAATTGATCGCGGCGCTGGCGCTCGTGGGCCTTGCCGGCAGCATTTATCACCCGGCCGGCATGGCGCTGCTTTCCAAAAGCGTTCGCGCGCGCGGTCGCGCATTGGGTTTCAACGGCGTGTTCGGCAACCTGGGCAGCGCGGCCGCGCCGTTCGTCGCCGGCGTGTTGGCGTACAAGTTCGGATGGCGCGTCGCGTACGCGGTCCTCGGAGCCTTCGGTGTCGCGTGCGGGCTCGCGAGCCTCCTGGTGCGGCTCGATGAACGGCCGATCGCGGCGAGCCCGGCGCCCGCTCCCGACTCGAACCGTCGCGGCCCCAGCCTTCGCAGCACTCTCGTTCTCTTGTGTATTGCGATGGCGCTCGCCGGCTTCGTGTACCGCGGCGTGTCGATCTTGCTGCCGGCAGTTTTTCGCGAACACACGACGTTCCTGGCGACATTGCTCGAACGCATGCGATTCGAATCGCTGTCGGGTTTGCGCAACTTGGCTGGCGCGACGCTGGCGTCGATCACCTATGCCGCCGGCATGCTCGGCCAATTCGCCGGCGGCCACATTGCCGATCGATACGATCTGCGCAAGGCGTATCTCGCGTTCCACGCCGCGAGCTTGCCATTTCTATTCCTGATGGGTGTCGCGCACGAGGGGATGCTGCTCGTCGCCGCCTGCATCTACATCTTCTTCGCGCTCGGAATGCAACCAATCGAGAACAGTCTCGTGGCGCACCTGACGCCGGCGCGCTGGCGCAGTACCAGCTACGGCGTCAAGTTCATCCTGACGTTCGGCGCCGGCTCGACGGCCGTCTACGCGGTCACCGCAATGCAAGCCCGCGGCGGCTTTGCACCGGTCTTCACGCTTCTCGGCGTCCTCGTTGCGGGCCTGTGCCTGTGCGTGTTGCTCTTGCTCGCGCGTTCACGCGGCACCGCGGTGCACAACACCCCCGCCATCGTGAAGCCGCTCGCGTGAGAAGGTACGCGCCTCAGTCGTAGAGAGACTTGATCTGCGACCAGCTCGCCGCTTCGATCGCCACCGGACACACTCCCGATGGATTGATGGTCGCCACGCCCCCTTCGACGCACATGCGGGTGAAGACGGGGGCATCACAGAGCGTGATCATCGGACAGTCGAACATCGGATCCAGGGGTGGAGTGCGGCCCACGACCCGGAGCACGGTGTCCTGCGGTGGCACGACGGTCGCGAACCCGAATGCCCGGAATAGCTGAACACAGGTCTCCGTCTGGCAGAAGGGCCAGAACATGTCGATGCCCGGTGTGGTGAAGGGGTTGCTGCAACCGGCGATCCCGCAGGGGCAATCGGCACACGGCAAACTGTAATCGAGCGAGAGGAAGAGCCCCGCAGGCAGCCCCTCGATCCGGAAACTCGCACCGTTCATCTCCACGCCAGCCAGATCGGCGCGGACGTAAAACTGGAACTGGCCAGCCTGGGAGATGTGGATGCAGGTCGTTTCGCAGCCGCTGTCGCCGAAGATCCCGATGCCCAACCCCCCGGCGGCAGCCGGTATCCCGCCGCATGACAGGGCGAGCAGAGCGAGTGAAATTCTGATTGTTGTCGACATGCGCATCCTCCGAGTACTCGAACGAACCGCCGAATTCTAACATTCCGGTGGTTCTGTCGGCCCCAACAAGGTCTCGTTGCTACTCGGGAACGGCGATGGCACTTTCGACACCAAGACCGACTTCGGCACGGGCGCCGGAACGGCGAGTCCTCTGCGGCGTAATAGCACCGGTAATGATTCGTTACGTTCGAGGGCAGCGGCGCAGGTGGGGGGTCTGGCGGGAGGCTCTTTGCCGCCGGGGCGAGGAGATGCCGCGAACTGGGCCCGTCTTCATGGACGGCCAGTTGAAGCTTCGCGAAGTTGGGTGGACTTGGGCTTGCGGTACCTGAATCAGCTCGTGGTGCGCAGCACGATGGGGCTCGTGTCGCCGATGCCGGCGAGGACGTGGCCGAGCGTGTCGCTCATGGCGGCGTCGAAGTTGGAGTTCTCGACGCAGGGGGTTGCAGTCACACCTGCCTGCTGGACGAGATACGACTGAATGGCGCGGATGGCGTCGAAGTTGTCGAGATAGCGGCGGCCCGGTCGACCAGCGGCGCCACGGCCGCGCGACGTGAAGCGCGCACGGTGCTCGTCTTCATCCTGCACATGCACCACCAGGTGCACGAACTGCAAGCGCGGATCGCGCGCGAAGCGACCGAACAATCCCGGCACCAAGTGCACGCCTTCGAGAATCATCGACAGATTCTCCTGCACCGAGCGCTCCAGCACCGCCTCGACCGCCACCGACACGTGCCGCACCTGATCGAGAAACGCGACCAGTCGCGGGTCGAGCCCCGGCACCGCCGGCAATTGCACGTCGCGCCAAACTTCGAACGACGAGCGATGGATGGACGGCAGTAATTTGTCCGAAATCATGGCGCGCATGACGTGCCGCACCGAATCGGTGGACAGAATGCGGGTGATGTCGAGCCGATGGCCGACCTCGGTCGCGAGCGACGACTTGCCCGACCCCGTCGAACCGCCGAGCAAGAGCACCAATGGTCGCGGGCTGCGCTTGAAGAGCCGCATCTTCTCGTAGCGCGCTGCGACATCGGGGTCGGCGAGAATTGCGAGTCGCTCCGACAGCACGCGTGCCAAATGCTGGCTCGTGACCAGCGACATGCCGTCGGCGCGCAGTTCTTCGGCCAGGTGTGATGCGATGTCGTACGCGCGTGTCGAATCGATGCCGAGCTTGAGCAGCGAGCGCGCCAGGATGCCGCGCGAAAACGGCACCACCGACGCACCGCGGCGTACCAGCAGCTCGCTCATGCGCTCCTCCGTCACGCGGTGTGCGCCGCGACGCGGGCGCGCAGCAGGTCGAGCCCGAGCGCGTCCTCGAGCCACGTTGCGAGCTCTTGTTGCGGATCACACGACACCGGCACGTTGTCGAGGAAGCCGACCGGGATTCCCGCCTTCGAGGCTTCTTCCGCCACCACGTCGATGGACGCCGCCTTGATCTCGGTCAAGACGACGTCGGGCAGCAGTGCGAATCCAGCCGCGAGATCGGTGCGCAAGCGCACCCGATCGGCGAGCGCATGTGTGCGCGCGACGACTTGCACGCCAGTGGTGCGCTCGAGATGCGCGACCAACGTGGCTCCCATGTTCTCGGGAGCGGTCAATGCAACGACCGCACGCTTGCCCGCGAGCGACGAACCGAAGGTGGCTTGCGGCCGAAACACGGTTTCGATCACGTGCGCGTTCGGATTGATCGATGCGACCGCGGCGCGGATTTCGGCGACGCGCGTCGGGTCGGCCATCGGGCGCTCGCACATCGTCAGCAGCACGACATCCGCGATCCGAATGCGATACGGGCCGAAGTAGCCGCGCAGCGTTTCCAACTTTTGATGCGCGCCCATCACCAGGACGCGCCGATCCACCGCCACCGGCGGGATGGCACTGCCGCTGCCGTCGAACAACACCACCGGCGGCGCCAGTCGATGCGCGACGCGCCCTGCTTCGATGACGTTCGACACGAACGGCGCGCCCGCCAACCCGCCACCGCAGCGACGCGAACCCACCGCCACGACGCGTGAGAGCAGCGCATTCTCGAAGTGATCCGACGACGCATGCCGTCCGGCGCGGCTGAAGGCGAGCAGGTTGGTGGCATCGAGCGTTTCGGCGGCGCCGTCCACGACTTCCGGTTGTTCCGGGCCGCCGCGTCCCATGGCGACGACCACCGGCGGCAAGCCGCGATCGCGCAACCAACGTGCGAGGTAACCCGACACCGCCGTCTTACCGATACGCTTGCCGGTGCCGAAGACGGCGAGCGACGGCTTGGTGGTGACGCGCTCGTAACGCGGCGGGTGGAACTCGAAATCGGCGCCGCGATAGGCCGCACCGGCAGCGAGAGCGGCCGCCGCGTACGTGAACCGCTCCGCGTATCCCGTGATCGGCTCATCCGACAGATCCACCACGACTTGCGGCCGGTACTCGGCGAGCGCGCGCTCGACGCCGCGCAAGAGCACGGCCTCGTGCACCACCGGAAGCCCCAGTTGATCGAGCGCGTTGGCGGATTTCAGCTTCTCGGTGCCGCCCAGAAATACCGCGGCGACGAACTCGAAGCCCTCGGCATCGCGCAGCGTGTCGAGCGCATGACGGATCACTGGTGGATAGTGCTCGCCATCCACGAGTGCGAGTGCACGCATGCGCACGCCTCCTTGCGTGTGTGGCGTTTCAAGCGGCGTCGAAGAGCTTGCGCGATTCCATCCGCCAGCGCCCGAATGGCACGACCAGCCGGCGCGCGATGGGAATCAGTCGCGCACCGCACTGCGCGATCGCGGGCGCCGGCAAACGCGTGTCCTGCACGCCGTACAAGGCGCTGACACCTTCCGCCGCCAAGAACGTCAGCAAGGCCGGCGGCAAGGTCTCGCGTCGCGGTGAACTGCGCAGATCGAGCGCCAAGTACGAATCGGTCAGCACCGCCGCGCCGGCGGGAATCTGTGTCGCGTCGAATCCGGCGGCGCGTACGGCGGCCGCGCCATCGGGTGCCAGCCACGTCAAGGCCACCGGGCGATCGGCCCAAATCGCCACTACCGCGCGCTCACCGCGATGCATCTTCTCGATGCACGCGTGCAAGAAGGCCGGCTGCAGCCCTTCGCGTCGCGTGATCAGCTTGAGATGCGAGTAGCGCGCCCATTGCGCGCTGAACTCCGACGGCACCGGCTGCATCGGCGCCGCGCGCCACAGGACATGCGACACGACGCCGAACGATGGCGATGCGATGGGCAACCGCCGTGAGCCGGCCGGGCGCGTCGACACGACTTGGCTCAGGTGCTCGGGCACATCGGCGCGCTCGTTCGCCTCGGCACGCGCCTTCAACGCCGCGAACAAGCGCGGATGGTTCGCTTTCACGTACGCCTTGGTGCGACTGCGCGCCCGCATGGCGAGCGGCACCGCGCGACGCGGCCCGATCTCGACGATCAGGTTGGCATTTTTCACATTCGCGAAGCGCTCCTTGAAAGCTTCGTCGCCGACGGTGAAGTCGAACAGGCGCACGTTCTCGGCCAGTGACGACTCGAGCAGCTTCTGCAGCAGCACCTCACCCGGCGAGAATTTCGCATAGTCGACGTTGAACGTCGGCTTGTACCAGGTGAAGATGCCGTCGTGCAGGAACCCGAGGTGATACGCCAGCACTTCGTCCTTCCAGCGCAATACAGAAAAGCGCAACGTGCCAAAC
>Ga0247727_10010234_pt1 | contig 16682 bp, 20 predicted proteins | sample WisWelCaveWW1625_FD_202498 | JGI IMG/M metagenome (GOLD analysis project Ga0247727, IMG submission 202498) | Biofilm microbial communities from Wishing Well Cave, Virginia, United States - WW16-25 | ecosystem: Environmental > Aquatic > Deep subsurface > Groundwater > Cave microbial mat | place...
GCCCTCGACTGTCGGCACGAGGCCCGCACACTCCGTGGCGCGGAAACTGTTATAAAATTTTAAGGTTCAGGAGCTTGACTCTTTCCTGATAGGATGCTGAAGGGACGTGCGATGGGCGATGTAGGTCATCGCATCCATCGCCAGAATCTCGCTTTTCGCGCCGGAGATTCTTCGCCAAGGCGGCTCAGAATGACAACCTTACGCAAGTCCTATGTAAAAATGTAAAAGGAAAAAGAATGTCCGCCATCCTCGGTCCCACCTTTGAAGAAATGCTGCATCCCCAAAAAATCGCGCCCGAGATTCGTGCGCGCGCGCTGGAAATGAAAGAAAAGGATCCACTCGATCCAATCAATTTGTTCAACATCACTTGGCGCGATGGGAACGATCAGATTTATTATTTTGTCATGCCAAAACAGTTGACGGGGGTTGACGCGAATATCGTCGTGTTGTACGGCAAACAATTTCCGACGGGCGCGCACAAAGTTGGCGCGGCGTATTCCGTGTTGATTGAAAAGGAATTGTTTGGACAAGTGGATCCGCGCACGCATACGCTTGTGTGGCCCTCGACGGGCAATTATGGCATCGGCGGCGCGTGGGTGGGCTGCCGCATGGGGTTTGATTCGCTGGTGGTGCTGCCCGAAGGGATGAGCGCGGAACGGTTTGAACGGATTGAATCGTATGGGGCGCGTGTGATCAAAACGGTTGGCTCGGAGTCGAATGTCAAGGAAATTTACGACAAGACACATGAACTCGCGCGCAATCCGCAAGTCCGCATCTTGAATCAATTTAGCGAGATGGGGAATTATCGCTTTCATTATCACGTGACGGGGAATACGATTGTGGAGTTGGCGGACGAATTAAAGCGACTGGAGATTGGAGACGGGAGAATAAGCGCGTTTTGTTCGGCGATGGGCAGCGCGGGGACGATTGCGGCGGGGGACCGCATCAAGCAAGTGTTCCATGACGCGAAAATTATTGGACTGGAACCGATTCAATGTCCAACGCTGTTCAACAATGGCTATGGCTCACACGACATTCAAGGGATTGGCGACAAGCATGTGCCTTGGATCATGCACACTGGAAATTTAGATGCCCTCATGTGCATAGGCGATCTTGAATGTAAAAAGGGGTTGCAGCTGTTGAGTGAGGAAGCGGGGATGGAAACATTGCACAAACGTTTTGGTGTGCCGCAAGGCGATGTGGAAACGATGTCGAATCTTTTTGGCATCAGCGGCATTTGCAATGTGTTGGGCGCGATTAAAACCGCGAAATTTTATGGCATGAGTTCGCGCGATACGATTGTGACGATTGCGACAGACGCGTTGGATCGCTATTATTCGGTGATGGCGGAAATGACGCGCACGTATGGGGCGATGGATGAAGCGGAAGCAACGGCGCGCACGCATATTTTTTTGGATCAAAAAACGGATTGGATCAAAGAGGGAACGGTGGACGCGCGCAAGCAGTGGCATAATTTAAAGTATTTCAGCTGGGTGGAACAGCTTGGAAAGACAGTTCAAGAGCTCAATGTGCAACTCGATCCAGAGTGGTGGTTAGGTCAACAGAGTCGGGTTGCTGAAATTGATGAAAGGATCGAATTGGCGCGGCTTTAGCTCAAGTTGAAGTAAATACTTGTATGTTCCGACGAAAAGCACACAATCGGGTTGAATTACCCATTGAAGAATTGAAGCGATTGTACTGGGATGAGAACCTGTCCTCCGAGGAAATCGCCAGACGTTTCAACTGTGATGGATTAACCGTCCTTGCGCGTTTGCGCGAGAATGATATTCCACTAAAACCTCGCGGATGGCACAAGTTGGTTCGACATGTTCCAGATTCCCTTCTTGACGCATGGCCCTCTCCTGAGCTGGCATACGTTGTTGGTCTTGTCGCTTCAGATGGAAATTTGCAAAAGCAGAATCATTGTGTGATCGAGGTATCAACGGATAACCAAATAATCAATCTGATTGGGGTTATTCTCCAATTGAGTAAACCTCAAGTGACTGTCGTCCGCCGCAAATTTCCCAACAAGACCGCCTATATGCTTCAAGTATGCGATTATCGGTTTCGCGCGTTCCTTGAGGGATTGGGGTTAACTCCAAAAAAGACATTCACAATCGGTCCTCTTGCAATTCCTGATCAAGTATTTCGCGATTTCTTGCGCGGGGAACTGGATGGGGATGGTAGTTGGTACGTATCGAAAGGGTGGCGCGATTCCAAATATCTCGTTGGCAAATTTACTTCACGTAGCCAAATTTATCTTGAATGGCTGCAGCAATCCGTTTCTCGCTTGAGTGGGACTCAAGGCGCACTGCAACCTTCGCGTCTTTTCTACAATAGCAAAAAAGCTGAGGCGCTTGGCGAATGGCTCTATTACGACACTCAGCTTCCGTGCCTTTCCCGCAAACGCCAAGTTTGGGAAAATTGGATGAATCGGTAGCCCGAAAAAATCGGAGATTGTATGCTCATCACAAACGGCACTGTCATCACACTCGGCGCACAAAACGAGATCATCACCGATGGCGCGTTGTTGATTCGGAATGATAAAATTTCCGCCATCGGCAAGACGAACGAGCTTGTCGCGCAATTTCCAAATGAGGAAAAGTTGGACGCGCGCGGCAAACTGGTCATGCCCGCGAATATCTGCGCGCATACGCATTTTTACGGGGCGTTCGCGCGCGGCATGGCATTACCGCCAGGTCCGCCACCGAAAAATTTTCCTGAAATTTTGCAAAAATTGTGGTGGAAGATTGATCGCGCGTTGACATTGGAAGATTCCAAATACAGTGCGCTCGTTTGTCTAGTGGATGCGATTAAGCACGGGACGACGACACTGATCGATCATCACGCGTCGCCGAACGCGATTGATGGTTCGCTGGATGCGATTGCGGAAGCGGTGGGGGAAGCGGGCTTGCGCGCGTGTTTGTGTTATGAGGTGACGGATCGAAATGGGGCGGAGGGCGCGGCGGCGGGGGTGAGGGAGAATGTGAGGTTTTTGAAAGCAGTCGCCAGGCGCCAGTCGCCAGTCGCTAGTAATGACTTGCTCCGTGCGACCTTTGGTTTGCACGCGTCATTTACAGTTTCAGACAAGACGTTGGAAAAATGTTTGATGGAAATGGATGGGATGGACGCGGGGTTTCATGTGCATGTGGCGGAGGATATTGCGGATGAGGATGAGGCGCTGCAAAATTATGGGACGCGTGTGGGGGATCGTTTGAACGTGCGTGGGATTCTGGGCGCGAAAACGATTGCGGCGCATTGTGTGCATGTGGATGTGGCGGAAATTGATTTGTTCAAAAGGACGAACACGAAAATTTCACATCAACCGCGCTCCAATATGAATAACGCGGTGGGCGTGGCGAATGTGTTGGGGATGATGCGGCATGGCGTCACGGTGGGTTTGGGCAATGATGGTTTTTCCAATAACATGTTTGCGGAAATGAAAACCGCGTATCTCGTACACAAATCGCAGCAACGCGATCCGCGCGTAATGGGCGCGGACCAAGTGTTGCAAATGGCGTATGCGAACAATGCGAAAATTTGCGCGAATTTTTGGGACGCGCCTGTGGGGGAATTGAGCGTGGGCGCGTATGCGGATCTTATTTTGCTTGATTACGCGCCGTTCACGGAGTTGAACGCGGGCAATTTTCCATGGCACGTCATTTTTGGCGTGGACGGCTCGAATGTGACGCATACGATTTGTGGGGGAAAGTTGCTGATGAAGGATCGCGAGGTGTTGACGCTGGATGAGGAAGCGATTGCGGCGAAAGCGAAAGAGTTGTCGCGGGGGGTGTGGAACAGAGTCCAAGGACTCGATTGAGTAGGGGATTGAAAACGCGAATCTACGCGAATTTTTACGAATAAAAAAAATTCGCGTAGATTCGCGTTCAATGATCTGGAGGATAAAGTGGCTTTAACTCTTGCAATTATCGGCGGAACTGGAAAACAGGGAACGGCATTAGCCGCGCGTTTTGCGAAAGCGGGCGTGCAAATTATTCTGGGTTCGCGTGACGCGCAGCGCGGGGCGGAGGCGGCTAACGCGTTGAACGCGCGCTTGAATTTGGCGAATATCACAGGAACATCAAACCGTGAGGCGGCGCGGCAGGGTGACATTGTTTTGTTGTCTGTGCCGTATGATGGGATGCAGCCGATTCTGGACGATTTGTACGACGCGGTCGAAAATAAAATTGTGATTAACATTGCGTCGTCGCTCGATCCCGAAAAGAAAACGCGCGCGAAAGTTCCCGCCGAAGGTTCGATTACCGCCCAAGTGCAAAATTTTTTTGGCGAACGGGCGCGCGTCGTCGCGGCATTTCAAAATATCTCGCCTGAAAAATTAGAGAGCGAGGACGCGAAAATTGACTCGGATGTTTTCGTGTGCGGCGGGGATAAAGACGCGCGCGAAAAGGTGATTGCGTTGTGCGCGCAGGCGGGGATGGACGCGTTTGATGTGGGGGTGTTGGCGAACGCGGTGGCAGTGGAAACGCTGACGGCGGTGTTGATCGCGGTGAATGTGAAATATAAAGTCAAGGGCGCGGGGATTCGGTTGACGAGTGTGCCAAGGGGGAGGGATGAGGGATGAAGGATGAAGGATGAATAAGGAATTGATTCTCACGACGCCTTCAAATATTCCGTTGGTGAAACGCGGTGATGATATTTCGCGATTGATTTTGAACGGGCTGCGCGACGCGGCGATGGAATTGCGTGATGGGGATGTGATTGTGATTGCGTCGAAAATTATTTCCAAGGCAGAGGGACGCGCGGTGCGTTTGGGAGATGTGATGCCGAGCGAACGCGCGTTGGAACTCGCGGCGGTGACGGATAAAGATGCGCGCGAAATTGAATTGATGCTGCAAGAGTCGTCTGAAGTTGTGCGCGCGCGGCAAGGGTTGATTGTGACGCGACATCGTTTAGGATTCGTGAGCGCGAACGCGGGGATTGATCACTCGAACGTGGCGGAGGGCGCGGAGGAATTTGTTTTGATGCTGCCAATTGATCCCGATGCGAGTGCGGAAGGGATTAGGCGAGAGGTAGAAAGGGAGACAGGGAAACAGGTGAGTGTGGTGATTGCGGATTCGCATGGGCGTCCGCATCGGTTGGGGACGATTGGGATTGCGATTGGGTGTGCGGGGATGCCCGCGCTGGAAGATTGGCGCGGGCGGCAAGATTTGTTTGGGTATGAATTGAAATATACGGACATTGGGCTAGCGGATATGCTGGCGTCAGCTGCGACGTTGTTGTTTGGGCAGGCGCGCGAGGGAACACCGATTGTGCTTGTGCGCGGGGCAACGTGGTCTGGAAAAAATGGCACGGCGCGCGATTTGGTGAGACCGCAAGAGATGGATTTGTTTCCATGAAAGAGATTGGAGATTAGAGATTGGAGATTGGAACTTTTTTAGAGTTGGCAAGCTCGCGGCGTTCGATTCGGCGGTATGAGAAGCGAGACGTGCCGCGCGAACTCGTTGAAAAAATTTTGGATGCAGCGCGGTGGGCGCCGTCGGCGCACAATCGGCAGCCGTGGCGGTTTGCGATCATTGAGAACGCGGAAACGAAACATGCGCTCGCGTTCGCAATGGGGGAAAAGTTGCGCGCGGATTTGGAACGCGATGGCGTGGCGCGTGAGGTAATTGAAAAGGACGCGGCGCGTTCGTATCATCGCATTACGGGCGCGCCTGTGGTGATTGTCGCGTGTGTGACGATGCGCGACATGGATTCGTACACGGATGCGCGGCGCAATCACGCGGAATATCTGATGGCGAGTCAATCAGTGGCGATGGCGACGCAGAATCTTTTGCTCGCCGCGCACGCGTTGAATTTGGGCGCGTGTTGGATGTGCGCGCCCTTGTTTGTGCCAGAGACGGTGCGCGAGGTTTTGAATTTGGACACGGATTGGGAACCGCAAGCGTTGATTACGGTGGGGTATGCGGCGGAGGGGAAAACGAAGGAGCGAGGGGAATTATTTTCGCAGGTCCGATTTTTGGACGCGGATGAACGCGGATGAACGCGGAAAAAATCAATGGCAGGAAAAAGAGGGGAAATCGAAGAAATATCAAAGAGCGTGAGAAACTCAATTCGCGCGTCCGATCTTTGGACGCGGATGAACGCGGATGAACGCGGAAAAAAACAATGGCAGGAAAAAAGGAGACGAAACCATGGAACTCAAACATAAAGATGTCACTGAAAAAATTATCATGGCGTTTTTCAAAGTGTACAATACAATGGGCTATGGGTTTCGAGAAGGCGTATACGAAAATTCGATGGTGATTGCGCTGCGGAAAATGGGAGTGCAAGTCGCGCCACAAGCCGAGATCAAGGTTTATTATGAGGGCGAAGAGGTTGGAGAATATCATGCCGATTTGCTCGTGGAAAACTGTGTGATTGTGGAGCTGAAAGCCGCGCGTGAGTTGGACGAAGAACACGAAGCGCAGTTGTTGAATTATCTCAAAGCGACGAAATATGAGGTGGGCTTGCTCATGAATTTTGGCAAGCGTCCGCGCTTTGAGCGTAAAGCATTCGACAACGAAAACAAAGGATCATTAGAGTGGCTCTCCCCCGATGCCCAATGAATTTTTCCGCGTTTATCCGCGTTTATCCGCGTCCGATTAACATATGGACATAGTAGCACTCGCAGGCGGTGTCGGCGGCGCGAAATTGGTGGAGGGGTTGCAGCGCGTCGTTGGCGAAAATTTATCTGTCGTTGTGAATACGGGCGATGATTTTGATTTGCACGGCTTACACATCGCGCCCGATCTCGATACGGTCATGTACACGCTGGCGGGCATGGCGAATCGTGAAACGGGCTGGGGCATCGCGGGCGACACTTTTCACAATTTGGAAATGATTTCGCAGTACGGGGGCGAAGATTGGTTTCGTTTGGGGGATCGCGATTTGGCGACGCATCTGTTACGAACCCAGATGCTGCGCGGTGGAGCTACGCTCACGCAAGCAACGCAAAATTTAGCGAAAGCATTGGGCGCGCGCGCAAAGATTATGCCCATGTGCAATGAACGTGTATCTACGATTGTGAACACGAACGCGGGCGAACTCGCGTTCCAAGAATATTTTGTGCATCGCCGTTGGCAGCCGATTCTAAAATCGTATCGTTTTCATGGCATTGAAAAAACGCGCGTGACGAATGAAATTTCAAACGCGATCCAAAACGCGCACGCAATTATTTTTTGTCCCTCGAATCCGTTTGTGAGCATTGAACCGATCTTGAGTGTGAAGGGGATGCGCGATGTGATCCAAAAAGCGCGCGTGCCAAAAATCGCGGTCTCGCCGATTGTCGGCGGTGAAGCGATCAAGGGTCCTGCGGCGAAAATGTTTCAAGAACTTGGGATGGACGCATCGGCGTTTCAAGTGGCAAAATTATTGCGCGGCGCGGTGGATCGTTTTGTGTTGGATCGCGTGGACGAGGCACAAGCGCGCGCAATCAAAGATTTGGGCATGCGGGTTTGGGTGACGGATACGATCATGCGCGATGAAGTGGGGCGCGAGAGGTTGGCGCGGGAGATTTGTGAGTGGGTGGGGCGGTGAAGGATGAGGGATGAAGGATGAAGGATGAAGGGGTGAAGGGGTGATGTGCGATACGCGATTTGCGATACGCGATACGCGATTTGCAATCTAAAATCTAAAATCTAAAATCTAAAATGGATTCTCTCATGGCAATCGTTCCCGTGAAACCGTTGGCGGAAGCGAAAACGCGGTTGGCGGGAGTACTCGACGAAAATGAACGCGTGGCGTTGGCGCGGCGGTTGTTGGAACGCACGCTGTTGAAAATGACGCGGGCGCGCGGGATTGCGCGTGTCGCCGTCATTTCGCGCGATGATGCTGTTTTGAAACTTGCGCGTAAATTTGGCGCGTTTGGGATTTTGGAATCGAACGCGAATTTGAACGACGCGTTGCAGCAGGCGCGGCGCGTGTGTGTGGCAAATGGCGCGCGGGCGGTGTTGATTATTCCCGCCGACTTGCCGCGCTTGCGCGTGCGCGATCTTGAAAAAATGATCGCGTTGGGCGAACCCGCGCCGCGCGTCGTCATTGCGCCAGCTGCGCGTGATGGTGGCACAAACGCGTTATTGCTGAATCCCGCGAGTGATTTTGATTTCAAATTTGGTGAAAATAGTTTTGCCGCGCATCTGGCAGAAGCGCAAAGTGGAAATTGGCAAGTACAAGTGTATGATTCCGATACGGTGACTTTCGATTTAGATATGCCGGAAGACTTGCAAGATCAATCGAAAATCGAAAGTCAAAAATCGAAAATCGAAAATTTAGGAGGTTCCCATGTCCCGTGTTGCACTCTATCTCCAAGACAAACACGAAATCCGCGAAGGGATGGCCTACGCGCAGTACGCCGAACAGCGCGGCTTTGAAGCAGTGTGGCAGGCGGAATCGCGTCTGGTGCGCGATGCGATTGTGCCGATGGCGGCGTTCGCAGCGGTCACATCGAAATTGAAAATTGGCAGCGGCGTGATCAATAATTGGACGCGCAATGTGGGACTGCTCGCCGCGACATTTTTGACGCTCGACGATCTCGCGCCGAATCGAATTATTTGCGGCATCGGCGCGTGGTGGGATCCGCTGGCAAAAAATGTCGGCATCGAACGCAAGCGTCCTTTGCTGGCGATGCGCGAAACGATTACGGTGATGAAAAAATTGTTGAATATGGAACGCGTGACGTTTCATGGCGAATTTCATCACGTTGATGGGATCGAATTGGATGTGGTGCATGGACGCCGCGAACCGCGCCACGTTCCGATCTATATTGGCGCGACAGGCGATGCGATGCTGGAAATGACGGGCGAGATTGCCGACGGCTGTGTGTTGAATTATTGCGTGCCGCCTGAATACAATATCAAGGCAATGGAATTGTTGGAGAAAGGCGCGAAAAAAGCGGGGCGTTCGATTGACGACATTGATCGTCCGCAACTCGTCGTCTGTTCGGTGGATCACGATCACAAAAAAGCGGTGCAGGCGGCAAAAGAATTGTTGACGCAATATCTTGCACAGCAACCGCACATTGCGAAAGCCAGTGGGACGCCCGAGGAGACGGTGAAAAAAATTCAGAGTATTCTCAGCTGGCCCGCGACGCGCGAACAAATTCATCAAGCGATGGAATTTGTGCCAGATGATTTGATCGAACGCATTTCCGCGAGTGGCACGCCTGACGAGGTACGGAAGAAGGTAAAAGAGTACGAGAGTAACGGCTGCACTTGTCCGATTTTGTATCCGATGGCGGAGGATGTGAAGTTGATGATTGATACGTTCGCGCAGCAGTGATCAGTAGGCAGTGGTCAGTTCAATATGCGTATGCGTGTGATTCTCTCCTTTGTGCCAAGTATTTTGATGGCATTGTTGTATGGCGCGCTCGCGCGTTTTTTGTTTGACTCGGCGTTCGAGGGAGTCACTTCAACGCTTTCCGTCGCGTTTATTATAGTCGTGCCATTCGTGATTGGAATGTTGGCGGTGTATTTCGCGCCGCGCGACAAACGCGCGGCGTGGCAGTTCTCATTGGGAATTGCGGCTCTCTCCATGCTGCTCGGCGCGACGCTCGCGGCAGTGTTGTTGTGGGAAGCGGCGATATGCGTTGTGATGGCGCTGCCGATCATGCTGATCATGGCGACAGGCGGCGGCTTGTTGATGTGGTGGCTCTTGGCGCGGCGTGATTCATCTGGCACATCCCTGCTCGCGCTGTTTTTATTTCTCCCCCTTATGTTCGTCCCGCTTGAAAATCAATTCCCCGTTCAAGATTCGTTTCACACGGTCGAAAATCAAATCCGCATCAATGCCGACGCGGAAACAGTTTGGCAAAATATCATTCGCGTCGAACCGATTCAAGACGCGGAACGTCCGTTTAGCGTACTGTTCACAGTGTTTGACGCGCCGAAACCGTTGCAAGCGAACATGTTCGGCGACGGCGTGGGCGGGATTCGACGTGGGCAATTTGAGGGCGGCTTGCAGTTCATTGAAAAAATTTCCGTGTGGCAATTCGCGAAACGAATCGAGTGGGACATTACGCCTGACAATGCGAACGTGCTGCGCGCGCCGTGGCACGCGATTGGCGGCAAACCCTTTGCGGTGCCAAAAGCGGCGTATTGGATTGAACCGACGACGGATGGTCAAGTGCTTTTGCATTTGAGCAGTGAACATCGTTTGACGACGCGTTTTAATGGCTATGGCGCGTTGTGGACGCGGTGGGGCATGAGTGAATTTCAAAATCATATTTTGCATATAATCAAGGCGCGCGCGGAACACGCGGCAAGGAGATAAATATGGAATTTGTCAATCCGTTTGCGGGGATGGATCCGTATTTGGAAGCGCCTGATATTTGGCCCGATTTTCACAACGCGCTTGCGGCAGAGATGCGTACGATTCTGAACAGGCAGCTCCCCGCGCCCTACTATGCGCGTTTGGAAATGCGCGCGGAGCTCGGCATTATTTTTGAAGAAGGCACGGAAAAAAGGATCGTGCCAGATGTTCTCGTCGTCACGCGTCCTTCACTCCCTACAGCGTCAAGCCCTGTCGCCGTGTTAGATCAGACGCGCGTGGCTGTGACGGAAGGATTTCAATTTCGCGTCCATTCTGAGCCAATCTCTCACCATTTTGTAGAGGTCCGAGACGGCGCGCGGGGACACAAGCTCATCACTTTGATTGAAATCGTTAGCCCATCTAATAAACGTTCAGGCCCGGATCGTCGTGCCTACGAAACGAAACAACGCGAAATTTTGGAGAGCGACGCGCATCTGATTGAACTCGATTTCATTCGCGCAGGCAGACGCCTATTGCCAAATCCAGAATTGGAAGATGCGGTGTTTCGGATGGCGTGTGATTATCTGGTGCTGGTGAATCGCAGCAATCTGCGTCAAGATACGTGGATGGACTATACAGTGTATCCAATAGATGTGCGTGAGACGCTGCCTGTTATTCCTGTGCCGCTTCAAACTGACATCATGGATGTGCCGTTGGATTTGCAATACGTCGCGCAACGCGCGTATCGCGGCGGACCCTATTTGCGCGCGCTCGACTATACCCAACCTCCACCACCCCCACCGTTCTCGCCCGAAAAATTAGAATGGATTGACGCGCGTTTGCGCGCGGTGAAATTGCGCGCATGAACGGACGAATAAGGCGATGAAATGAATCGCACGTCACTACGCGTTGGCATCCTCGGCGCGGCGCGGATCGCGTCCAACGCGCTGATCAAACCCGCACGCGCGGTCGCGGATGTGCAAATTGTTGCCGTAGCTGCGCGGGATAAAAATAAAGCCGACGCGTTCGCGCGCACACATAATATTCCGCGCGTTTTCGATTCCTATAACGCGTTGGTGCATGATCCCGACATTGACGCGATTTACAATCCATTGCCCAATTCATTGCATCACGAATGGACGATTCAAGCATTGCGCGCGGGCAAGCATGTCTTGTGTGAAAAGCCGTTAGCTTCAAACGCGCAGGAGGCGGAAGAAATGGCGCGCGTAGCTGAGGAGACGCGGCGCGTGTTGATGGAAGCATTTCATTATCGTTATCATCCGCTTGCGCTGCGCGTGGCGGAAATTATTTCAAGCGGCGAAATTGGAACGGTGCGCGCATTGGAAGCGGATTTTTTTATTCCGTTATTTTTTCGTCCGCGCGATATTCGTTTCAACTATGACCTCGCGGGTGGCGCGCTGATGGATACAGGATGTTATTGCGTCAATCTCTTGAGATGGTTGGGGCGGAGTGAACCGCGCGCCATTTCGGCGCGCGCGCGGAAAACCTCGCCGCAAGTGGACCGCTTGATGCACGCGAATTTGATTTTTGAAAATGGTGTCACAGCAAAATTGGGCTGCTCGCTTGCCGCGTTTCCGCCCGTAAAAATTTCAGCGCACGTCATTGGCGACGCGGGCGAATTACATATTTCCAATCCGTTCGTGCCGCATCGCTTTAATGGCGTGCGCGTCGAAACCAAACAGGGCACGCGCCGCGAACATTTTACGCATGAGCCGACGTACAATTTTCAACTGCGCGCGTTTCTCGGGGCAACGCGCGGGGAAAAACAAATCTCACAGATGGCAACGACGGCGTCAAAAATATGCGCGTGATAGATTCGATTTATGAAAAAGCAGGAATGAAAAAAAGGGGAACATAAATGACGGCCGAAGAATTTTGGCAAGAGTATCTCGATTCGATGGACGAGGATGCCGAAAAACCCGACTCGTACACCGCGTGGGGTTTTGGTGATACGCCCGAAATGGCGGACGAGTTGGGGAAATTGGTTGTGGGCGGCATCAAAACGGGCACGGCGTCGTTGGCGTGGGAATACGCGCATGACGACGAACCGTTTCCGCGCAAGGGCGATCACAGCATCGTCTTGAATGGCGCGGGCGATCCATTGTGCATCATTGAGACGACACGCGTGTACATCGAGCCGTACGATCAGGTGGATGCGGAGCAAGCGTATGCGGAAGGCGAAGGGGATCGTTCGCTGCAGTATTGGCGCGCCGCGCACTGGGATTATTTTTCAAAACGTTGCGAGGTGATTAGGCGCGAACCAAGTGAGCACATGCCTGTGGTGTGCGAACGGTTTCGTGTGGTGTGGCACGAAATTGCGTAGAGGGAGACACGGAAATCGGAAAACAGGTAAAGAGAGAGACAAAAGAAACTCAACCTGTGCACTTGTTTCCTTGTCCCCCATAATTTACCTGTCTCCTCTTACCGCTTCGTATTTAGATTGCTGTTTTCAGACGAAAACCTGTATAATCGCAAACCATTCGCCCTCGAAGGACAAGACGGTTGTGCCGTCACTCGCCAGACAAATCCATTTTTAGGAGTGTCACATGCCAATCAACATTGGAGGCAAGGTCAACGTCAATGCTCCACGCCAGCAAGTATGGGAGAGCATTTTTGATGTGGAAACGATGAAGGGCGTGATCGGGCGTGTGCCCGGCATCGCGCTTGAACGCCTCGAACAGATTGATGAGATGCACTATGAACTCACGGCCTCGGTTGGCGTCGCGGCGATCAAAGGCAAGTACGACGGCAAAATTACGATCATTGAAAAAGTTCCGCCCACGCATGTCGTCATCAAAGGCGAAGGCAAGGGGGGGGGGAATTATACGAGCGGCGATGTGGTTTTGGATTTGACTGAAGGCGACGGTTTTACCGAGATGGCATACAAAGGCATCGGCAATCTCAATGGACCGTTAGCGAGTTTGGGGCAGCGGCTCGTGGATACAGTGGGCCGATCGTTTATTGATCAGGGCGCGAAAATTTTCGCGGGCGAAATCGAATCGCGCGTTGCTGCGACGACGCCTGCTGTCGAAGGCGCGCCCGTGGTTGTGAAGGAAGAAGCGGCTTACGGGTTCATGTTCCAAGCGTTTGTTTTGTTCGTGGTGTTGGCGGCGATTATTGCGCTGGTGGTGTTTCTGGTGATTCAGAGCGCGCCGCGGTAAAGAACGACGACGGACGACGGACGACGGACGACGGAAATTTTTCCGTCGTCCATTTTTTTGAAACAATATGTTGCCCATCGAAACGATCAAATTTTGCACCCGCTGCGGGCACGCGATGGAATTGCGCGAGGAATCGGGGCGCATCCGACCGATTTGTCCGCGCTGTGGGTATGTGCATTATTTTTCGCCCCAAGTCGCGGCGGTGGCGATTGTGACGCGGGCGGAGGACGAAAAATTTTTGTTGGTGCAGCGCGGCGAGGATCCGGGGAAAGGATTGTGGGGCTTGCCCGGTGGATTTGTGGAAATGGGGGAAACTGCGCCTGAAGCATTGACGCGTGAGATTTTAGAAGAGACGGGGTACGAAATTGAATTGAGAAATTTGATTGGCGTGTGGTCTTTTTATAATGATTCAAAAAAAATCGCGGGCGTCGCGTTGGTGTACGAAACGCGCGTCACGTGCGGCGAATTGCACATCGCAAGTGACTCGACAAACGCGGAATGGGTGACATACGAACGCGCGCTGGAATTTCCATTGGCGTTCGACGCGCATCGCGCGGCACTGCGCGTGTGGCAGGAGGGCGCGCGGTCAGCGGATTTGGAAAGTGGATAAGCGGATGCGCGCGCGTCTATCCGTTCATCCGTTTATCCGTTACCTATCCGTTGGCAATCCGCTACCCTCCACAAGTTTTACAATTTCTCTTTCAGGCAACGTGCGTTTCAAATTTGCGCATGCTAAAATCACCGTCACACCCCGCACGCCCGAACCAATCGAAATTTCCTCTGGTTCCAAAACATTTTCATCGAGCAAAATTCGCATCGGACGCGGCAAACCGAATGGCGAGACCGCGCCGATTTCGTATCCTGTCACGGCGCGCAATTTGTCTGCGTTCGCCATTGTCACGCGCGAGACGCCGAGAACTTTTCGCAACGCGTTCCACGCGATTTGTTGCGCGCCTGCGGTCAAGACCATCACATATTCGTTTTCGGATAAACGAAAAACGATGGAGCGAATGACTTGGCGCGGTTCTTGGTCGCGTTCGCGCGCAGCTTGCTCGAGCGATTCGACTTGCCCTGCGTGTTGAAAGACGCGATAGGGAATTTGGAGCGCGTCGAGCGCGCGGGTAACGGCAGTTTCGATCATGCGAATTGCTCAACCAATTGCCGTACATGCTCCTGTGACCCGCTGCGGCTTACGATTGCAATTTCAATGTCCCAATTCGCATAGAGCTGGAGCGCGCGATGGATGCTCTCTGTGATCCAAGACTTGTCGTTATGAAACGCTCCTCCCCCTACCAGCGTAAGAAACACACGCCTGTTTCCTGTGCTTTGTCCATTCAAGACGGCGGCACAAAGGGTTGCTTCGTACGTGGCTTCCAACACCAGCCGCGCAAAATCTGCCCAAAGTTCCTTGGGTTCATTGGAATAGCCAACGGGCAAGGTGGAACAATATGCCTGTGTGACCTTGTGCGTGCAACCCTTGAGCGTGACTTGGGTGTCCCAATGGATGCCGATTCGCAGCTGTTGGCGGAGTTTATCCCGTTCATTTTGAGTTGCCGCGCGCAGGCGATTCGAAATCTCGATCAAGCCGTCGCGCGATGCAAAAGCATAGCCGTTCTGCATATACCACAGGCGGTTCTCCAAATTTCCCAACGCGCTGCCGAGGTCTGCGAGACAATCAATCTGGTTGTTGGCGGATTGTCCGATTTGCCCATTCACCGGCACAAAATAATTTCGATAAATCGTTCCCGCGCCCGCGGCGATAGCGCACGCGGGACCTTGGGTTTTATCGCTTTCATAACGAGACACTCCATCTTCGGGGGTTACGTATTCCGAACTCATTTCAAGCAGATTGAATTGGGAAGCTACCTGAAAAAACGCGCCCGCATTTGATGGATCGGTATGTAACACTTGCACGTCGGCAACCACTTCGCGCACCGAAAGCTTTCCACCGCCACGACCCCCTATAGGCATGCGTTCTCGCAATTCCGCCAAGGTGGGTGTTTCCAAGCGACCGCAAATCATTGTCTTGAAGTTTGCCTTCGAGAACATTGTTTCCCCGTCCACGACAATGTTTTGATGAACTTGGCTGGCTGACAATTCCTGAAAGCCGGTGAGCGTTTCAAACCAATTCATGCGAGTCCTCCCTGTGACCTTTAACGCGTCACGCTGATTTTTGTTTCGCGTATCATCAAAGCTCCTTTGCAATCCAATCCTATCACATTTTTTCTTGCGAATCATGGGAAAGAATAAAAAAAAGAAACGGCGCGGGATTAATCATCCTACGCCGTTTTTCTTTTTACCGTTCGCGTTTTTCGCGCGTTGCTTTCGTGATGCACGCGCCGCTGCTTGCTTGGAGCGCGATTGCCCAAGAGAGAAATCCCCGTCAACTTGATTTCGCGCGCGAGTGGTCCGGCGCGGCGAAATTGCGCGGGATTGTAAAGCACGTACTCAATACGCGGATCACGCACAGCGAGCGCGTGCTTGATGCGGTCAAAATCATCTACCCAACCTGTAAAGTCAGGCGAAATGAGGGCCATGTCAATATCGCTGTTGGGGCGCGCCGTGCCTTTTGCGTGCGAGCCGAAAAGGTACGCCGCCGTCAAGCGAATCCCAGTGCGTTGCACGTCACGCATAAACGCGCGCGCGGCGCGCAAAGCTAAAACATTTTTTCGAGCCATTTTCCAAACCCAAAAATTTAGTACTCTTTCGTTTCCACTTGCTCGACGATCCGCGCTTGCGGATTCATCATAATCGTACCCTCGACCCTGCCCCACACCACGCGCATCGCGGCGAGCAATTGCTCCGCCTGACTCGCGGTGTCAAACTCAAGGTCAATCAGCACGTAATTGGGATCATCAAGGGGTCTCAAGATCGAGTAGCGGCGCACGCCTGATTTTTCCCTGCCGACAGGATCGCTGTCGAAAGCGCGCTTCCAGCTGTCGTAATTGGGGATTGGGTGTTCGATGCGTAGGATGTACATTTTAGATCCTCGCCTTTGTTTATTCGCGCAGCGAGTGGCTAACGGTTTGCGTTAGCCGCGTGTGGGCGGGCGTGGACTCTGCTTGGGAGCAGGAAAAACTCGAAGCCAGAAAAATGCTCGAAAATGGCGACGAATCCCACTTGTCGGCTGCACGCTTTGTTAGGCGGCGGCATTTAGATGCAGCGTCGTCTTTTCTTCGCTCACCTTTACCGTATACTCTCATCATGACTGTTGAACTCGATCAAGTTCCCTTCGGGATCGAAAAAGTAAAACAT
>Ga0247727_10010235_pt1 | contig 16680 bp, 15 predicted proteins | sample WisWelCaveWW1625_FD_202498 | JGI IMG/M metagenome (GOLD analysis project Ga0247727, IMG submission 202498) | Biofilm microbial communities from Wishing Well Cave, Virginia, United States - WW16-25 | ecosystem: Environmental > Aquatic > Deep subsurface > Groundwater > Cave microbial mat | place...
GCCGAGGATCGGCAGTCCCAACTCCTCACGCACCTCGTCCGCCTCCTTGAAGGAACCGTCGAGGAACTCGGCGCCGTAGGCACACCCGACGCCCAACACGCACCCGAGTAGAAACGCCATGATCATGATCTTCTTCAGATTCGGGCTGACCGCTTCCAACGGCAACCGAGCCGGCTCGATGATCCGGAACTTCGTGCCTTGCTCCGAATGTTCCAGACGCTGCGAAATCCTCGCCCGCTCCAACCGCTCCTGCAGATGCTGGTACAACCCGCTGTTGACCTGATAGTCGCGCGTCAAACGCGCCAGCTCCTGCTCCTGCTTCGGCGTCAGCGATACCATCGTCGCGTCGGTGGAGACCGACATCGGGCCGACGCCCGACGGCTGCGGCGAGAACGACATCATCGGCGCCGAGGCCGCCGCTTCCATCCGCGTCACGATCGCATCGACGGCCCTCTTGCGCGCCTTCTCCACCTCTTCCGGCGACGCATTCGGCTCCAGGTTCAGCTCCGATGACTTGAGCACGATCTTTTCGATCTCCTCGTTGCGGCGTCGGCGCAGCTCCTCGATATGCTGGCGCGTGGCCCGCACCGATGGATGCGCGTCGGTATTGTTCACCAGCAGATTCGCCAGCTGCACCTCCAGCGCCACGATCTGCTCGTTCAATGCCCCGGCGACCGGAATCTCCTGCGAATAGACCTCCTTGAACTTCCGCAGCGCGGCCTCCGAATCCTCCAGCTTTTTCTTGTAGATCGCCATCTGCTCTTCGATAAAGCTGATCGCCGTGCTGGCTTCATCGGACTGTGCGGCGACGTTGCGTTGCACGAAGATATCGGTGATGGCATTGACCAGTTCCTGCGCCTTCTGCGGGCTCTTGTCCTGATAGGCGATCGCGAAGAGATCCGGACCGGCCATCTTCACTTCGATCGTGTTGCGCAACCGTTTGATCCGCCGCTCATACGCCAGCTGATCCTTCAGTTGCTTGTCCATCCCTAGCCGCTTGATGAGCTCCATCAAGCTGGGCCAGCTCAGAATCTCCTCTCGCAGCGTCCGCAACCGCTCGCCGACCGTGGTCGAGATCGCCAACCCGCTGATGAGCGGGTTGATCATCTTCTCATCCTCGACGAGGATGACGGTCTGCGATTGATACATCTTGGGCGACGTCATGCCGACCACCATTGCAGCGATCAACACTGCGCCAAACGGCCCGAGGAACCACCAGCGGCGCCTCAGGAGAATCGCCAGATAATCCTGCCAGGTCTGATCACCCATGACGATTAGCCCCCTCCCCCTGTAGCAAGATCCTTGGCAACCATTCCCTGGAATACCGGACTCAAAATCGTCGTCAACAGGAAGTTCGCTTCGCTGAGGACGGTCGTTGGCACCATCACGATATTGCCGGAGTGCAGCTCGATGTTATCCTCCATCCTCCCCTTGTAGAGCACTTCGTAGAGATTGACGACCTGGTACGTCGGTTTCTTCAAATCCGGCTCGATGATGTAGACATGCCGAAAGGAGGCCGCCCTCGTCGGCAGACCAGCCCCGAAGATCGCGTCGCGCAAACGGATCGTATCGCCACTCAAGAAATATTTACCCGGCGACCCGACGCCACCCAGAATGTAGATGGCCTTCGAATGATACCCGATGATCGTCACACTCACCTCTGGCACCCGCACATACTGCTCAAGTTCTTTGGTGAGAGCCGCCGAAAACTCTTCTTTCGTTTGACCAGACGCCGGCAGATCCCCCAGATACGAGTACTGAATCCTCCCATCCGGCCCGATGACGAAATCGCCACTGAACTCCGGCTGCCCACGCACGATAACGCGAATCACATCACCGCGTCCCAGCGTGTATGGCGCTTCGGATGGCAACGGCCCTTCTGACGCCACTTCAAACGAGATCCCCAACGTTCCTTCGGCAGTACCTCGTCCGCCAGCCCTCGATGACACACCTGGCGATGGAGGTCCACCACCGGCTGGCGCTGAATACGAGCTGTATGAAAACCCGCCCGGAGCTCCGCTGTCCTGCCCATCCGCCGCCCATACCCGCCGCTCAACAGCCGGCGACTCAACGCTGAGCAACACACCAACTGCCACAACGACAACCCACGCCCGATGGCACTGCTTGACGTACCCCATGGCTCTCCTCACCTGTTCAACCACCCCAACTAACCCCTCTCCCGAGATGACGCACGATGATAACCATTAATCATGATGATGCCACACCCACTCCGCTTGTAGCCCTACAGCTCATACACGGTTTCGCGGAACTTTAACAGCTGGTCGATATCCTTCATACTGTACACTCGCCAGCCACGCCAATCACGCGAGGGCGGCTTCACTTTACCGGCCTTCTCCCATCGCATGATAGTCTTGGTTGTCACTCCAACACGCTTGGCCACTTCGGTAATCGTCAACCGCTCTTCCACCGCTCCAACCTCCTTCCAGCAAACACGTTCTGCACCACGAAAACACCACAACTCATTTAAATATAATGACTTGATTGATAATCGTCTTCTGGAAACTCCTAACCGAGGCATCCATATGACAGTAAGTGAACCACGAATGTCCCATACTGTCTAGGTACATCCTGTACAAGCACCTTCCATGCCACGAGTCAAAGTCTACTGAACAACGAGCCATTGCTATATCATAATATACTTAAAATATTTAACTTATGTATATGAACGTTTCTACGTGAAGAACCCCTTAGACGGTATGGAATATTTATATACAGACCACGTGGATAGACACATCAATATATTTAGACACACTAAATTAACAGCGCAGAATATGTGCCAAATAACATAGCTCACCTTGCTATTCAGATAACCAGGCGCTATACTATTTGGCATCTAGACAATTACTACCAGATAAGGATTACCCGTAACCGACTAAAACATATGGCCTTACGAACTCAGCAATCTCATCATCTCTCAACCAGGATCGCCATCACACCTCAGATCCGTCAATCCATCTATATTCTGCAGTTACCTATCTTGGAATTGAAGCAATACGTCGAGCAACAACTGCAAGAGAACCCCATGCTGGAGGTTGAAGCGCGAGAGGAACATCCGACGGAAACCAACGAAAACCGCGAGCCGGAAACGACTCAATCCACCCCTAACGAAGAGACGCCACAAAGCGACACGCCCACCACCTGGGAGGACGAGTGGAATTCACTCTTCGAGAACGATTGGACACCCTCCGACCGATGGCAGGAAGAACCGACGCAGGATGATCTGGACCGACAACAGTACCGGGAATCACTCACCACCGCTTCCAAGACCTTGCGGGATCACATCGTGTCGCAGATTCAGCTCACACCGATACACCCAACACTGACCGCAATCATCCAATACCTCATCGGATGCCTGGACGATACCGGCTACCTGAATGCATCAGTCGATGAGATCACAACAGCTCTCCGCGTCTCTGCCTCTGACGTAGAAGCCGCGCTGACCGTGATCCAGCAACTCGACCCACCCGGGGTCGGCGCACGCTCCCTTCAGGAATGCCTGCTGCTCCAGCTGCGCACCAAGGGAATCTCTGACGACTCTGCAGCGTCGCGCATCGTGCGGGAACACCTGCCCCTCTTAGCCAAGCAACATTATCGACAGATTGCCAAGGCATTGCGCGTCCGCCCCGACGATGTCATGGATGCCATCCGCATCATCCGATCGCTCAACCCGAAACCCGGCGCTCCTTTCAGCAACGAAGCCCCTGGCTACGTGGCCGCCGACATCGTCATCCAGCGCGACCATGATCGCTATCTCATCGTCACCAATGATGCCGAGCTACCGATGCTGCGAATCAATCAAAACTACCGCGCGCTCCTCAAGAACCCGGAAACCGATGGGGAAGCGCGCGCGTACCTCAAGGGACGCATGGATGCGGCGATGTGGTTGATCAAGGCGATCCGCCAGCGAAACAAAACGCTGGAGCGCATCGCCGAGATCGTGCTGGACGCCCAGCAGGAGTTCTTCGAGCGGGGCCCCGGCTTCTTGAAGCCTCTGACGTTTCGGGATGTCGCGCTGAAAGTCGGCGTGCACGAGTCGACAGTCAGCCGAGCGATCGCTCACAAATATGTCGAAACGCCGCAAGGATTGCTCCCCTTCCGCTCGCTCTTCGACCGAGGTGTCCAGCAAGCGACACCGTCCGAGACGACATCATCGGAAGCCATCAAGAACCTGATCCGTACGCTGATCGAGCAGGAGAGTCAGGGAACACCGTTGAGCGATGAAGAACTGGTAGCACTCATGGGGCGACGCAGCGGGGTGAAGGTTGCCCGACGCACCATAGCGAAGTATCGCGAAGAGATGCAGATCCCCGCATCGTTCCAACGGCGACATCGGGCGCTGGACGAATTGCGCGCTTCGAACCCACGCCTCAAGCGGCACACGACAAGCTACAAGTAGCAGCCCCATCCCGCCTTCATCATCTGCATTCAACCACGCTGCGAACCGCTCGTGATGATCGCGAGCGCACATCGTGGTCGTAGCGGCTGGAAGTCTGTGGCTCCGCTATGAATCGAGTGTGCCAGTCGAAGAAGCTACCGATCCACCCACGGCATCAGCCCGAGGACACTACCAAGCACGATGCGCGCGATCACACCGGCGGCCAGATCATCCGCCATGATCCCCCATCCGCCCGGCAATCGCTCCAGCTGCCGCATGGGTGGACATTTCCCGATGTCTAACAGCCGGAACAGCAGCAACGCAGCACCTGCCACGATCACGCTGCGCGGCAACCCCGCCAGCGCGATCCACATGCCGGCCACTTCATCCACCACCACCTGTGACGGATCGTCCTTGCCAAGACGCTGCGCCCACCAACCAGCAGCCCATACGCCAGTCGCCGCCACAACGCTAATCACACCAACCTGTGTCCACGCGTTGGGATGCCACCAATACCACACCCCAACTGCCGCAACGCTCGCCACCGTACCGGAAGCCCACGGTACATGACCGATGCCACCGACCGTTGCAATACACCAGACCAGTGACCGCGCGCAGCTCATCGGCTGCCTCACGACCAAGACCCAAGACCCGAGACCCGAGACCCGAGCACACGACCCTTATACACCAAGCTCCTCCCACGCCGACTGCCTTCTACACACTACCCAGATGAATCGCTCATCCTCTCCGTACGATGAGTCACACGCTGCAAGTCTCGATCTTGCCATGCCTCTGGGATGCATCACTCGTGGCTCGAGGCTCGCAGCTCGAGTCTGATCCTCTCTACACCACACGCGCTTTGGCTAGCGGAGCCACCAGCTCCTGCGAAATATTATTGAGCGATGCGTCGAGCGGCTGCCGGAGCCGCACTAGCGCGACGCGCCGCCCCTTGTCGGCAAGTGACGCGAAATCCCCCATCGCCTGCGCCGTCTTCAACCGGCTGAACGTGAAGGGGCGATCAGGAATCGCCAATAGCTCCGAATCCTCTCCCACCAACAATAGAAAGAGCCCGGTGTTCAGCCCTCCCTTATGCAGCTGCCCCGTAGAGTGCAAGTACCGGGGGCCATACGCCCACGTCACCGCCACGCCCAATCGATCGCGCAACTGATGCCGCAAGCGATCCAACCGATCCGCCACGCGCTGGTGATACGGCAGATAGGCCAATAGGGAGACATACATCCCTGGCCGTACCGCTCCCCACCATCGAGCCCACAGATCCTGCCCATCGCCCATCTCCTTCCACACAGCTTCGGCCACCGTGACATCGTACTGATCCGTCGTCACCTGCGACGCCCCCGAAGCCACCGCGCCCCCAGCCACCGACTGCAGCAGTTGACCGGTGCGATCCTTGGCCTCCTGCACGTTCGGCTGATCAAACGGATTGACGCCCAGGCACGCTCCGGCGATCGCCGTCGCCACCTCCCACCGAAAGAACTCGCCGGCCAGAGCGTACCGATCATTCAACGACACGCGAAAGACCGGATGCCCCGACATCTCCAGAGCCGCCAGCCGTTCGCCCGCAGCTCCCGACGCCTCTCCTGCCGTCATCTCCAGGAAAAACCGATCGGCCCCATACGCGCCAGGCAATCCCAACGACTCACCGGAGATCGGCACAATCCCGCACCCCTCCTTCCCAACGCTCTCGGCGACCAGCTGCTCGACCCACAGCCCAAACGATGCCAGCTCCGGCGGCACGCACAACGTCATCTTGTCGCGACCGGCTTTCGCCAACACTCCCAGCACGGCACCAAGCAACACGCCGGGATTCTCCTCGACATCCGCCCCCGGACCGCATGCCCGCGTCATGTCCGCGGCTGCCGCCAACCACCGCCGCAGATCCATCCCGATCAACGCCGCCGGCACCAGCCCGAAGCACGACAGCGCCGAATAGCGCCCCCCGATATCAGCTGGATTGAGGAACGTCCAGCGAAACCGCTGCTCCGTTGCCCACCGCTCCAACGCCGTCCCCGGATCGGTGATCGCCAGAAACTGCTTGCCGGGATTCGCCTGCTGCGCTGACCGCACACACTCGAAGAAATACCGCATCAGACTGTCCGGCTCGATGGTCGTGCCCGACTTGCTGGCCACGATGAAGAGGGCATGCCGAAGATCGATCGCGCGCTCCACCGACCGGATCGTCTCCGGATCGGTGCTATCGAGCACCGTCAGCGCGGGGTATCCTCTCGTGGAACCGAATGTCGCCCGTTGCACCTCGGGACACAGACTTGACCCGCCCATGCCCAATAGTACGATGTCGCGAATCCCATCCGCTCGCACCGCATCCGCCACCGCAGCCAGCTCCGGCAGGCGCTGCTGCATCCGCTCCACCACATCCAACCACCCCAGCATCCCTGTGATCAACCGCTGATGCTCCGGCTCCCGTTTCCACAGCGTTGGATCCTTCGCCCACAACCGCTCGACCCAACGCTCCTGACGGATACGTGCCAGCATCTCACGTACCGGCGCCACGTACGATCCCAACCCCCTCAAGCTATCCACGATGATCGCACCCTCTCTCCCGTTTCACACGCATCAGTATCATCCCGCATCTCTGCACCCACACACATGGGCACTCGGGCACGAGCGGCGCCTGACTCAACGCTCTCATCCATGCTACAATGCCATCCAACGAAAGGATACCCCTATGGGACTCGAAGCCAAGATCACGCAAGACATGACAGCCGCCATGAAAGCGCAGGACAGCGGCAAACTGAGCGCGCTGCGTCTCGTCAAAGCCGAACTCCAGAAACGACAGATTGAGAAACGCGCGCCGCTGGACGACAGCGACGTCATCAAAGCCCTGAACATGCTCGCCAAGCAACGGCGCGAAGCGGCTGAGCAGTTCAAAGCCGGCAATCGTCCGGAGCTCGCCCAGCAGGAGCTGACGGAGCTGCAGCTCATCGAGTCATACTTGCCGGCTGCCGCCTCGCCCGACGAACTGCGACAGGCAGTCGAGTCCGCGCTCGCCGAGACCGGCGCCAAATCGATCAAAGAGATGGGTGCAGTGATGAAAGCTGTCGCGGCGAAGCTGACAGGCAAGAGCGTCGATGGCAAAGCCGCCAGCGACCTCGTCAGAACCCGTCTCACCGCCTGACATCAAGCTGCAATGCGTCATTGTAAACGCATGTGCCGTCCAGCGCGCTGAACACAAAAGTACTCTGGCACCTGAGCATGCCTTTTCATAACAACGTCCCGCGCAGCACCAGTTGCGCAACGCTAAAATAGATGGCAAGGCCGGTCACATCCACCAGCGTCGCGACGAACGGCGCCGAAGAGACTGCCGGATCGAACCCGAGCCGACGCAGCAAAAACGGCAGCATCGATCCGATCAGCGTCCCCCACAGCACCACACCGACTAACGTACACGCCACCACCACTCCAACGAGCAAAAAATGCTCACCATACACCGCCACCCGGTTCGGCCACAAGGTGATACGCCCCAAGGCGATAACCCCCAGGATGCCCCCCAACGCCACCCCGGAAGCAATCTCCCGACGCATCACACGCCACCAGTCGCGCAGCCGGATCTCCCCCAGCGCCATGGCGCGGATCACGAGCGAAGCCGCCTGCGAGCCGGAGTTGCCGCCGCTGGAGATGATGAGCGGAATGAAGAGCGCCAGCACCACCGCCCGCGCGATATCCTGCTCGAAATACGCCATGGTCGTGGTCGTCATCGTTTCCCCTACAAACAACACAGCGAGCCATCCGGCCCGCTTCTTCACCATCTCGAGGAACCCGCTGCTCATGTACGGTTCGTCCAACGCGGAGACGGCAGCCATCTTCTGCATATCTTCCGTCGCCTCGCGTTGGAGCAACTCGACCACATCATCGATCGTCACCACACCGAGCAATCGCCCCTCTCCATCCACCACCGGCGCATCGGTCAAGTCATACTTCCGAAACCACTGCGCCGTCCGATCGGCCGACAGATCATGCCGGAGCTGCACCGTTGACATGTCGTTCATCAGATCCTTGATGAACATGTCCGGCGGCGCCGCCAGCAGCATCTCGAAACTGAGCCCGCCAAGGAGTTTGTGCTGCTCATCAGTCACGTAAAGTGAGTAAATCCGCCGCTTCTGCCCGCCTCGATAATGCTCCTGCAACGTCACGATCGCCCGGCGCGCCGTCATCTCCTTGCGCAGCTCCACAACCTCGCTCGTCATGAGCGCGCCGGCCGTTCCCTCTGCGTACGTCATGAGCTTGCGGACATCCTCGGCCGCCGCCGTGGAGAGCATCGACCAAAACTTCTTGCGCACCCGCTCCGACAAATCTTTGAAGAGTTTCGCCCGATCGTCCGGCGCCATCTCATTCAAGATCTGCGTCACCTCGGCATTGTCCAGATTATGCAGGAGGAACGACTGATCCTCGGGCCGCAAATCCTCGAAGACCTCGACGGCCTTGCGGATACTGAGCAACTTGAAGACCAGTACCTTCTGGTTGGGCAGGAGATACTTGAAGCCTTCTGCCAGATCCATGGAATGGATCTTCTTGAGAAAGTCTTTGAGCTCGGCGAATTTCTTCGCCTCTAGGAGCTCGTTGATCTCCGGAAGAAACAACGCGATAACATCAAGACCGTTCACGGTTACCTCGAAGAAAATCTCGGACGCCAGACGTACGGCGCGCGAGAACATCGGACGTTAGACGTGGGCAGTGAGCGGAAGCTGGTCAGCAGACGTGAGACGTACGTCGTACGTCTGCCAACTATCCCGGTCCACTGTCTACGTCTTCGTCCCATTTTCACGCCCTACGGCCTACGTCAGCCTTCACGATGCCAGCACCGAGGCGAGTGTCACTAGTTCCGGGCGGAATCTCGGCATCTCCCGCCACGCCCGCTCCAGATCCGACACGACCACCTCGTCATGGATCAACCCAATCATCTTGCCGCGCTGCCCACCCTTCAAGACGTTCACCGCCGCCGCACCGAGACGACTAGCCAGCAACCGATCGAATGCCGTCGGCGCACCACCCCGCTGCTGGTGCCCGAGCACGGAGACGCGAATCTCGTAGCCGCTCACGCGCTTGGCAATCGCCTCTGCGATCGCGAACGCCCCGCCCGCGTCATCGCCTTCCGCCACAACGATGATGCTGGAGCGCTTGCCGCGGCGCTTCCCCTCCTCGAGCCGACGGCACACCGCATCGAGGTCGGTCGGCACCTCCGGCACCAGCACTTCTTCCGCACCGGCAGCCAGCCCGGCCGCCAACGCCAGGTAGCCGTTCTTGCGCCCCATCACCTCGACCAAGAAGAGTCGGTCATGCGATGTGGCTGTGTCGCGGATGCGGTCGATGGCTTCGAGCACCGTGTTGACCGCCGTGTCGAACCCGATCGCGCAATCGGTGCCGCCGACATCGTTGTCGATCGACTTCGGGATGCCGACGATCGGCGTCCGCGCGAGTTTGCTCAGCTCCCACGCGCCGCGCAACGAACCGTTGCCGCCCAGCACCAGCAGACCGGCTAGCCCGAGCTGGTCGAGCGCCGCGGCTGCCCGTTTCATCCCCTCCGACGTCTCAAACTCCGACGACCGTGCGGTATGCAACATCGTCCCGCCGCGATTGATGATACCGCTGACCGCCGCCGCATCGAGCGGCACCACCTCGCCGCGCAGCAAACCTTCATAGCCGTGCCGAATGCCGGTGACCGACCAACCCAGCGCGATCGCCGAGCGAACGATCGCCCGGATCGCAGCGTTCAACCCCGGGCAATCCCCGCCGCTCGTGAGCACTCCGATCCGCTGCATCGCTGTCTAGCTCCGTACTGGGGGATATGCTAGTCCGCGTAAACAGACGGGAACACAGCAGCCAGTGCAGACTGTTGGGGACGTACCAGTTGGCCCATCCGGGTAGGGACACAACGCCCCATGCGACGTGTCCCGTCCCCACGTCCCCTGTCCACGGTCGTGTCCCCAACTGCCTCCGCACACCGTCACGTCCCCGAGTGCCCCGGCACACTGCTTCGCCGATCGTGCAGCGCAGCGTAGAGCCGCGCGTACTCTCCCGCCGAACGAGTCCACGAGAAGTCCTGATGCATGCCGTTGAGCATCAGCCGCCGCCACGCCGGTCGGTTGACATACAGCTCCAGCGCGCGGTGCAGCGCTCCCACCAGCGCCTCCGGCGTGTACGGCTCGAACATCACGCCGGTCGCCGTCCCTGCCGCCGCCGTCGCCGGCGTCCAATCCACCACCGTATCGGCCAGCCCACCCGTCCGCCGCACCACCGGCACCGTCCCATACTTCAAGCTGTAGAGCTGATTGAGCCCGCACGGCTCGTAGCGCGACGGCATCAGAAACATATCGGAGCCGGCCTCGATCAGATGCGCCAGCGCGTTGTCGAACTTCACATGCACCGCCAGCTTCCCCGGGAACCGATGCGCCACATCACCAAACATCGTCTCATAACTTTTGTCGCCGGCGCCGAGGATGATCAGTTGCAGCTCCATCTGCATCAGCTTGTCCAGCACCTTAGCCAGCAGGTCAAATCCCTTCTGATCCGCCAGCCGCGACACGATGCCGATGAGCGGCGTCTCCGACCGCTTCACCAGCCCCGAACTCTCCTGCAGCTTCGTCTTGCAAACCGCCTTCCCCGCCAAGTCCGCCGCGCTGTACCGCTGTGGGATAAACGTATCCACCTCAGGACTCCAAATGCCGTAGTCCGCGCCGTTCAAGATGCCGACGAGCCGGTCGCGCCGATCCCGCAGCACGCCGTCGAGCCCGCAACCAAACTCCGGCGTCTGAATCTCCCGCGCGTACGTCGGGCTCACCGTCGTCAAACCGTCGGCGTAGACGATCCCCGTCTTGAGCAGGTTCGCCTGGCCGTAGAACTCCGCCCGCTCCGGCACAAATGCCTCCGCCCCGAGATCGGTGATCGGAAACTGGCTCTTCGGAAACAATCCTTGATAGCCGATGTTGTGGATGGTGAGCACGGTGGACGCGTGCGACAGCAACGACGGCTCGCGGAGCCGCACCTGATCGACGTAAGCCGCCACAAGCGACGTCTGCCAGTCATGACAGTGGATGATATCCGGATGCCACCCGAGCTTCCGGCAGAGGGCCAGCGCCGCCTTCGAGAAACAGGTGAAACGCTCCAGATTGTCGGGATAATCTGCGGCGCCGACGCCGTAGAGCTGCTCGCGGTCGAAGTAGGCGTTCTGCTCGATGAGGTAGACGGTAACACCGTCCATCGTCGATCGGAGCACCGGGCAGGTCAACATCTTCCCCGCCATGGCGATCTGCACCGATTGATCCATCCGGATCATCGGGACGCCGCTGAATCGCGTCGAGCGATAGTACGGCACCACCAGCCGTACATCATGCCCCTGACGACTCAGCATCATCGGCAGCGCGCCGCAGACGTCGGCCAACCCGCCCGTCTTCGCAAACGGCGCCGCCTCCGATGCGCAAAAGAGGATCGAGAATTCCCGTTTCATGACGCCGTATTATACACTCCGCATTTCCAAAGGTCAGTGCAAGAATCGGACGTGACAGTCAGACGGATAGCGCGGGAGCCAAACGCAAGACGTGAGTAGTCAACATCGGTAGCGGGCAGACGGAGAAACCGTGGTGAAAGCTAACACTCCATCCACGTGGCCCTGACCGGTTCGTGTTCGAGCAAGCGCTGGGATCCCCAGAAAGTACCGCAGCGACAACGAGGACACTTTCTGGAGTGAGCGAGCACGTCGAGAACGCTCCATGGCTTCTCGACTGCGTCCGCCACAAATCTTGGCGGACTTCGCTCGAAGAAAAATCTGTTGGCTTCACGCTAAGGCAGTGCTGGCTCAGAACCGGAAGAGGAGGCGCGTCCAACGGCTCGACGCCTGATCCGGAGACCGATACATCCGCCGCAGCCGCCAATGCAGCAGGATCATCACAACCCCCGCCGCAATCATCGCTCCCGAGATTATCGCCACGATGATCCTCGGATTGATGTAGATCATCACACCCAGAAGAATTAACAGTAGACCAGCAAGCATCGTCTCTCCATCAGCTACCGAGACCAAACACCTCAACCATGAAAGAGCTTGGAACAGATTAGCGGTTGTTCAGCATGTCGGCGAAGCCAGCGGGGAACAAGAACTTCTGTGGCGTCTCGGTGATCCGAGTCTTGGCGTTGGTCACCACACGCGTTAGCTCCATCGTGGAAGTGCTGGTCGTCGTCTTGACCACGCCGTATGGCGAGATACCGGTGTTCACCCAGACATCCGTCACACCCGAATCGTCATTCGACTGATAATGCTCGCAGGTAAACGTACCGGCGGCCGTGGTGACTTGTTCAGTGCCGATCCGCTGAGAAGTAGCTTCCACATCGGTCGTCGGAGTCCTCTGCCTTCCCATCATGTTCATCGGCAACTCCATCGCCGGTTCTACACCCGACTTGACGATCATAGACTGAGGCGTTGCGCCGGGACTCACCAGCATCTTGGTGGTCGCCTCTTCCGGAGCCGTGATGTGCGTTTCGATCCAATACCCGTCGCCCTCCTGACCAACCACCGTCACTTCCCAATCAACCGCCGGCTCCCCCTGCTCCTCGATGTGGTACACCCCGCCCGATCCAACGACCGGATGCCAACCCCCTCTGAAGGACGGAGAAAATCCACCTCGCTGAGCCCCCTCAGCCACCACCGCGCCACACACCACAAGCGAAACCCCCGCGAACACACTCATCCAACGCATGAAACGCATGCTGATGCCTCCCTTTGTTTGACCCACGGCAACGCTCCGTCCTCTTCTCGATGATTGTCCCTTGCGCACCTGGTACGGAGTCCCCCCTAATGCAAATTTTTAGTGAAGAAATTGTCCAGATTTTCCTGGCTTTTATCGAGCGCTTGTTGGGCTTTGGTTTCTTCGTTGGCCAAATCATCGACTTTTTTCTCGGTCTCATCAATTTCCTTCTCAAGCGCCCTCAGCTCGGCCAAAAGATCTTCGCCGCCTTTCTTCTTTTCGGCGTGGGGCGTTCCTTGAGTTTTCTGAGGGAGTGTCTCTAATTGAGGAGCTTCCTGCGGCACTTCAGCCAGAGACACCGGCACAGGAGGTGGGGATTCCTTCGCCGCTTCGACCTGTTGTTTTAATGCTGCCATCTTGTTCTTGAGAATAACCTGCTGGTCCTTCAGGGACGAGCGCTGCTCGCTGACGGCTTTCAACTTCATCGTATCCTGCATCACGCCTGAGAACAACTCTCTTGCGGTGAGCACATGCTGCTCTTCGAACGACGGCACTCCCTGGCCAACCGCGTGTGCGTCTTCCAACGGCGGCACTTCCACTCTCAGCTCATGCCCCTGGGCCGCTTCGTCAGCCTGCGACGCAAGAAAATGAGCTTCTTCTTCATCCCCCACTCTCGCGGCCTGACCTGCCTTTTGATACAACCAAAACGAGCGCCTCAGATTTTCAAATTGTGAACCCGACGCCTCCTGTCTTGTGGGGTTGAGCTCCTGCGTTTGGATCACCGCGTCGTTGTCATGCTGTTTCAAGGGAAGACCGAAGAACTCCGTGCCCCGAGGTTTGAGCTCCACGACTTCTCCGCCTGCTGCAGACTTCAATTGGAGGTCCGAGGACGCGGCCCCTTTCAAAGCGCCCGTCAGCTCAGCCTTCTTTCGCTCCCATTCAAGCTTTCGGCGCTCGGTTTCGGCAGCTTTCCGCGCATCTTCTGCAGCCCTCTCTTGGCGTATGCTTTCCCGATCCAAACGCCTTCGTTCTTGCTCCTCCCACAGTTGTTGCTGCTTCTGAATGACCCACGAATCATCCACGGATCCGCCACCCACTCCCCCCGGATCGCTGGCACGCATAGAGCACGTAGCCTCATGCTTCCGTCGGACCTCGTAAACCCTGGCCTCATCTCCGGGCATGGGATCCCCGTACTCCTGACCGCAATAGGGACAGCTATCCGCGAAGACCGCGCTTGCCGTTAAAACCATTCCCAGCAAGATGCCTAGAAAAATACACCTTATTCTCGCCGCCATTCACATTTTTCCCCTGTAGCAAACTCTTGCCGCATGTAGTCAGAAGAGATGACTTGGATCGGCTCGTTTTCATAATCCAAACTGATAGTACGTGTGGCAGGGTCGTAAGGATATGTCTTCCAATCACCCCACTGCTGTAACGGCCGACTCCCAAGGGCCATCTCAAGACGATCATTCACAACGCGTATCTCATATATCAAAGGAAGAAACCCAACCTGCCGCTCCCACGCGGAGCAGTGTTGATACCAACGTCCGCTCAATTGATAAAGAAGTTCCTTTCCTTCAGCAAGCTCGCGCTCCTCGGCCGCCCACTGCTCCGCCTCCTCAGCCTGTGCCTTAGAAACCCTTTCCAGCTTCGTCTCAAGAGACCAGATCCTACTTTTCACCTGCTCAACATCCTCGGCATTGGGAGCGGCAAGAACATAGAGGATGAAGCTCCGAATAGCCTTATCAAACTGACCGGCACCTTCCCGAGCCAATCCCGAATTGTAATTAGGCAGCCGGCCACCAAGGAGCCAGCCTCAGGGCTTTCTCAAACTCCGCAGCTGCTTCGGCATAATCAGAATCACTTTGAGCCTCTTTAAAAATGGTTTCGCCTCTGACGACAAAACGTTTCGCCTCCTCCGGCACGGCGGGGGCAGGATCAAGCTGGCCTGCCACCGAGATAATGCTCTCCCGCAGCCTTTGGTCGTCAGTGGTTCCTTCCGTAACGGACCCCAGAGCAGAAACATAGTGAGTGAAGGCCTCACGGAACTTCCCTTGCCGCTCTGCGGCTTCCCCCAAGGCCATTTCTTCGGCCTGACAAAGCGAGACGAGACTAAGACACAAACAACCGACAAGAAATGGAAACCTCATTTTCCTGAGCACCACCATGCTTTTTCTCACGACTCATTCGATTTTCGTCAACACTTGGTTATCCTCGTAGTGAAACCACCGGGTAATCGTGTCACGCTCCCCAATATGGTACGGCCCTTCTCCGCTGGCTTGGAGCGTGATGGTCCTGCCGTCTGCGCTCACCGTTCCCGTCATGGGGTCTTTCAAAAGACGTCCGTTTCGACACCACGTAAAATCCTGCAGACGGTAACCTGTGATACTGGAGGCGTCGAGAGTGCCTTCGTACCATTGGCTGATCGAGCTATTTTCCTGACGGATATTCACCTCTTGGCCAACGATGGCAACTCGCCACATCGCACCTTGCGCATCCCGCCACATTCCCCCCAGCTCGCTTGGCGCAACCACCTCCTCCTTCTGTTCCTCTTCAACCTGCCGCCTCCGAGCCTTGTCCCGCCTTGCTTCAAGCACATAGATTCTCTCCTGCACTTTCTCGACATCCTCTGCGGCTGGCGAAGAGAGCAAGTAGAGTTTGAAGCTATTGATCGCTCTATCGTAGTGGCCGGCGCCCTCCTCGGCGAGACCTCGATTAAAATAACCTGCCGGAAACCAAGGTGCTATGTGAAGAGCCCGCTCAAATTCGTTGACCGCCTCTGCGAAATCCGTTTCGCTCGTTGCTTCCTTGAAGAAGATCTCTCCCCGTACCAAAAAGCGCTTCGCCTCCTCCGGCACGGCGGGGGCAGGATCCAGCCCGCCTGCGATCGAAATGATCTGCTCCCGCAGACGCTGGTCATCAGCACTTCCTTCAGCAACCGATTGAAGAGCGGAAACGTAATGCGTCAACGCCTCGCGGAGCTTGCCCGCGCGCTCCGCCGCCTGGCCCATCTCTTCTTCAGTTTCACCGCCGCACAAAGCGCTCGTTGAAAGCATCAATAAAAACAGAATCTGTGGAATCAGTTTCTTAATCACTCGTGACCTCCCACCACCCCTTCTCCTCCCACCAGCGGCGGCGCTGTGAAGTACCCGTCGGCTCAACAACATACGCAATGCCCTTCTTCGGTTCTTTGACTTCGACCTTCCCCTGATAAACCTCGACAAACGTCTGCCCCTGCTCATCAACCCGGACATCGAACTCGCTTCCTTCTTCACCTAACACAATGGTCTCCGGAGTCACAATGACCGGATGTTCTTTGAGAGGCCGCTGATTCTGCTCATCGCTCAAAGACTCATCACGCCGGCAATGAACCACCCCTTTTTGTAAATGCCACTCGACACCCTCTCGGCGATCCTTCTCAAGCCGAATTTGAGTTTCCCGACCGATCGTCACAATACTGTCTATAGACCACGTTGTCTTAACAGATACCTGCCCATTCGCATCCGTGACGATCGCGTCGCCCGGCAGGAAGCGCTCTTTTCCCAACCCGATCAATTCATCATGCCCATGCCG
>Ga0247727_10010236_pt1 | contig 16679 bp, 12 predicted proteins | sample WisWelCaveWW1625_FD_202498 | JGI IMG/M metagenome (GOLD analysis project Ga0247727, IMG submission 202498) | Biofilm microbial communities from Wishing Well Cave, Virginia, United States - WW16-25 | ecosystem: Environmental > Aquatic > Deep subsurface > Groundwater > Cave microbial mat | place...
ATGCGCTTGCGGATGCGATAATTCTCAGGCGTGATCTCGAGCAGTTCGTCGTCAGAGAGGTACTCAATCGCTTCGTCCAGAGACATGCGTCGGGGCGTTATGAGGCGGATTTCCATGTCCCCACCGGCTGAGCGGATATTCGTCAGATGTTTCTTCTTGCAGACGTTGATGGGCATATCCTGCCCACGCGTATTTTCACCGATGACCATGCCTTCATACACAGAGACACCGGGTCCAACAAACAACGTGCCGCGATCTTCTGCATTCTTCAGCGCATACGCGGTCGTCTCGCCCGCTTCCCACGCGACTAACGAACCTGTTGTGCGCGTGGACATCGCGCCCGCCATTTCATCATAGCCGTGGAAGATGGAGTGCATGACACCCGCGCCGCGCGTGGATGTGAGGAACTGATAACGGAAGCCGAGCAGACCGCGCGTAGGTGCAATATAAATCATGCGCGTCATTCCCCCGCCCCCGTCCTGCATATCGGTCATCAAGCCGCGCCTGCTCCCAAGCATTTCCACTACCGCGCCGACAGTTTCATTGCTTGTTTCGATGTGGACTTCTTCATACGGTTCGAGCAACGCGCCGTCGTCCGCTTTGTGGAAGATAACCTCAGGGCGCGAGACCTGGAATTCATAACCTTCGCGCCGCATTGTTTCGATGAGGATACCGAGATGTAATTCGCCGCGACCCGATACGAGGAAGTTTTCAGCAGAGTCGGTTTCTTCGACTCGTAGGGAAACATTGGTGCGGAGTTCTTCAAACAGACGCTCGCGTAATTTTCGTGACGTGCTCCACGTGCCTTCCTTGCCGGTAAAGGGAGATGTGTTCACGCCAAATGTCATGCGGACGGTTGGTTCCTCCACCTTGATGGTCGGCAACGCGATTGGATTCGCGGGGTCGCCAAGTGTTTCGCCGATGGCGATGCCGTCGAGACCAGCGAGTGAAACAATATCACCGGCACTGGCTTCTGTAATTTCAATTTTATTCAAACCCTGAAAGGTATATAAATATTTTGCTGATTCGGGGAGGTTGCGACCATCCACAGTGAGGCGCGCAAGTTTCTGATTTGCTTTGATCTTGCCAGCGAAGACGCGCCCAATCGCAGTGACGCCACGGTAATCGTCGTATCCGAGCATGGTGACGAGCAATTGCAGAGGCGCATCGGGATCCACTTTCGGCGCGGGGATGTGTTTGAGGATCACGTCGAACAAAGGTTGAAGGTCAGGACCCAGTTCTTTCGTGAGTCCGGCGCGTTGATCAATCCCGATGGCATAGACAACGGGAAAGTCCGCTTGTTCTTCAGTGGCGCCAAGTTCGATAAACAGGTCAAAAGTTTCGTTGAGTACGCGCTCGGGTTCAGCATCCTTGCGGTCAATTTTATTAATCACCACCACAGCCTTGTGTCCCATGGAGAGTGCCTTCTTGAGCACAAAGCGCGTCTGCGGCATGGGACCCTCCGCCGCGTCCACGAGCAGGAGGACGCCGTCCACCATGTTCATAACGCGTTCCACTTCGCCGCCAAAGTCCGCGTGACCGGGAGTATCCACGATGTTGATCTTGATCGGATTACCAGTCTGCGGATCGTTGAGGGTGATAGCAGTGTTCTTGGCAAGGATGGTGATGCCGCGTTCGCGTTCGAGGTCGTTTGAATCCATGACGCGCTCGGCGACTTGCTGATTCTCGCGGAAGGTATGCGATTGTCGCAGGAGTCCATCCACGAGTGTGGTCTTGCCGTGGTCAACGTGGGCGATGATGGCGATGTTGCGGAGGTCGGTTCGTTCAATCATTGAAGGTTCTTCTTTCGGGGTGATGAATAAGTAGAGAATTGGAGAAATAGAGATTGGTGGTGGTCGAGTAGCCATGAGCGTTTGTTGCGAATGGCGTATCGAGACCAGATTGGTAATTGGCGATAAAAAAGCCCCAGCCAGGGTTGACCGAGGGCTTGCACTGAAGGTGTCGAAGTGATCGGCTTGCAAATGTTATTCTATCAGAGAGGTAGAGTTTGGGGAAGGGCATTTACTCAGAGAGGGCACAACGAAAACCATTCTCGCCGTCCGGATCAAAGTATTCAAAGTCATCTGGATACATGTTTTCGACCGCAGGATACAAAATTTCACGATTTGCCGACCGGGCAACCTGCCCTGAATTAATCCACGAGCCGCCTTTTCGCAATCGATACTTGAAACTAAAACCCAAAGGGACATTATTCTCGGATTCAAAAAAATATTCATAGTCGTCCGACACAAATTCAAAAACGTTCCCAGCCATATCATATGCGCCGAACGGGCTCACACCATTTTCGTAGCTACCTACACGAGTGGGAGCATATGCACACGCTTCATCGGCTGGAAACGCGTATACATTCGCGTGCGTGCAATCTGCATTTTCGCCCCATGGAAAGGTACGTCCGTCTGTTCCACGCGCCGTTTTTTCCCATTCAGCCTCCGTCGGCAATCTACGCCCAACCCAGGTACAATAACTCATGGCATCATCCCATGCAATGCGTGAAATCGGATAACTTTCATATTGAGGATCGTAAAAATTTCTTATCAGCGGACCCGCTAAAGAGAGTAACTCAAGGCGAAACCATTCATTTGCACGGCGATAGTTGGGAGGATTGCACCTGCCAGCATCAACACACATCTTGTACATCCTGTTCGTCACTTCGTACTGATCGATCCAATATGCATCGAGATTCACGATTCGAGCAGGCTTTTCGTCTTCTGCTCCCTCGTCACTCCCCATAATAAACTCCCCGGCAGGGACGTATACCATCCTCATCCCATCTACAGGTGAAACACGAGAACTTCCAACTCCAAGCGTGGGTGTCGGCAATGGGAGTATCGAAAGTACTCTTGAGATGATCGGTTCAGCAACTGTATTCAAGGTCTCGCCTGTGTTTACAAAATTAATCGCCAATCCCACAGCCAGCACAACGAATAACACGAGTATAGTCAGTGAAAAATACAACAGGCGATTCATTCCGACGGAAATTTGCCTTCTCCGTTTTGAAGGCGGACGAACTGGCTTTTGTTCGAACGATTCGTCATCTATCACCTCGTCGCCAAATATTCCGCCCAATTCTCTCCATTTTGTCGGCGACCATTGGAGTCTCTGCTCCGATTCAAGCGCATGCACGACAACATCTGTTGAGAATCCCTGTTGTATCGCATGAGATTTTAATTTCGATAGAATCTGGGAATAGATCAGTCTTCTGTGTTTCTTTGGAAAGTACACGATGACTTCGGATTCTTCGAGATCTATGGAATTATCCAGCTGAAGGGGAATGAGCAAAACATCCCCGCCCGACCTGGATTCGATCATATCAAAAATAAAGTGTGGGTCGGGATAAATATGTTCTTCTCTCTCGGTTGAATTATTGGAGAGTAAGGCGATCACCACATCCGTCTTCCCGACAGCCGCGCGAATCTCCACATCCCAATTCTGGCTGGGCTTGAGGTTCGATTCGATAAACCAGAGTTCCATCCAGCCTTCTGCACTGAGTTGCAGATACAACTCGCGCGCAATGGAATGGTCTTTGGCGCAATGGCTGATGAACACGCGGAGGGTTTTTTCGATTTCAGGCATGGCTACCCTTTGTGATGTTGAAATTATACGGCAAAAACGTATGCTATAATCCAACCACTATGCGATATGAGCGTTGCGACAAATTCATTCTGTACATTAACGTAGGCGGTTTCAATCCCGTTCCACCTTCTGGAATCGCGCCTGTTGCCTGAACGATTATCTTCGTTTATTCTCGCCGCAGACGCCTGCGGCGTTTTGTTTTAAATATTCTGCGTAGCGATGTGCTCTCTAGCGCATCCGTCGGCGTAAGAGAACGCCGACTACACATGGATTTGATAAAATTCTGGAGTCATCATGATCTCAATTACAGTTTCAAACGCAACCCTCATCCTCGGCGCTCACGTCATCTTCCGCGACTTGAACTGGGAAGTTCAGCACGACCAGAAGATCGGGCTGATTGGTCCGAACGGCGCGGGGAAGTCCTCTCTGCTTAAGTTGATCATCGGTGAACATGAACCCGAAAAAGGCGGGACGGTCATCCGCGCCAAAGGTGTGACGGTTGGCTACCTACCTCAACATCCCGAATTTGAACCGGAGAAAATTGCCCTCGCGCTCGCGCTGGAAGGTAATCCGCGCGTGGCGGAGATTGAACATGAACTGCATCGCGTTGAATCCAAACTTGGCGAGCCGGAAGTGTACAACAATCCAAAAGCGCTCGAGCGCGCGCTGGATGCGCAACATAAATTACTCGAAGAGTTCGAGTCGCTGGGCGGCTTGAACTACGAGTCGCGCGTCCGTGAATTGTTACGCGGGTTGGGATTGCCTGAATCGGACTTCGAGAAACCTGTCCGCGCGCTGAGTGGAGGGCAGAAAAAATTGATCGGGCTGGCGCGGTTGTTGCTGGCGCGTCCGTCTGTACTGTTGCTCGATGAACCGGATAACCATCTCGACATGCCGGGCAAGGCATTTCTTGAAAAACTTATTATCGAATACCCAGGCGCGGTGGTCATCATTTCACATGACCGCTACATCCTGGACGCAATCGCAACACACATTGCCGAGATAGAAGATGGCAAGATCACAACCTTCATTGGAAATTATACCGAGTTCATCGTTGACAAAGAAGAACGACTCGCGCGGCAGGAGGAGTTGTTTCAAATTCAGCGGCGCGAGATCGGGCGGTTGGAAATGGCTTTGAAGAGATACAAAGTGTGGGTCATCTTCAACGACAAATTTGCGACACGCATCCACAATATGGAGGCGCGCATCGAGCGCATCGAGAAGATTGACCGCCCCGTCCTTGATCGCCGTAAGATGGATTTAGCGTTGAACGGCTGGCGTGGGTCGAATCAGGTGTTGGAGTTTGAGGGGGTGAGCAAATCGTTTGACCCTCACCCCCCGCCCTCTCCCAAAAGCGGGAGAGGGAGCTATGTGCTTCACAACCTTAACTTCCTTATTCGGCATGGTGAGCGGGTGGGACTTATCGGCGCAAACGGCGCGGGGAAGTCTGTGTTGTTGCGATTAATTCTTGGCAGAGAACAACCTACGAGCGGAGAGATCAAGATCGGTCCAAGTGTAAAGGTTGGATACTACGCGCAGGAACACGAAACGTTGGACTTCAACCAAACCATCATCGACGCGGTGCGACTCTCCGGGAACATGAGCGAGTCCAATGCCGTTTCATTCTTGATCCGATACTTGTTCACGTATCAACAGGCGACTCAGAAAATCGGGTCTCTTTCCGGCGGCGAGCGAAGTCGGCTTCAACTGGCATTGCTTGTTTTATCGGGCGCGAATTTTCTTTTGCTCGATGAACCGACGAACAATCTCGATATCGCATCCGCTGAGGTGCTGGAGAACGCGTTGAATGATTTCAATGGGACGGTTCTCGTCATTTCGCATGATCGGTATTTTCTGGATCGAACAGTGAGTCGAATCTTCGAGTTGAAAGATTCGAAGATTAGTGAACACATCGGTGGGTATAGCGATTATGCGGCGAAGGCTGGAGTCAATTTGCTCGAAGCGAAACAGGTCAAGGCGTAGAGAGAGGCGTTGATCGTCATCCAGAATTAAAAATCAGCCACAGAGAACACAGAGTTCGCTGAGAAAAATCTCTGATTTCTCTGCGCGATTTGTGGCTAAACCATGAAATTATCCAAAAAGTGTTAGATGGTATAATTCCCGCCGTTATGCTCCAGGAACCTACTTCTCAAAAATCACAGATCTGCCCAACCTGCGGAACGCGTTTAAGTGAAAACGCCACGCGCTGTTTGGTGTGCGGGACGGAACTCACCGCGAAAGCCGCGACAAAATCAAAAAAACCTGAGACCTCCGTGCAAGCCAGCCGCATGCCGGAGATCACACTCAGCCTGCCCGCCGCGCTCGGCGCGCTTGTAATCGTTTTGTTGATCGGCGCGACGGCAGTGTATTTTAGTTTGCAGTCAGGCATCACCGGTACAACACTTGTTGACCCAACTGCTGAAGGCACCACAACAGCAACTGCAACAATCACATCCACGGTAACCGAACAACCCAGCGCGACGCCGATCCCCACTGAAACACCGCAGGCTCCGTTTGAATATACAGTACGCGAGGGTGAAACTTGCAATGTGTTTGTAGCAACGTTCAAGGTATCACTGCAAAGTATTATTACATTGAACAATTTATCAGCTGAATGTTTTGTATCTGTCGGGCAGGTGCTGCTAATTCCATACCCAACAGCTACGCCCGCGCCGCCACCGACTGAGATTCCCAATGCGGCTACACAAACTGCTGATGCTTGTGAAAAAGTTCCATACACTGTACAGGAAAACGATTCGCTTTCAACGATATCGGTCAACTACAACGTGCCACAGGATGCGATCAAATTTTACAACGGCTTGTCCACTGATAATGTTTTTATCGGGCAGACTCTTTTGATCCCTCTTTGCGAACGATTCGCCACACCCGGACCGACACCTACTGCGACACTGCCGCCTCCCTACCCCGCCCCGAACCTGCTCCTGCCTGCGGACGGCGCCGCGTTCACCCTCGCGAATGACGTGGTTACGTTGCAATGGGCTTCCATCGGAACGTTGCGCGATAACGAAGCCTATCAAGTGACCATTGAAGATGTGACCTCGGGTCAAACCCGCATCACCGATTACGTGACCGATACCAAATACATCGTGCCAACCTCCTTCCGCCCAAACGATAATCTTGCACACTTGATCCGCTGGTGGGTAACGACGGTCCGCCAAAACGGCGTGGATGAGCAGGGACAACCGGTCTACGTCTCTGCCGGCGCGATCAGTGAAAAGCGCGGCTTCACGTGGGTGGGCGTGGCTGTGCAGGGAACTCCAAACCCATAGGATCAATATAAACAAAAATAATCCCCGTCGAAGTTTCGGCGGGGATTTTTCGCCTACAACCGAAACAGTCCCTTGCCTGGTACAAAAAGGAGATGCATGAACTCGATTTTCAACAATGCAAAAAATATTTTCAACGAATACCCGCGCGCCTTCTGGACCTACAACCTGATCGTGTTCATAGACCGCCTCGGCGGGTTTATGCTCTACCCCTTCTTCGCGCTGTACCTCACGCAAAAATATGACATCGGCATGGCAACTGTGGGCATCCTGTTCGCAGTCTTCTCGGTTTCAGGCATGGTGGGGAGCGCCCTCGGCGGCGCGCTCACCGACCGCATGGGGCGCAAGGTGGTGATCGTTGCCAGCCTGATCCTCTCTTCCATCAGCGCGCTGGGCATGGGCTTCGCCCCAACACTTACGATCTTCATCGCCGTCGTTGTTGTCGTTGGCACCTTATCGAGCATCGGACACCCTGCGCATGAGGCTGTTGTTGCCGATTTACTCCCACCAGAAAAACGCGCCGAAGGTTATGGAATTATCCGCGTGGTATTCAACCTTGCAGTTATCATCGCGCCGCCTATTGCAGGGTTGTTGATCGCCAATTCCTATACCACCCTCTTTGTTGTGGACGCGATCATCAGTTTGATCGCGGTGACAATTGTCATCTTTGCGCTGCCAGAGACCAAACCGCAAGCGCATGAAGATGCCAAACCCGAATCCATGGGTCAAACCTTCGCGGGCTACGGACGTGTTTTCAAAGACACGCCGTTTGTGGCATTCATCGCCGTCACTGTGATGATGACCCTCGTCTACATGAACATGAACTCGACGCTCGGCGTTTACATGCGCGATCAGCACGGGATGCCGGAAATAAATTTTGGCGCATTGCTGAGTCTCAATGCGGTCATCGTCGTAACTCTCCAATTCTGGGTCGCTCGCAGGCTCGAGAAATATAAGCCCATGCTAATGATGGCGGCTGGTTCATTACTCTATGCGGTTGGCTTTGCCATGTACGGTTTCGTCTCTGGCATTGCGTTCTTCGCGCTCGCAATGGTCGTCATCACCGTCGGTGAAATGATCGTCTCGCCATTCCAGCAATCGGTCGTGGCAAACTTTGCGCCCGAAGACATGCGCGGGCGATACATGGCAGTCTCAGGTCTCACATGGAGCGTGGCATTTACCATCGGGCCCTACTTTGCAGGCGTGATCCTCGATAGCGGCAACCCAAACCTGCTATGGGTCTTGTGCGGCATCATCGGGTTGCTCGCCACACTTGGTTTTACTGTTCTCAACAAAACACATCGCTCCCCCACTCCCATCTCCGAATCAGCGGCTACGGATTAACAGAACGCAGGCATCCTCACAAGTTGGGACAGGTCTAACGCATAGACCTGTCCCAATACTTTTAAATCGCATCTTTCTTAGCCGGTAATTGATTCCGCCTCGACAAGCCTCCTCTCCCCCTTTACAATTCCCTCAACGGAGATACTAATGGATATTCGCTCATATAACCGCGATGCGTGGAACAAGGAAGTAAACGACGGTGACAACCGCAGTACAATACCTGGTCTCGACAAGCTCGACCCGGCGGCTGACCGACCATCCTTCGATAAACTCAGGACAAGTCTCGGCTCGACCGTTGCGGTCACAGATGCTAGCGGCACTTTAACATCCAAGCAAAGATACCTGCCCTTCGGCGGAGCGCGGATATCATCCCCTGGTGGGACAATCCCGAATTCTCCAATTCTCGTTACTGATTTCGGCTACACCGGTCAACGCATGCTTGATGATGATATGGGCGGCATCATGGATTACAAGGCGCGTTTTTATTCGCCCGCGCTGGGGAGGTTTAGCGGCAAACATACTCCACAACAATGAAACCGTTCAATGGCGAGTTAACACAAGTGGTGGTCACAATGAAGAATTTGCCAATTTCTTCGTTGCATGGGTTTATGGCACATGGGGACCTAAAGCAGATACACTGTACGCAGGTGCAGACAGCACCCCTCGCAACTGGATGACTACAAACATGTCTGAATGGATTCCATAAGGAGAAGTAGATGTTAATAACAAAAAAATTTACTGCGATTTTGGTGCTTATTTTATTCGTTTTTACAAGTTGTATAAATACGAATATAAAAGACGAGACGCCTCTAACAAACACTTCCACCGCATCGCCACCTTTGATTTTAACTGCAAGTGCAACTGAGACACCTTCTCCAACTTTGTCACCAACTGCTTTCCCAACTTTACCCACTCTTCGTCCCGAAGATGCGTATGCTCTACTTTTAAGAATGCTTAACGAAAATGACACATGCCGTCTGCCATGTTGGTTGGATATTACCCCTAGTACATCAACACATGCTGAGGCTTATCAGAAATGGGCAGGATTTCTTCTACCCTCAATAGATACAGCAAACCCAAGAAGGTTTCCTTATTTTTTTCGATATAGCCAAAATGATTTTGGGTATAGTATAAATAATTTTGAATTTAACCTAAATGATGAGGATATTTTTATGACGATAACTTATAATTTACAACCTAATAGCGATACTATTGATTCAATGAATATAACTACAGATGCGTCAAAAGTTGTGGAAAATGGAATACCTAAAGTCTTCGAATCGGCAAGCTATAAAAAAATTCTCGGTAGCTACCTTCTTTCAAATGTTTTAACAAAATACGGACAACCTGAACAAATTCTCTTAAGCATGGAAATAATAGAAGCAGAACCCACATCACCTGATTACTTCAGAATATGGTTATTTTATCCTGCATTAGGATCAATTATTGAGTATTGGGGAAACGCGGAAGTTGAGAATGGAGTCATTTATGGTTGCCCTTCAGACACGTTTATTACACTGCGACTTTCAGCCCCAAACAGTCACAATTTATTTTCTGAAACCTTGAATCAAGAGATATGGTCACCTTCTTCACCTTTTTTTAAATCACCAGAAGAAGCGCTTGGAATAACTGCGGAAGAATTCTATAAGGAGTTCAGTAAGCCTAATATCCCGTGTATAGAATCGCCGCTTGATATTTGGCCCCCCCACTAATATTTTGAGAACCATTATCCCTTCAGCGGTGTGACGATTCTCGCTGACAGCAGTGAGTTGAAGTGTTCATTCACTGATCATGTTTCGACAGGCTTAGGGGAGACCCCAAAACAATCCCTCGCCTTCATTGACAACGATACAAGAACAATCACCGATGTCCGCTTGGGCGCGCAGGGAATCGAAACAGGCACGCGCGGCACGCTCTACTTCGCTGCGCTTCGGCAAGGGGAATTCGTCGCCATTTTAAGTATTTTTTGGTTTCGAGTTTATACTGCTCCCAAGCATTGTCCACGGCCACCCCAGCGCCAAAGTCCCCTTTAGGGGATGCTTCGCGAACACACACCGTTAGGCACAAAACATCTACGGATGGTCATAGACATAAAAAATATAATCTTGCGACGATGTTTTGACTCCCAGATCGTTTAGCAACCTGAGAAGTTGTGCGCGGTGATCTGTGCCGTGGTTAGCCACATGGAGAAGCACTTGCCACACGATGAGGTCTCTGTCTTCTTCTGGTTCTTTGATCGGCTTATCGGACAGCATATCGTCCCGCAACTCTGAAAGATACGCGCGCATACTTTGCTCAACGCTGTCCCAGTGCGCGCGAATGCTTTCGCGATCATCAACGGTAGCGGGAGGAAACGGTTCTGAGGGTTCGACGCCACGCAGTCCGCTGAACCATATTTCATCCACGCTCATTAGATGAACGATTTGGTCTCGAACAGACCCATGAGAGTAGTCCACATCTTGTGTGAACTTTTCATGGGATAGTGGAGTGACATAGCTATCCCATATCTTGCGGTTTTCAGCGAAGTGATAATCGTAGAAATGGCGAAAGGCATTTACATTCATGTCGTAATGTTCTCCTTTGATTACCTTACACTTTTAAAATCGGGACGCTGATTCACGCTGAAAACGCAGATTTTTCTCCTTTGAATCAGCGAAAATCAGCGTTTTTCTGCGTCCAAAAATCATTGTATATTCCTATAACCTCCCCAACACATCCAACAGCTTCGACTCCCACTTCTCCCCAAACGAGCACCAATACGCGGACTTGCCGCCTCGTATTCCCGGACCCAAATCTGCCAGTCGCTTTGCCTCCGCCCCGTTTGCCGATGTAGGATATTTCAATACAATCTGCCCGCTTTCCCAATTGATGGAAGACAACCCCGCCTTCTCTGCCCTTAATTTGACTTGCATCTGATAAAAGAGATTCCGAGTCATTTCAGGTAATTCCCCAAAACGATCCTTGAACTCGGAAGCCAGCGCGTCAATTTCGGTCTCGTCGCGCAAATCCGCGATACGGCGATATAACCGCAAGCGTAGATCCTGGTCTGCAATGTAATCAGCGGGGAGACCGACAGCCAACGGCAAATCCACATTCACAGGCATGGAGAGCGGTTGAAGGTTGAAGGTGGGAATGTTTGAAAGTTGGGCTATGGGACTTTCAACCTGCAACTTTGAACCTGCGACCCTTAATCGTCTCACCGCATCCGCCAACAACCTTGTATACAAATGGAATCCTACGGCTTGAATGTGTCCATGCTGGCGCGTGCCGAGCAGATCGCCTGCGCCGCGAATTTCAAGATCACGCATGGCAATTGAATATCCTGCTCCCAGTTGTGTATTTTCCGCGATCACTTCGAGTCGCTGTTGACCTTCTTGTGTGGGAGTCATCTTATTGTGGCGGAAAAAGTACGAGTAGGCGCGCGCGGCCCCGCGTCCGACTCTGCCGCGCAGTTGATAGAGTTGAGCCAACCCGAAGGTATCGGCGCGGTCCACGATGAGCGTGTTCGCGTTCGGGATGTCCAATCCAGATTCAATGATCGTTGTCGAAAGCAGAATATCCGTTTCACCCGCGTTGAAGCGGTGCATCACATCTGCAAGTTGAACTTCAGGCATTTGACCATGACCGATATCCACATCTGCTTCGGGGACGAGTTGATTGAGATGCGCCTTCATCGCGTCGATGGTTTGCACGCGGTTATGCACAAAGAAGATCTGCCCGCCACGCTCGAGTTCGCGCAGAATCGCCTGCCGCACAAGTTTCGGCGAATACGGACCGACGTGCGTGACAATGGGCAGTCGTTCCTCAGGCGGCGTGTTGAGATTGGAAATATCGCGCACACCCGTGAGCGCCATGTACAACGTGCGCGGAATCGGCGTCGCGGTGAGAGTCAACACATCCACTTCGGTGCGGAGTTTTTTGAGGTGCTCCTTGTGAGTCACACCGAAGCGCTGTTCTTCGTCAATGACTACCAGGCCTAATTCCTTGAACTGCACATCGGCTGAAATCAAACGATGCGTGCCTATGACAATATCAATTTCACCAATCGCAAGACTATGCAAGATCGCGGTCTGTTCGCGCGGAGTTCTAAAACGCGAAAGCATTTCCACTTTCACAGGGAAGGCCGCTAGTCTTTGCAGAAAAGTCTCATAGTGTTGTTGCGCCAGCACCGTCGTCGGGACAAGAATTGCAACCTGCTTGCCATCCATCACAGCTTTGAATGCGGCACGCAACGCCACTTCCGTCTTACCGTAGCCCACATCGCCGCACAACAATCTGTCCATCGGGCGCGGCGATTCCATATCGCGCTTGATGTCGGTCAGCGCGCGGGTTTGATCTTCAGTCTCCACATACGGAAACGAATCTTCCAATTCTTTCTGCCACGCGGTATCTGGTTTAAAAGCATAACCTCGCACAATATTTCGCCGCGCGTACAAATCCAGCATATCCTGCGCGACCTCGATCACCGCCTGCTTGACGCGTCCTTTTTTCTCATGCCACTCCTGTCCGCCCAAACGATCGAGCGCAGGCGCCGCGCCCTCCGCACCCACATAACGCGTGAGCCGATCCGCTTGATGCACCGGCACATACAATTGCCCGCCGCCATCATATTCCACCGTGAGAAACTCGCGCACATACTGATCCATTTCACGCGTCACCAAGCCAGCGAAACGCCCGATGCCGTGGTCAATGTGCACTACATAATCACCCACCTGCAAATCTGCATAAATTGACTCGGGAGTCTCCGCAACGGGTCTTTGGCGCGTGCGCGGTTGAGGACGTTCCCAGCCGAAGATTTCGGAGTCAGAGATTAAGTGAAGAGAATCAGAGACTAGAGACTTGAGGAAGAATCCTTCAGATAGTGAAAACTCAATGAATTCGACGGCGGACGACTGACCGCTGACCGAATCGGAAGACTCGTCTGCCGTCGGTGGTCGGTGGTCATGTTCCAGCCAAAGTTCATGCAGACGCGAGGATTGACGCGAGACAACGATGACCTGCTCGCCTCTTTCTACGATTGAAGTTAAATGCTCGACGAAAGGCTTGAGCCTTCCCCCGAACCTTTCATCGTGACCAAAGCATTCCGCAAGACCTCCCTCACCCCTAACCCCTCTCCCGCTGGGAGAGGGAGACTCTCCTCGCGTCGAATGACCCAACTCCAACGACGGCATTCCCTGCAAACTATCGTGTAATTCAGACCAGGGAATATACGGTAACGGAAAATCAGCCGACAGAATCTCTTCTGCAATACTTTCCTGCCGGAATTTGACAGCCTGCTCCTCCACTTCTTCTGCCATGGATTCGATGATTGACAAGTCATCAATCAGCACAACTGCTTTTTGCGGGAGATAATCCAACAGGCTGGCGGGTTGCGGATGAAGAAGTGGAATGTGGAATTCAGATAATTCCATATCCTGTTCGCCCACAGAAAGATACTCGCGCGCCGGTATAACAAGAATCGAATCTAATTTCTCGATGGTTCTCTGTGACGCGGGGTCAAACCTGCGAATCGTCTCGATCTCATCGCCGAAGAAATCCAAGCGGACAGGCATCGTATCTGCCGTTGCCCAGATATCGAGAATACCGCCGCGGCTTGAGAATTGTCCCGGCTCCAAAACCGTGTTGACGCGTTGATAGCCGATCTCCGCCCAACTTCGTAAGAGCATATCAGGTTGGATCGTTTGATTGGCGGATAATTTTTTGCACGCTTTGAGAAAATCGCGACGCGGCATCGTGCGCGTCATCAACGAACGGACTGATGTCACAAAGACAGACGGAACTTCCGGTTTTTGTGCAAAAGGAAGATGATAGGAGGATAATGCCGTCAGTGTTTGCAACCGCTCGCGGCGAGTCGTCACACCCCACGCGGCTTGTTCATAAAACAGAGGATTCGGCTCCGCAAAATGATAGCGCGGCGACTTGGCCCAAAATCCCAACTCATCGAACAATGCAAGTGCATGGTCAGAGCGGTCTGTGATAAAAAGGATGGGTTGCTTAATATCTTCAAGCAACGCGGCAAGGATTGGCAAACGCGCGGCGCGCGGCAATCCCAAGCCAGGCTGCGCATCACCAGCTTGGATTTGCTTCAGCAGTTGCTGATATTGAGGGAGAGAGCGGATATTGTTGAGGATAGATTGCATAATTTGTTATGTATCGCTGGTTGAGCGCAAGCAGTCGAAACCGGCAAATAACAAGAATATTTTTTGTTACATATGGTCTCGATACGGTCTCGCTACACCTGCACTGCAACAAATGCAGTGCGGCGCAAGTGTCGCTCGACTTACTCGACCACCGCCTACTCTTTTAAACCACCGTTAAATTCATTCATCGCTTTATTCAGCCCATGCGTCACAAAAGCAAAGACTGCTTCTGCTGCATGATCTAAAACTTCTGAGAGGGTCTTCATTTCATCGCGCGAGAAGTTTTGCAGGACGTAATTAGCGGGATCCATACGTCCGGGCGGGCGACCAATGCCGAGACGCAGGCGCGGAACTTCCTTCGTGCCTAGCTTTTCGAGAATGGACGATAACCCGCGTTGCCCACCGGGACCTCCCGAAGCGCGGATGCGAATCGTTCCGAAGGGGATATCCAAATCGTCAGAGAGAATCATCACATTGGTGAGTGGGGCTTTGTAGAAGTGGGCAAGTCCCTGCACCGATTGACCGGAGAGATTCATAAACGTCTGCGGTTTGGCAAGGATGAGTTTGCGCTCCTCGTATGCCGCAGTGGTGACAATTGTTTTCGATTGCACTTTCATTCCGCGCGCATTTAAGCGGACAGCGATTCGGTCAATGAGCATGAAGCCAACATTATGACGATTATCTTTGTATTCGCGGCCCGGGTTGCCGAGTCCGATGAGGAGGTAAGTAGTTTCAGGTGTCATGTGCAAGTTCCAGGTGTCAGGGTGGTGATTGGAGAATTAGAGAATAGAGAATAGAGACTGGAGACTGGAGATTAGTTGCGGCGTAGGCGAATAAGGATTCCAGAGAAAACGAATAAAGCGATAATAACCAATCCGCCGCGACCTAAACTAACTAATATTTCATTTTGATTTAGCGATGCAGGATTATCAGGCAATGACGTCAGTGTGGGGCGCGGGATTTCCGTTGGGGTTGGTGAAGCCGCAAGCAGGAAAGGTGTAAGGATTTGCACAGATAACGAATTTGGCGTGGATGCTGGCGCAAGAGTCGGTTGTGAAAAGGCAACGTCATTTTGGATTTTGATCGGAACGATAACTTCGTCAAATGAACCATCAATAAAGGTGACACTCAATCGAAGTTGATAGTCACCATCGGTGATGGAGTTCGTGTCCCAGACGAAGAGAGGAGAGTCAATGACCGGCTGGGAAAAAGTTTGGAGGGTGAACCAGGCTTGCCCTGAGTTTGATCGAAGGGTTTCGGCGGAGTCGGAGGCGTAGGCAAAATCCAATTGGGCGGAGAAAAAGTTGGCCGAGTCCATCGTGCCGGTGATCGTCACTTCTCCGCGTAAAACTTCGCCTGCGGCAGGAGAAGTGATCGCAGTTTGCGAATCTTGCGCGGCGAGGAGGAGCAACACTAAGGGAAGAAGGAAGCGGATTTTCATCAGTCGAACAAGCAAGTTTAGCATGAAGCGAAACGATGGTCAAATTGAACCGCCTTTTTATAAACTAATCGGACAGCAAGCTGTCCGACTCCAGAGTATTTGTATTGTGGTAAACTTTGGCAGACTTCATTCAGGAGAACATTCATGGCAAAATCACGCTCCGAGCAAATGGTCGAACGCCTGCGCAATATGCAAGCCGCCGCGCCCGATATTGAGGCTTCGGCGGTCGTTTCTGTAGATGGGCTGATCATGGCTTCTGCTTTGCAACAAGGCGTGGAAGAGGACCGCGTTTCGGCGATGTCTGCCGCGATGCTCAGCCTCGGCGAGCGGATTTCAAATGAGCTGGGACGCGCGGGTTTAGAGCAGGTGTACATCAAAGGCAGTGCCGGATCGATCGTGTTGACGTCTATTGGGGAGGAAGCGGTTCTGACCGCGTTGGCGCGGCATGAGGCGAAACTAGGCATGATCTTTCTCGAGATGCGGCGCGCCGCAGAAGATATCGCAAAGCTGGTCGGATGAAGATACAAAACGATCAGCAACTCACAAAGCACGCAATCCCCGATGGGGAGGGCTTCAACGCCCTCCCCATTTCTTTTCCCTCACCCCCTGCCCCTCTCCCAATATGGGAGAGGGGAGAAAGGCAATGAATGACAACCAAATATCTATTTTATACAGGCGGAGTTGTTTCTTCGGTGGGCAAAGGCGTGACTGCCGCGGCGACGGGGCTCTTGCTCAAGGAGCGCGGGTTCAAAGTGGCGGTGCAGAAATTGGACCCATATATTAACGTGGACCCCGGCACGATGAGCCCTTACCAGCATGGAGAGGTGTACGTTCTGGATGACGGCGCAGAAACGGACCTGGATCTTGTTCACT
>Ga0247727_10010237_pt1 | contig 16674 bp, 14 predicted proteins | sample WisWelCaveWW1625_FD_202498 | JGI IMG/M metagenome (GOLD analysis project Ga0247727, IMG submission 202498) | Biofilm microbial communities from Wishing Well Cave, Virginia, United States - WW16-25 | ecosystem: Environmental > Aquatic > Deep subsurface > Groundwater > Cave microbial mat | place...
CCTCGGATCGTCCATCGGTACGCCGCTGTGAGCGAAGCTCTCCCGTGAGGAACCGGATGCGGTAATCCCGCACATCCGGGTCTGTGAGGGGTGGGGATGGAAACATCCTCACCTACTCGGCCTCCGCCGGCTGACTAGACGCTTTATCGATCGGAATCCGTTCATGCAGCTCCGAGAGATGACGGGGATGCTGAGCGTCGCCCTCAAGATGCTGTTTGGCGATCGGGCCAAGGTCCTGGGCCTGGTGTTTGGCGTGGCTTTCGCCACGCTGCTCGTGACGCAACAGATTGGCCTGTTCGTGGGCCTGATGACGCGCTCGCAAAACATCATCGCTGACGCCCAGGAGGCCGACATCTGGGTTATGGACGCCTCGGTCGAGTACTTGGATCTGATCAGGCCGATGCGAGATGGCGAGCTGTTTCGGGTGCGAGGCGTTCCCGGCGTCGCGTGGGCGGTGCCGCTTTTCAAGGGGGCGACGTCGGTCAAGACCCCGGACGGGCGGATGAAAAGCGCGCTGCTTTTGGGCGTCGACGACACGACGCTGATCGGAGTGACCCAGCGCTTCATCATCGGGTCGATCGCGGATCTGCAGCGCCCGGATGCCATTGCGATCGACCGGGTCGGGTTCATGCAACTATGGCCTGGTGAGCGTCCCGCCGTCGGCAAGACGCTGGAGCTCAACGACCGGCGAGCCGTCGTCACGGCAATCACAGACGCGGCGCCGGCCTTCTCGGCGCAGGTTATAGTTTACACGCGCTACAGTCAGGCGGTGAACTATCTGCCGACCGGCCGCAACCAGCTCTCTTTTATTCTGGCAAGAGCAGCGCCGGGCATCGATCCGGCGAGCGTCGCCCGTACGATCACGGATCGAACCGGTCTCAACGCGTTCGCCGCCAACGAGTTCGCCTGGCGCACCATCAGATATTACCTTCGCAATACTGGTATCCCTATCAGTTTCGCCACAACGATTCTTCTCGGCATCATCGTCGGCGGCGCAATCGTCGGCCTTACCTTCAATATGTTCGTGTCCGACAGCCTGCCGCAGTACGCCATGCTCAAGGTCATCGGTGTCACGGATGGCCGCATCGTCGCCTTGGTGCTGTTCCAAGCCGGAGTGGTGGGCTTGATCGGCTACGCGATCGGCACAGGGCTTGCCGCGGCCTTCTTCGAGTTCGCCTGCACGCCCACCTCCGCTCTGCGAGGTTTCATCCTTCCATGGTGGATTGCCCTAGGCGTTGCTGGAGCCATGACGCTCCTGATTGTCCTCTCCACCGCCGTTAGCCTCAGACGGGTCCTCGTCGTCGAGCCGGTGCTCATATTCGGGGCCAACCGATGAGCTATCCGAGGGAGGTAGGCGCAGGCCCCATGGCCATCTCCTGCCGCGGTGTCGTCAAGGAGCTCGGCAGCGGCGAGACCCGAACGAGGGTTCTGCACGGCATCGATCTCGATGTATTTGCGGGGGAAATGACGTTCCTCGTCGGGCCTTCGGGGTGCGGCAAGACCACACTGATTTCAACGATAACAGGCATCCTTGCGGCGGATGGCGGCAGAGTTGAGCTATTCGGGACAAATCTTTCGGAACTCAGCCGAGCAGCACTGACACGCTTTCGCGGCACGAATGTCGGAATACTTTTGCAACAGTTCCATTTGTTCCCGGCCCTGACGGCGACCGAGAATGTCGCCGTTCCAATGCTCGCCCAAGGCCAACGCGCAACGTACGCCGACTCTTGCGCGATCGCTCTTCTGAAGGGGCTTGGCCTCTCAGCGCACTCGGCCAAGTACCCATCGCAGCTCTCGGTTGGCGAGCAGCAGCGTGTGGCGCTCGCCCGCGCACTTATCCATGAGCCACGCCTGGTCATCTGCGACGAGCCAACTGCTGCGCTCGATGCAGCCTCCGGTCATACCGTTATGCAGCTCTTGCGCCGCTTTGCGGTCGGCCCGGGCCGGGCGGTAGTGGTCGTCACCCACGACGATCGCATCCTCCCCTTCGCCGATCGCATTGCGCACATGAGCGATGGGCGGATCACGCGTATCCAGATCAACTCGAGCAGGGAGGCCGCGTGATGGTGGGCCGCTACCCGATTCTGGCCCATGGCCTGACGATCGCTGCCGCGGTGGCCCTGCTTGGTGCGACCACATCGATCGCACGCAACAACCAAGTTCGGCCGCTTGTCGAGCCGCGGTTGGCCCCGCCGGCACCTTCTCTCGCCAAACTTGCAGACAAACGAGCCGCGCCTCCTGCCCAAATCGGCGCCGCCGGCCTTGTCGAGCCCTCGAGCCAGGAGATCAAAATCGGAACGGGTGTCTCGGGTATCGTCGCGCAGGTATTCGTAGCGCCGGGGACCCGGGTGAAGCGGGGAGAACCCTTGTTCGCCCTCGATGGGCGAATGGCGCAAGCTGCGCTCTACCAGCGTCGCCGCGACCTTGCCGCGGCCGAGGCGCGGCTTGCACTGGCGCGGTCCCGCGTTCCTGGGCTCGAGGCTGAGGTTCAGGCCGCTGCTACCGCGGTCGAGGCTGCGCGAGCCGAGCACGACGATGCCTCGGATATAGTTCGAATTGCCGGCGGCTTGAGCGCCGGAGCCACCATCACCGCGCGAGAGATCACTCGGCGCAAGAACGTTCTGCGAACGGCAGAAGCCCGCTTCAGCGAAGCACGAGCCCGGCTGGCGCTGGCGCAGGCCAATCTGGCACTGTTCGACGAACCAGGTGGCGGCGCCTCCATTGCGGTGGAACTTGCCACTATCGAGCAGGCGCGGGCCGCGGTGAAGCTCGCCGAGACGGACCTGGAGCTCCGAACGGTGCGCGCACCGGACGAGGGAACGGTACTTCAAATCAATCTCAGACCCGGCGAGTTTGCACAGGCTGGAGCCCTATCGCAAGCGCTCATGATCTTGGGCCGGACCGACCCAATGCACGTACGCATCGACATCGACGAGGCAGACATTCCGCGTTACCGGCTCGGGGCGCCCGCAACCGCCTCCGTGCGGGGCGAGGCTCACCGGCGCCTCAAACTCAGCTTCGTCAGGATCGAACCGCTGGTGGTGCCCAAGCGTGCCCTTTCAGGACAGGCAACAGAGCGCGTGGATACCCGGGTCATGCAAGTCATCTACGCGATCGAGCCTGACCGCCTCACAGTGCTGCCCGGGCAGCAGCTCGATGTATTCATCGAGGCCGAGCACGCGTTCGGCCGATCGAGCGTCGCGACGAAGAGAGACAGACTGTAGCGTCACAATCTGGAAGAGAGCGATCACCTTGATCGCCGCGCGGGCGGCCTTGGCGCCCTCGCCATTAACCGGTCGTGAACCGAATCGGCCCTTCCTTCCCACCCGACCCGTCGGTCGAGGTTCGAGGGACGAGGACATGACGAGCCTGGAGCACCTGCTCGCCCGCGTCATCGAGTTGATCGAGCAAGCCAAACGTGCCGGCGACGCTTCTGCACTGGCCGCTCTCGTGCGCCGGAAGGCCATACTCTGCGCCGCGCTGGCTGCCCCCGAGCAAGGTTGGGATTGACCATTCCGCAGGGCTCCACAGCGACGCCGGCACTCTCGGAGGCGACGATGCCCGGCCAGGCTCTTGCGCCCAAAGATCGGGGAAAGGGCGTCTCGGCGCGCGAGGCCGCCGCGCGGGTTCGCTCCGGCGACACGGTCGCGACCGGCGGCTTCGTCGGCATCGGCTTTCCCGAGGCCGTCGTGGTGGCGCTCGAGCAGCGCTTCCTTGAGAGTGCGGCCAAGAGCGCCGATGGCATCGGCGAGTTGCGCGATCTCAGTCTCGTCTACGCTGCAGGCCAGGGGGACGGCAAAGAGCGCGGGCTCAACCACCTGGCGCACCGGGGACTCGTCAGGCGTGTCATCGGCGGCCATTGGGGGCTGGTGCCGAAACTGCAGGCACTCGCCGTTGCCGGCGAGATCGAGGCCTACAACCTGCCGCAGGGCGTCATCACCCACCTCTATCGCGACATTGCCGCCGGCAAGCCCGGCCATGTCACAAAGGTCGGCCTAGGCACGTTCGCCGATCCACGCCACGGCGGCGGCAAACTGAACCCGCGAACCACGGCCGACCTCGTCGGTCTCGCCGTGATCGACGGCGCCGAATACCTTTTCTACCGCACCTTCCCCATCGACGTCGCCATCGTGCGCGGCACCACCGCCGACCCCGACGGCAACATCACCATGGAGCGGGAGGCGCTGACCTTGGAGGCGCTGTCCATCGCCATGGCGGCGCACAACAGCGGCGGCCTCGTCATCGTCCAGGTCGAGCGGCTGGCCGAGCGCGGCAGCCTGAACCCGCGCGAGGTGAAGATCCCGGGCATCATGGTCGATTGCGTGGTGGTGGCCGAGCGGGCCCAGGATCATATGCAGACCTTCGCCGAGTACTATAGCGCGGCCTACGCCAGCGAGATCCGCGTGCCGTTGAGCACGCTCGAGCCGATGGCGATGGGCGAGCGCAAGATCATCGCCCGCCGCGCCGCGCTGGAGCTCGAGGCGGCCGATGTCGTCAACCTCGGCATCGGCATGCCGGAAGGCATCGCCGCGGTGGCGGCCGAGGAGGGCATCGCCGAGCTGCTGACCATGACGGCCGAGCCCGGCGCCATCGGCGGCGTGCCGGCGTCCGGCCTCAACTTCGGCGCCGCCACCAATGCGCAGGCCATCATCGACCAGCCCTACCAGTTCGACTTCTACGACGGCGGCGGGCTCGACCGCGCGTTTCTGGGGCTGGCCCAGGTCGACCGGCACGGCAATCTCAACGTGTCGCGCTTCGGGCCGCGGCTGGCCGGCGCCGGCGGCTTCATCAACATCAGCCAGAACGCCAAGGCGGTGGTGTTCGCCGGCACCTTCATGGCAGGCCCGCTCGCCGTCGAGGTGAAGGACGGGCGCCTGGCCATCGCGCGGGAGGGCAATGTCCGCAAGTTCGTTGCCGAGGTGGAGCATCGCACCTTCTCGGGCGAATACGCCCTGCGGCGGGGGCAGTCGGTGCTCTACGTCACAGAGCGCTGCGTCTTTCGCCTGACCGGTGCCGGGTTGGAGCTGGTCGAGGTGGCCCCGGGTATCGATATCGAGCGTGACATTCTCGCCCGCATGGAGTTCGCGCCGATCGTCAATAGTCCCCAGCCGATGGACGCGCGCATCTTTGCAGCGGGGCACATGGGGCTGCGCGATCGGCTGTCGGGCCTGCGCCTGGAGCAGCGCTTCAGCTACGATCCGGTCCTGCGCATGCTGTTCATCGACTTCCGCCAGCTGGCGATCGCAACCCCCGGCGATATCGACCGCGTCAAGAGCGAAGTCGAGAAGCGGGTGCGGCCGCTCGGGCACAAGGTCTACGCCATCGTCGATTATCGTGGCTGCGTGATCGATCCGGCCGTGTTCGACAGTTACTGCCGGATGATCGATGAATTGGAGGCGAGCTGCCGTCTCGCCGTCACCCGCTATGGGGCTGCTGGCCCGCTCATGCCGCATCCGAGCGCCGCGGCCATGTCGCGGAAGGCGCCGCTCCCCGCACCTTTGACTGGGGAGCCGTTTGGCTTGCCGCGCCGCGCTGCGGATCAGTCCTGTCGATCCAACGGAAACACTCGCAACCGCGACGAAGTCAAACGCACCGCCTGACCCGGCTTCAGATTGAGCTGCCCGAGCTGCTCGCGCGTGAGCTCCACCTCGAAGTGCTGAGGCTCGGCGGGGCCGTTGACGCCGGCATTGCCGGTCAGCTCCACGCGCGCCGTGGCCCCGCTCACGAGCACGCGGTGGACCATGGCCGGAAAGCCCTCCCTCGCGCTGCCGTCGATCAGAATGTCGAGCTCGTGCGGCCGCGCGAACGCGATCACGTCTTCACCTTGCGAGCCGGACGGCTCGGCGAGCGGAACGGCATTGTTGCCGACGCGCAAGGCACCGCCATCGACGCGCCCGGAAAATTTGTTGACCGCGCCGAGGAAGCTGTAGGCGAAGGCGGTCGCCGGGCGCTCGTAGACCTCTTGTGCGCTTCCGATCTGTTCGACCCTGCCCTTGTTCATCAGCACGATCCGGTCGGCGACCTCGAGGGCTTCGTCCTGGTCGTGGGTGACGAAGATCGACGTGATGTGGAGGTCGTCGTGCAGCCGCCGCAGCCACCGGCGCAGCTCCTTGCGCACCTTGGCGTCGAGCGCGCCGAACGGCTCGTCCAGCAGCAGCACACGCGGCTCGACGGCCAGCGCCCGCGCGAGCGCGATCCGCTGCCGCTGCCCGCCGGAGAGCTGCGCGGGGTAGCGATGCGCCAGCCAGCCGAGCTGAACCAGCTCCAGAAGCTGCTTCACGCGCTTGGCGATCTCGGCCTCCGGCGGGCGCGACGCACGCGGTTTCACGCGCATGCCGAAGGCGATGTTCTCGTAGACGGTCATGTGGCGGAAGAGCGCGTAGTGCTGGAACACGAAGCCGACCTGGCGCTCGCGCACGTCCCGTTGCGCGGCGTCCTCGCCGTCGAACAGCACGCGCCCCTGGTCCGCGTGCTCGAGCCCCGCGATGATCCGGAGCAGGGTGGTCTTGCCGCAGCCCGATGGACCGAGCAGCGCGATCAGCTCGCCCGTGGGGAAATCGAGGGACACGCCATCGAGGGCGGCGAACCGGCCGAAACTCTTGCGGATGCCCTGAACCTCGATGCTCATGGGGTTTCCCCCCGTCCTTCGACCTCCGCCGACCTCCACTCCACGTAGGTCTTCACGATCAGAGTTACCAGGGCCAGCAACGCCAGCAGCGAGGCGACGGCGAAGGCCGCCGCGAACTGATACTCGTTATAGAGGATCTCGACGTGCAGCGGCATGGTGTTGGTCTGCCCACGGATGTGGCCGGAAACGACCGACACCGCGCCAAACTCGCCCATGGCCCGGGCATTGCACAGGATAACGCCATACAGCAGCGCCCACTTGATGTTGGGCAGCGTGACTCTCGTAAACATGTGCCAGCCCGAGGCGCCGAACACGAGCGCCGCCTCCTCCTCCTCCCGCCCTTGCGCCTGCATGAGCGGGATGAGTTCGCGGGCAACGAACGGAAAGGTTACGAACACGGTCGCAAGAATCATGCCCGGCACAGCAAAGATGATCCTGATGTCGTGGGCGCTAAGCCAGGGCCCCAACCAACCCTGGGCGCCGAACACGAGAACGAAGACCAGACCCGCGATCACCGGCGAGACGGAGAACGGCAGGTCGATGAAGGTTATGAGGAGCTGCTTGCCGGGGAAATCGAACTTGGTGATGGCCCAGGCGGCGGCGACGCCGAACACGAGATTGAGCGGCACGGCAATGCAGGCGATCAGCAGGGTGAGCTGGATGGCGGAGAGAGCGTCCGGCTCGGCGAGCGCCGCGAGATAGACGTCCCAGCCCCGGCGCAGCGCCTCGACGAAAACGGCGATGAGGGGCAGCAGCAGGAACAGGGCGAAGAAGCCGAGGGACACGGTCAGTATGGTGGCCTTGACCCAGGCCGGGTCGCGCGTGGCGGCGTTTGCCTCGAAGCGCGCGGCCCCGCTGCGCATGTCCCTCGATGCTGTCATTGCAACTGCCATCAGGGTGCCTTCGCGGAACGGCGGTCGGTCCAACCCTGCAGCCCGTTGATCGCGAGCAGCAGCAGGAACGATGCGGCCAGCATGACGGAGGCGACGGCGGTCGCCCCCGCGTAGTCGTATTGCTCGAGCTTGGTGATGATGATGAGCGGCGTGATCTCGGAGATCATCGGCAGATTGCCGGCGATGAAGATCACCGAGCCGTACTCGCCGACGGCTCGCGCGAACGCCAGCGCGAAGCCGGTGAGCAGCGCGGGCAGCAGGGCTGGCAGTACGACGCGGCGTACCGTCTGCCAGCGCTTGGCGCCGAGGCTCGCGGCTGCTTCCTCGACCTCGGTGTCGAGGTCCTCCAGCACCGGCTGCACCGTGCGAACCACGAACGGGAGACCGATGAAGATGAGGGCCACCAGCACGCCGAGCGGCGTGAACGCGACCTTGATGCCGATCGCCTCCAGATATTGCCCGAGCCAGCCGTTCTTGGCGTAGAGCGCGGTGAGCGAGATGCCGGCCACCGCCGTCGGCAGCGCGAACGGCAGATCGACGAGTGCGTCGACGATGCGCTTGCCGGGGAAGCGGTAGCGCACCAGCGACCAGGCGAGCAGGAAGCCGAACACCGTGTTGATCGCGGCGGCCAGCAGGGATGCGCCGAATGTCAGCCGGTAGGATGCGACGACGCGCGGTGACGATACCGCCTGCCAGAAATCGGCCAGGGACATGCCGGCCGCCCTCATGATGACCGCCGACAGCGGCACCAGCACGAGCAAGGAGAGATAGGCCAGGGTGAAACCCAGCGACAGCCCGAATCCGGGCAAGACCCTGGAGGCGCGCACGCGAGCCATCAGCGATTGACCACGATCTGGTCGTAGATCGCGCCTTCGGCGAAGTGCTTGGCCTGCACACTGGCCCAGCCGCCGAGCATCCGTTCAACACTGAACGTCTTTATGGCGGGAAAGCGGCCGGCGAACTTCTGCAGAACCGTTTTGTTGCGCGGACGAAAGGCGTGCCTGGCGATGATCTCCTGGCCCTGTGGCGAGAACAGGAATTGCAGGTAGGCCGTCGCCAGCCTGCGCGTGCCTCGCTTGTCTACCACCTTATCGACGAGGGCCACCGGCGCGGCAGCCTTGACGCTGAACCTGGGATAGACAACGTCGAACTTGTCCGCGCCAAGCTCCACGCCGATAGCGACGGCCTCGTTCTCGAACGTGACCAGCACGTCGCCGACGTCGCGCTGTGTGAAGGTCGTGGTTGCGCCGCGGCCACCGCCGTCGACCACGGGCACATTGGCGAACAGCCTGGCCACAAACTCGCGGGCGGCGCCTTCGGTCTTGGATTTCTTCAATGCGTAGCCCCAGGCGGCCAGGTAGGTGTAGCGGCCGTTGCCCGAGATCTTGGGATTGGGCAAGATCACCCCGACGCCGGGCCTGACCAGGTCGTTCCAATCCCTGATGCCCTTCGGATTGCCCTTGCGCACGAGGAAGACGGTGGTCGTCGTGTACGGCGTCGCATCGTAAGGAAACCGCGTGCGCCAGTCGGCGGCTACGTAGCCGCCCCGCTCGACCAGGGCGTCGATGTCGGAGGCTTGGTTCATCGTTACCACATCGGCTTCCAGACCGGCGATAATGGAAAGGGCCTGTTTGCTGGAGCCGCCGTGCGATTGATTGACGGTGATGGTTTCGCCGGTCTTTGCCTTCCACGCCGCAACAAAGGCCGGATTGATATCTTTGTAGAGTTCGCGCGAGACGTCGTAGGAGGCGTTGAGGATCGAGGTCCGGGCGTTCGCCACGCTCGACAACGAAAACACGTAAGGCGCGGCAAAGGCGGCGCAGACGAGGATTCGCTTCCACGACATGCTGAACTCCCAAGACCCCGGCTCGCTCGTGGTGCCCGCCCGCCCTAACCAGCTTCAACTGTATTCGATAGTCCCAGGCGCGCTAAGCGGCAGCCCTTGCGCTTGGTCAACATTCCAAGTTGCCTCCCACCCGCCGCCCTACCCGTCATCCCGGCCGGAGCGATGCGAGCGCTTGCGCCAGCAGCGCTCCGAGCCAGCCGCGACCGGATTCCCCTCCCCCTTGTGGGGAGGGGTTAGGGGTGGGGGGTATCCCAAGGGAGGCCCTTGTGATGTCCCCCCACCCTGTCCCTCCCCCACAAGGGGGGAGGGGACGCTGCGGCCAGCGACGCGCGCCAATTCCGGCCGCCAGTTTCTTGCTTCCGGGAAGACGGGTGGATCCATCGGCTCGCCGGTATCATTTCACGTAGATCTGGTCGAACAGTCCGCCGGCGCCAAAGTGGGCCTGATTGGCTCTTCGCCAGTCCCCCGCAATGTCGGCGAGCGTGAAAAGATGCACGGCCGGAAATTGGGAGGCGAACTTGGCCGCGACATTCGGGTCGGAGGGCCGGTAGTAGTGCTTGCCGGCGATCGCCTGCCCTTCCGGCGAGTAGAGGTACTCGAGATAGGCCTGGGCTACTATCCGCGTTCCGCGCTTGTCGACCACCCGATCCACCACGCTCACCGTAGGCTCGGCCAAGATGCTGGTAGGTGGCACTATAGTCTCGAACTTGTCCTTGCCGAACTCCTTGCCGGCCAGCAGGATTTCGTTCTCCCAGTTGATCAGAACGTCGCCGATGCCGCGTTCGATGAAAGTCGTGGTGGAGCCGCGCGCGCCGGTATCGAGCACCGGCACGTTCTTGTAGAGCCGGGCGATGAAGTCCTTGGCCTGCGTTTCATCGCGGCCCGATTTGATCAAGGCGTAGCCCCAGGCGGCCAGGTAGTTCCAGCGGGCGACGCCGGAAGTCTTGGGATTGGGAGTGATCACCGCCACCCCGGGCTTGATGAGGTCGTCCCAGTCCTTGATCCCCTTGGGGTTGCCCTTTCGCACCAGGAATGCCAGCGTCGAGGTGTAGGGGGAGCTGTTTTTCGCCAGGCGGCTCTGCCAGTCCTTCGCTATCAGCCCCTTGTCGGCTATGGCGTCCACGTCGAAGGCCAACGCCAGGGTCACAACGTCGGCATCGAGCCCGTCGATCACCTTGCGCGCCTGCGCGCTCGACCCGCCATGCGATTGCCGGATCGAGATCGACCGTCCAGTCTTCTCTTTCCAATGTTTGATGAACGCTGCGTTGAATTCCTGATAAAGCTCGCGCGTCGGGTCATAGGACACATTGAGAAGCGTCGTTTGGGCCTGCGCAATGGGCGATCCGGCAAGCACGAGGGCGAAACCCAGCGCCGGTGCGTAACGACAAAGAGGGCTAACGATCATCTTCAGCGCCTTGCCGGTTTGCCGCGTTTGGGCGAGCCACGAGGGCTACATGGTTCGAACGTTCCGTCGAACCGTTGAGTAGCTGCCGGTCAGCCCCTTGAGTTTCCCATTCTCTCAGATCATGCCGCATCTGAGACCTGTTGCAGATCTGCACGCGTATGTGCTCTTGTTGCACCCCTACGCGTGAGATGCACGCCGGCGATTGGCGTGTACCGCCGTGCAAGCGCCGGGAGGAAAAGCATGCGCATCTGGCAGGCCGCGGTGGCGGCGTTGTTCCTGACTGCTTCAAGTAGCCGCGCATCCGCGCAGGAAATCACGCTTAACGGCATCTCGTCGTTTGCCGAGAAAACATTCTACTCGCGCGGCTTCGAGAGGTTCATCGACAAGGTGAACGCGGACGGCAAGGGCGCGATCCAGATCGCCTACAAGGGCGGGCCCAAGGCGATGCCGCCGTTCGAGGTCGGCAACGCGCTCAAGAGCGGCGTGGTCGATATCGCCAACGCGACCGGCGCCTTCTACACCAACGTGTTTCCCGAGGCCGACGCCTGGAAACTCACCGAGCGCCCCATGGCGGAGCTGCGCAAGAACGGCGGCTACGCCTACATGGCGAAGCTCTACGACGAGAAGATGAATGCGGTGTTCCTGGCCCGCCATATCGACAACAACCCGTTCCATATCTACCTGACGAAGCCGATCGGCAAGGCCGACCTGACGGGTCTCAAACTACGCATCACGCCGGTCTACCGCGAGTTCTTCCAGGCGCTGGGCGCCACGGTGGTGCAAACCGCGCCGGGCGAGGTTTACACCGCGCTGGAGCGCGGCGTGGTCGACGGCTACGGCTGGCCGATCACCGGCATCTTCGATCTGGGCTGGCACGAGAAGACCAAGTTCCGGGTCGATCCCGGCTTCTACAGCGCCGAGGTCAGCATCCTGATCAACAAGGCAACGCTGGCCAAGCTCAACGATGCGCAGCGGAAGGTGGTTCTGGATGCGGCCGCCTGGATCGAGGCGCAGGCCGCGGACACGGTGAAGGAGAACGAGGCCGATATCGCCAGGCAGAAGGCGGCCGGGATCACCGTGATCGAGTTCAAGGGCGCCGAGGGCGAGGCGTTCCGCGCCAAGGCCTACGAGAGCGGCTGGGCCGGCATCATCAAGCAGAGCCCGGAGCACGGCCCCAAGCTCAGGGCGTTTTTCTCCAAGGCGAAGTAGGTTGGGTCAAGCGAAGCGCAGACCCGACGACCCCAACATCGGTTGTCGCGCGCGTCGTGTTGGGTCATCGCTAGCGCTCGACCCAACCTACGCCGGCGAGGGGCAAAAGATGGACCGCCTGTCATTCGCCTTTGGTCGCCTCCTCGATGGCTTGATGCTGGCCGCGTGCCTGCTGCTGCTCGCAATGGCCTTCATCATCGGCGCCGACGTGGTCCTGCGTAATGCCGGGCTCGGCGGGATTGCCTGGAGCGGCGAGGTGTCTGAGGACATCCTCTATCTCCTCACCCTACTGTCCGCACCCTGGCTGCTCCGGCAAGGCCAGCATATCCGGGTGGATATCCTGCTGCGCGCGCTGCCCCTGCGGCTCGGCTGGCTCTGCGAGTGGGCCGGCGATCTGTTGGGGCTCGCCTGCTCGCTCTATTTCATCTGGTACGGTTGGAAGGTGCTGGCGGCCAGCTACCAGGCTGGCGCGATAACCATCAAGACCCTGGTGACGCCGGAATGGTGGCTGCTCGCCCCGCTGCCCTTCGCGTTCCTGCTGCTGGCCGTGGAGTTCCTCTTGCGCATGCACCGCCTTAGCCGCGGCGCCCGCGCCCCGCGCACGGACGCCGTGTCCGCGTCATGAGCGCCGCCCGCTCGCACTCGCCCGAGGCTTGCTGATCCATGTCCTGGCAGCTGGCCGCGCTGCTGCTGCTCGGCGGGTCGACGCTGCTGCTGTTCCTCGGCATGCCGGTGGCGCTGTCGTTCGTGGCCATCAATATCGTCGGTGCGTGGCTGTTTCTCGGCGGCGAGGCCGGGCTGGCGCAGGTCGTGCGCAACAGCGTGCTCTCGGTCATGAGCTTCTCGCTGACGCCGATCCCGCTGTTCGTGCTGATGGGCGAGATCCTGTTCCATACGGGCATCGCCATCAAGGTCATCGACGGCATCGAGCGCCTGATCCGGCAGGTGCCGGGCCGTCTCGCCGTGGTCGCCGTCGTTGCCGGCACGGTGTTCTCCGCCATCTCCGGCTCGACCATCGCCACCACGGCGATGCTCGGGTCCCTGATGCTGCCCGTGATGCTCGCGCGCGGCTATCATCCTACGCTCGCGACCGGGCCGATCATGGCCATCGGCGCCGTCGACATGCTGATCCCGCCGTCGGCGCTCACCGTGCTGCTCGGCAGCCTTTCCGGCATCTCGATCTCCAAGCTCCTGATCGGCGGCGTGGTGCCTGGTCTGATGCTGTCCGTGGCCTTCGTCGCCTACATCATCGTGCGCGCGAAGCTGACGCCCGCGCTGGCGCCGCCGACGCCCATTGTCTCCCGCCCCGGCTGGGAGAGCTGGCGCCTCCTCGTCCTCTACGTTCTGCCGCTGGTCGCCATTTTCGCCGTGGTGGTCGGCGCCATGTCGGGCGGCTTTGCCACGCCGACCGAGTCCGCTGCCCTGGGTGCGCTCGCCACCATGCTGGTGGCGGCGCTCTACCGCACCCTGACCCTCCAGGCGCTGATGCGGTCGCTCAAGGGAGCCGCGGCCATCTCCGGCATGATCATGTTCATCATCCTGGGCGCCACCACCTTCTCGCAGATCCTGAGCTTCTCGGGCGCCACCGACGGCCTCGTCTCAGCCATCCTCGGGCAAGGCCTGTCCGTGCTCGCCGTGGTCGCCCTGATGATGCTCACCTTGATCTTCCTCGGCATCTTCGTCGACCAGGTCAGCATGATGCTGATCACGCTGCCCGTGTTCATGCCGATCGTGGTCCAGCTCGGCATCGATCCCATCTGGTTCGGCGTGCTGTTCCTCATCTGCATGCAGCTCGGCCTGCTGCTGCCGCCGCACGGCCTCCTCCTCATGACCATGCGCGGAGTCGCCCCGCCCGAGGTCAAGATGGGCCACATCTTCCAGGCCGTCGTGCCCTACGTGATCATGAGCCTGTTGCTGCTGGCGCTGCTGCTGCTGTTCCCCGTGCTGGCCACCTGGCTGCCGACCCGGCTGGTGGGATGAGCCGGGTCTCGTTGTCGGTCCAACGCAAGCATGCCCGGCAAGGGCGCCCCGGAACCTGACGAACGGGAGCCGGAGGTCGCGTGCCGATTCTGTTGTAAAAGTCCTGGAGGGGGATTCGAGGCGCTAACGCTCAGACTACGGCTCAAATACGATTCCTTGCGGCGCTGAAATCCGAAAAGCGATTCCTGAAATCGCAGAGGCGCGAGTGCGAAGTTCTATCCGATTACGGTGCATCCGGCGGTAGGCAGCTAGTGATCGACTTTTGCAACAAAATCTGCCACAAGCAGTCATTCAAGAATGTTGGTTCGGCACGTCAACCAGCGGTTCGACATGCAACAGAGACAGCCTCCCCAACTGAGGGCTCAGCTCATGCGATGAGATAGATTGGGCTCGACCAGGCCCGGTGGCCGTCGGCCTGGGTGACGCGGACATAGACCGGGAGATCCGCAGCGCCGGTTCGCTCCACCGTATGCCGGCACGTGATCCGGTTGCTCCAATCGGCCTCGGGAAGGCGATACACGCTGAGCCTGCGATCGAGGCCGCCACCTTCGAAGGTAATGGCATCCTCTGCGAGCGGTGCGAGGTCCACTCGGACTGAAACGATATTCGTCTCCAAGTCCAACACGCCTTGTCGTGCGTCATCGAGCCAAAGGTCGATACCGGCAAGGTTGCCGGTCGTCACGGAGGTCCAGGTCAGCGCGGTCCCGGGGCTCGACTCGCGCACCTGCCGCTCTGGGTTGAGAAAATTCACCGGGGCGAAGCGCGCGATACGATTGCCGGCGAGGGTGAGCCGGCCCTGCCAGTGGGTCTCGCGGCCGCGTCCCCGATACTCCGCGCCCTGCCACAGCACGCGCACGCGGCGGCCGAGGTCGGCCGCCGTGTAGGGGCGGACCGTCTCCACCAATCGCGTGCCGTGCAGAATGTCGACGCGCTCGACAGGTGCGGTGCCGATGATCTCCACGCCAAGCCGCATGGGCACCGGACCCGGGCGGATGATGTCGCCCATCATCGCGTCACGCACCGGATGCTGCTGTGCCGGACCCAGCTGCGGATCGTCCGAGAAGCCCACGACCGGCTCCGGGAACGTGGCGCGCAGGTCCATGAAGAGGCGTGTGCCGGTCGTTCCATAATGCCGCCGCCGGCGCAGGGCCTCGAACAGCGCGTCGCGCGTCAGCTCGGGCATGAAATAGCAGGTCAGGCCGCCGATTGCACCGAAAGTCGAGGCGCCAGGGCGCGTGGCACCCGGCCTGCCCTTGTGGTCGTCGCTGTGGCAGACGACGCCGACGCGATAGCCTTGCGCGAAGGCTTCGTGCAGCAACCATTCGAACGTGCCCCAGGTGGAATGCACCTCCACGGCGCGCTCGAGGCGCCCGTCGTGCGCGAAGCGGATGTCCGCATAGCGCCCGCCGACGTGGGCGATGACGACGGCGTCCTCGCCCGAAAGGGCGCGGAACAGATGCTTGGCCGTGTAGCAGTCAGTTTGCTCTGGATCTTGTCCGGGGACCAGAATGCGCGACGAGCGACGGATCGGGCGGCCCTCGCGGCGGAAGAAGACGTTGCGGTCGCCGCCCATGCCGGTGTTGCCGGACCATTCGTAGCCGGGCACGCACACGAAGCGCCCAGGCTCGTCGAACGCGGCCGCCAGGCGGTTGAGCTCTTGCCAGAACGCATCTGTGATCTGAAAGTCGTTGCCCTGGTGTCCGACAATATCGATGAACGCTTTGTCGCGGGCGTAGCGGAAGTAGCTCTCGGCGGGGTTGGTGCCGACCGTCTCGCCGCTCTGGCCGTGCAGGTCGCCCCAATAGCGCCGCAGCGGCACGCTGGCCACAACACGCAGTGGATTGGCGCGCGCGAGCTCCTCGCCCGTCTCAGCCGCGTTGAGGCGCAGCTCGACATCGCCGGGCTCGGCAACCGTCAGGCCATCGAAAACGCGCGGCCCTCCCTGCGGGCTTGGAGCAACGCTGGCAGGCAGGTTCTCGATCGGCCGCGATGGCGCGAGAGCGAGCGGACGGTCGATCCGGGTGGGATTGCCCCACAGGTCCTCGACCACGATGGCCAGGCGGAACCGCTCACCCGCCGCGACCAGCGACGGCAGAATGGCCTTGCAGCGCACCGCGGGGCCGGGGACGAGAGCGAAACCGGGTGAAAGCGGAATCTCCGTGAACTCGTAGGTCGCAAAGGCATCGACATAGACCTTGAGCTCGAAGCGCTCCTCGCAATTGGTCTGCAGCCGCAGACCCGGCGAGCCTTGGCGGCGGTCGCCGAGGCGAACGGTCAGGGTCTCGCCTACACGCAGGAAGCCCTGGCCCATGCGGATGAGAAGCGTATTCACCCAGGGCCGGACGTTGAGGCGATCGATCCAGTATTCGAGCCTGGCGCCGTTGCTCGCCTCGACCGTCGTGTAATTCGGTGCCGAAGGCTCGGTGAACTGCGGCTTGGCCATGTCCGAGGTCGTCCGCCAGGAGACCTTGAGCATGCCGCTGTCGTCGATTCCGAACGTGCCGGCCGTGTAGATCAGCGTCAGCTCGGCGTGCGAGCCGGCGACGAACGGCCCGGACGGGCCGAGCGTGGCCGAACCCATGTGCTCGGGAAGATAGGCCGAAAGGGGCATGCACGTTCACCCGTTGGTCGCGGACGGATTTGCATCTTGATAAGACGTTATATGATGACTTAAGGTGACCGTCGATGCCATCCGAGCGAGGGAGATCGGCAG
>Ga0247727_10010238_pt1 | contig 16673 bp, 17 predicted proteins | sample WisWelCaveWW1625_FD_202498 | JGI IMG/M metagenome (GOLD analysis project Ga0247727, IMG submission 202498) | Biofilm microbial communities from Wishing Well Cave, Virginia, United States - WW16-25 | ecosystem: Environmental > Aquatic > Deep subsurface > Groundwater > Cave microbial mat | place...
AGACCTGTTGTAATGTTGTTCGAATTTCAATAATCTTGTTGTTCATGGGTTTCCTCGGTTTTCACCAAGTAAACACGATTTTCCGCTTCTTGTCCATTTCTTAGCTTGACGCCTATGGGCTGAAGCCGCCCGCTCAATACATGGAAGCCCCTTCGGGGCTGGCACAACCGAGTCCGCTTCAGCGGACTTCCACGAACTGAGGCAGGGCTTCAGCCCGCACCCGACACCGCCGACACACCCGCCCCGACCCCGAAGGCGCGTTCAAGAGGTTGATGGAAGGGCTGGAGAGTTTAAAGAAGTAGAAAAAAGGAGAAAGAAGTAATGAAGCGAGTTTCTTCTTGTTTGGCGCTGTTTCACTTATTTTCTTAATTCTTTCACTATAACGCTAAGTATTCCACCAGCCCAAATTAACAATGTCATTATTCCTACTGGTAGCCACATTATCAATAGGTCACTGTGTAATCCTACTCGGTATAGAAACCATTGGGAAACTCCATCTATCAATCCGTAAGGTAATATTGCCAATAGAAGTGGGGTCAGTGATAAACTTCCGCATCCAGCGGCGGGATCATTTTTTTGTAGAGAGTATCCTCCAATAGCATTAGGTGTTGCAATAAAGTCTCCGCTACCCAGGTAATAATTCTTTAGTATTACAAAACCGATAATAAGCCCCACAGCTATACCAAATGGTGCAAGCCCTGCCTTGAAGCCATAACTCAACCATTCAAATAGGCTCCCATGAATGCCTGGATCTTTGATAAAAAGTTTGCCCATTTGCCCTATCAATGCAATAATAAACGAGAAAGGTAACCCGAGTATCAAGATACCAATTATCTTACCCAAGATATGGTTAGATCTCCAAAAGAATCTACCAAGAACAAGTGCCCCCAGAAACAGAAACAGCAAAAGGTAAACTAAATAATCCATTTTTCCTCCTCTTAGAAATGGGCAAAGTGCCTGACTATATAATATACGGAAGTATTCTGCATTACTATTCTCTATAGGGAGTTATGTGGAATTAGGTCTTAATATACGCTCATACCTGCGATTTGGCAATGATTTTACGAAAGGATGAAATTTGGTGTAAACTTTTCTTTATCTCTTTCTTCTTTCCTCTTTCGTCATCATCCCTCTTATCAAGGATACCTCATGTCCCCTCAACAATTCGCCGACAAATACCTCCTCGCCCTCGAACAAGCCGCCAAAGAAAAACCCTCCAGCGGACTCAACGGCTTCGAACAGGAATGGAATCTCCTCGATGAAGATCTGCGTCCATTGCTCACCGTGGGTGCGGGACCCAGCCAACATTCCTTCGTGGATTATCTGCGCGCTGAATGTATCCCGTCGTGGCAGGCGCAGTTCAGCCAACTCGAAGTCTTTCACTGGATGGTCGAATGGGCGACGCGCCCATATTACAGTCCGCGCGGGGCGATTTACGAAGCGCGCCTCCATGAGGCTTCGCTCATCAACGCGCTGCATCGCGCGGGCATCAACTTCGGCGAGCGCCTCCATTACTGGCACGGCAACCTGCTCTTCCTCACCGACATCGGTCATCATTCCATCCCTGGCAATTGGGGCATCGCCAAACGCCGCTATCTCGAAAAATGCGTTGACCTCTACGGCGACACGCTCGCGACCACAGGCATTCACACCAACATGTCGTTGCCCGACCCGCTCTTTGCCTGGGACTTTATGCACCTCTCTACCACCGAGCGCGGCGACCAACATCTCGACGAATTCAAGTCCGAGTTCTACATCACCGCCGCGCGCCTCCTGCGCGCCTTCGCGTCGCTTTTCGTGGCGACTACTGCGTCCACGCCGATGCAGGCTGAGGTCCGCGGTGGACGCGCTGTCGTCGCTCTCACCGAGTTCGATTCGATTCGCAATCTCACATTCCCGAATCCGCCCGCCATTGATCTCCCCGACCTCTATCGTTCGTACAACGATTATCTGCAAATCTCCTACGACCTCGTGCGCCGCGGCGTCCGCTTTGGAAACAACAACTGGACTCCCATCCGCGCCCGCAGTTTTGCTGAACCCGTCGAGCGGATTATTTCCACGACGAGCGACCAGCTCGCCTCGCTCTACGCCCGCGGCTTGTTTGCCGCTGGTCAGCCGACTCCACCCGAGGAGATGGCTCTGCAAATCGAAAAGCAAAACCTGATGGCGCGCATCAACCTGCCAATGGGACGTGTCGAAGTCCGCACCGATGAGGGTGGTCACTCTCTGGATTTGGATATTGCGAATCTGACTCTCAAACATCTGCTTCTCCTCCGCATCTACTCCGACCCGACGTTTGCTCGCGGCTTCCGATATGACCGTGAGGACATCACCCGCGCCCGCGCCAACGAGACCCTCGCCGCCAAACATGGTCTGCGCGCTGAGATAGAAAATCCGCTGACGGGCAAACCGATTTCCATGCGCGCTTTCTTGAAGTGGACTCTTAATGAAGTCAAACCGCTCGCTGGGGCGTTGGGAGAATTGGAGAATTTGACTCCCCTCATCGAAATGTCCGCAGGCGGACGCAACACCTCTGAAAAGATTCGTGCTCGTCTACAAATGGAACTCGGCGAAAATGATGAAGTTCCCATGACCGTGTTGAAAGAATTATTCTACGAACATGAAGCGCAAGTGAAATCAGATGTCGAACGCATTGCATCCGATTATGGCAAGTTAGGAAGTGACTCATCCAAGATTGCCGAATTTATTCAACGCAGTCGTGATGTTGTGCGCCAAACCCCAACCGCACCGATTCGTTTCCGTCCGCGCGCCCAAGCCACTATCGAAATTTCTTATCCTGATAAGACTTCTGAAATTCTCGATTTAGCCCAACAACTGATTCGTATTTCATCCGTCACCGCCTCGCCTAACGAACGTCTCGACGAAGTCCACCGCGCTGGCTCATTGATTGACGACTATCTTAGAAATGCAGGTCTCGAAACCAAATTCTTCGATGGCAAATATCCAGCGGTATACGCGACGTTCCCTCACCCTGTCCTTCGGACATCCCTCCCCCAAAGGGGGAGGGGAGCAGAGTCCCCCTCTCCCCATGGGAGAGGGGTTAGGGGTGAGGGCGAGATTCTCCTCACCGGTCACTTCGACGTCGTTGAACCCGACCCCGACGACTCGCAATTCACCCCGCGCATCGAAGGCGATTATCTGCATGGTCGCGGTGCCGCGGATATGAAAACCGTCGTTGCAACATATTTGGTTTGGATGAAAGACGTTATGCGTAGGGGCGGAGCGACGCTCCGCCCCTACCCGAACATCTCATTATTGTTGGTCGGCAACGAGGAAAACGGAGAAGCCGAAGCGTGGGGCACGCCACACGTTTTGAAGGCGTTAACCGAGACTTCCGAAGTCTCCGAGACTTCGGAAGTCTATCAACCCACCCTCTTCATCGCGGGCGAGCGAACAGGCGAAAAAGGAAACGAACTCTTTGGCGAGATCTGCGTGGAGAATCGCGGCGTCATGCGCTTTGACGTGATTGCTCGCGGCGCAAAAGGTCACAGCGGCGTCGCACCGTCCCCCCATGTTGGGGGGACCACAGGGGGGTCAGACTTGAGCGAAAAACTCATCGCTGCCCGTTCGGCATTGAACGAAATCTTTGCCAAACACCTCACGCTCAAAGCTGCTGATGGATGGCAGTCGCAAGCCAAATTTCCGTTTATCAATGTGGGTACGCCAGGCGTTTACAACGTCACAGCCGGGGAGGGGATTCTTGGCGTTGAGATTCGTACCATTCCGCAAGATGATGTCGAAGGTCTACGGTCTAAGGTCGAGGAGTATTGTCAGGAGAGCGGACTTGAAGTCCGCTTTACGGTGATGGAAAACGGCGTGGCGTGCGACCCAAATAATCCAGCGTTGAAAGCGCTCATCGAAGCAGTCAGACAAACTTCATTCGCGCTGCGAAGTCCCGGCGATCTTCTGGGGAGCGGAGGGTTGAGTAGCCCCGAGGGTTCGTCGAGGGGCGTATCGAAACCCGCAGTCGAAGCGGGGATACCGCGACTCGGAAAGAAGCTTCCCGGCACCAGCGCGCGATTCGCTCCCAACGGTCAGGCAGTCGTATGGGGGCAATCCGGTTTAGGTCCGCATGCAAAAGATGAACGGCATTACATCCCCAGCATCGAGCCATATTACAAATCCCTGAACGAGTTGGCGAAGTTGTGGAAATGAACATAGGGCGAGATTAATCTCGCCTTACATCTCAGCATCAAGCCGCATTGCAAATCGCTGAACGAGTTGGCAAAATTTATGGAGTTAAAATCACATGACTGGCGCTAATGAAACAAGGGAAACTCAAGGAACCGTCCTGTGCAAATCATGCGGGTTATGTTGCACGGGTCATTTATTCGCATGGACCAAACTCCGTTCGGCTGAATTGGATTCGATTCAAGCGCTTGGTCTCAAAGTCTTTAGCGAACCGCGCCAACGCGGATTCAACCAACCCTGCCCGTTATGGGATGGCGTTTGCACGATCTATGATTCGCCAAATTATCCGCGATTTTGTCATACGTATAAGTGTAAATTATTAAAACAAGTATTGGATGAAGCGACTCCGCTTCCCTCCGCGCTGACAACTGTCCGCCAGACAAAGGACTTGATCGATACCTTGAGCGGACTCCTGCCTGCCTCCTCGAATCCCAATTTCCGCGAGCGCCTGGTCGCCCATCTCGAAAGCGGATATGCAGACCCGGAGTTTCGACGATTGGCAAAAGAATTATTGAACGTTTATGAACAACAGTTTGGGGTAATCAATCTTTTGGGGCGACTTTAATTATGAAGTAGGATAAAGCCTTCATTTAAAACTTGAAGTGGATGAAGATCCTCCCAAAGTTTTTATCGTCCTTCTCCACGCGGCGATACAGCTTCTTGATGTGTCCCTGGTTCAAAAAGCGCAATACTTTCTTTTTGAGTTGCCCGCTGCCTTTGCCGGGGATGATCTCGACCAGCTCGATCTTTCTGGCGATTGCTTCTTCTACAATGCGATTTAATTCCGCGTCAATTTGATAACCCTTGTTGTAAATCTCATGCAGGTCAAGTTTTAACTTTGCCATTACTTCTTCTTCTCTTTCAGCAAAAAATCAAACGGCGGGCGTTGATTCAACTTGATCAAGTTTGCGCCCGTTTCATTGACATACAACGCGGTGAGCGAACCCGTATCGCAACTGAGGCGTTGAAAATGATCGAGCGGCATTCCCAGAAAATGCGCCACTGCCAGTTTGATCGGGTCGGCGTGAAAGACAACAGCCACCGCATCCTTCGGTTTATGTTTCCGTACAATCCGTTCCAGCGCGTCCACATACCGCGTTTGCGCGTCCACAAACGACTCGCCCTCCGGGAAGCGAAAACGCGAAGGCGCGCTCTGCACGATCTTCCATGCCTTCGTGAGTCTGAGTAATTTCAACGATTTCCCCTGCCATCTTCCAATGTCTGTATCCATCAAATCAGGTTCTTGAAGGGTTGTCAATTTATGAGACTCAGCGATGGGCTTTGCAGTCTCCATCGCCCTCTCAAGCGGACTCGAATACACGGCTTTGAGCGGGACATTACGCAACGCTTCGCCCAACGCTTGCGCCTGCTTCTGACCCTTTTCATTTAACCCAACCCCAGGCAGACGTCCCGCCATCTTGCCGGTTTTGACATAATTGTTTTCGCCGTGACGGATGAGGAGTAGAAGGGGCATAAAGAGTAACGTCCGCTAAAGAGTCCCCTCTCCCTGTGGGAGAGGGGTGGGCTTACGCTGAGTGAAGCCGAAGTGGCGAGGGATAATTCCCAATTCTATCAGCCTCCATCGTAAAAACAACGTCTCGCGTTACGGATTGTTTCCAGAGGTTGATTTTAATGCAGATGTCCATTACACTCGTTCCTAAAAGTTGCCAAGCCGTACCGCGTATTAAACAGGAGCCTCGCATGACCGATCGCAGAAAAGACACCCGTGAGAAGATGACGGCATTTACGCCGGTCTATGACGCGCATCCGCGAACGCTTTTGGGTTATCTCGCGGACCTGACTTTGCACGGCGTGAGAGTGACTGGCGAACATCCTGTGGAAGTTGACCGGCGCGGAACGTTGTCAATTGAGTTCCTCCACCCGCTCCCGGACATCACATCTACGCCGCTTACGATTCCCGCCCGTGTCGCAAGGTGTACGCAGGATGATGTCAATCCAAAATACTATGACATCGGGTTTGAGTTCACGGAAGTACAGCCCGAACAAACGAAGATCGTCGAAGCGATTTTGCGAAGGTATCATTTCTAGCCGCCAATGACGCGCTCTATGAAGCCAAGCACACCGGGCGTGACCGCGTGGTCTGCGCGCCGCCTGTGTAGTTGGCGCGCCAAAGGCGTCCAACGCCGACGAAGAGATAACCCTCTACATGCGGGAACGCAGACTACTTTACAGGCAATGGCGCAAATCAAGAATGGGAAATCGGGTGCGGATAATTTTCCGCCATGACGAAATGGTTTTATTGTGCGTTAGACAATTGCACAGACTGGGGCGATCATAATTTGATCTTGAGCGTTTCCTCTACGTCTTGCAAATAATCTTCCACCTTTTCAGGAGGCGGCAATTTCTGCAGGTTCTCGAGGTTGTCTCTATCCATTTTCCAGTTTTTGGGGTTATCAATGATGTACTGGCGAATGGCATTTAATTCACGTTCATTGCGGACGATGTGTTCGTAATAATTGCGTTGCCAGAATTTTGCGCGCCGCGAAGGATCATTGATTTCGATCCAGTCCAAATATACCTTGAAGACCAACGATTTGAATGCGCCGACAATATCGCCCAGCGCAGGCGAGGTATTTATTTTTTGCGGTTTCGGTATCACGTAGGGACGGGGCTTGCCCCCGTCCGCATTTTGCGCGCCCCCGTTCAGGACGCCCGCAAGGGGTGTCCCTACGTTGTTCCAAATCACAAAATGGGTGTGATTGGGCATAATCACGAATTCATCGAGGGCGATTGTCGGAAACCATAATGGCAATGCCAGCCACACGTCATTAATGATCCCGTTCACGATTGGATCGTCCAAAACGCACTCGCGATTCTTCGTGCAAATGGTGACAAACTACGCGCCCGCGTTGCGGTAATCGTAGCCCTTCAATCGAATGGAACGGCGATGATGTTTTTGCGGATCGTATTTCATGATTTCACACCTCGTAGGGATGGGGCTTGCCTCTGTCCTTGCCTCTGTTCACCAGGGCAACCGCAAGGGTCGCCCCTACCTGATCTTCCTCTTCATCTCCTGAATCTGTTCCTCGCTCATGGCGGGGATGTTCTCCACTTTTGTAATGCCCAATGCCTTGCGTTGCGCTTCGCGCCACATGTCGAGCCGCGCGCTGACTTGTGACTCGTATCCCTCCTGTGACGGCGCGTAGAAATATGTGCCGAGCAGTCTCTTTGGCAAATATTGTTGTGGCGTAAAGTGACCTTCGCCATCATGTGGATAAACGTAATCCTTGCCATGTCCCAGCGCGGCGGCGTCGCGGTTGTTATCCATCAGATGGCGCGGCACGGAGATTTGTCCTTCGTCTTCGATCTTCTTCATCGCTTTGAAGTACGCGCCCGCGCTGTTGGATTTGGGCGCGGTGGCAAGATAGAGAGTTGCTTCGACGATGGGGTAGATGCCTTCGGGTAAGCCGATAAAGTCAAAGGCTTGGGCGGCTGAAGCCGCTACGACGAGTCCCATCGGGTCGGCGAGACCGATATCTTCACCGGCGAGAATGATCAAACGGCGAATGATGAACTTCGGGTCTTCGCCGGCGTAGATCATTTTGGCGAGCCAGTATAAAGCCGCGTCTGGATCGCTTCCGCGCACGGATTTGATGAACGCGCTGATCGTGTCGTAATGCGCGTCGCCGTCTTTATCGTAGAGAACCGCGCGGCGTTGAATCGATTCCTGCGCGACATCCAATGTAATGTGAATGACGCCATTTGAATCGGACGTTGTGGATTCGACTGCGAGTTCAATGGCGTTCAACGCGTTGCGCGCGTCGCCTGAGGCGACTTCGACGAGATGCGCGCGGGCATTATCCTCGAGTTTGACGTTCTTGTTTCCATATCCGCGTTCCTTATCCGTGAGGGCGCGGTCAATGAGGATGCCGGTCTCTTCCTGATTCAGATTCCGCAATTGGAAAACGCGCGAACGCGAGATCAACGCTTTGATGACTTCAAAGTATGGATTCTCCGTCGTCGCGCCGATGAGCGTGAAGACGCCCGTTTCAACGTGCGGCAGGAGCGCGTCCTGCTGCGCCTTGTTCCAGCGATGGACTTCATCCACAAAGAGGATCGTGCGTTCGTTGTGTAATCGTCGGCGTTCGAGCGCTTCGTCAATTACAACTCGGAGATCGGCTTTGCCTGCGAGAATGGCTGAAATAGTGACAAAGTGACTCTGGGTCGTGTTCGCAATGACTTGCGCGAGCGTGGTCTTGCCTGTGCCGGGAGGTCCCCACAAAATGATGGAGGAAAAGAGGCGATCCGCTTCGATGGCGCGGCGTAAAAGTTTCCCCTCGCCAATGATATGCTCCTGACCGATGTATTCCTCCAGCGTGCGCGGACGCATCCGCGCGGCGAGCGGCGCTTCGCTTTTCATGCGTTCCTGCATGGCGTGGTCAAAGAGATCGGACATGCGGGAGATTATAGCAGATGGCATGAAAGGCTTGTCCTGAGTTCATCGAAGGGCTGAAGGATGAATTTTGAAGGATGAAGTAAAAGATCTCTTGCAAAAGTATTTTTTAGCCACGGATTTACACAGATTCTCACTGATTTTAAAAAATTCGCGCAAATCCGTGAAATCTGTGGCAGAAAGAATTGCAAGATCAATTCGCATCACGACTTATGCAAGAATTCCAATGAATAAAAGCTGGAAAATTTTGAAAGCGGAATCACCGAACACAAAAGAGGAAAAGTTGAGGGCAAAGATGGGAATCAAAAAAAGGACGCGCGCACGCGTCCTTGAACAGGATCAGGCTCACCCTGAGTAAGAGGCGCTGAGTCTGCTTAGAAGGAGGCGATGGCTTCGGCTTTATCCGTGAAAATCTCGATGTACATGTCGAAGCCGGTCATTTCGAGAGTCTTGGCGGTTTCCTTCGAAGGACTCAACAATTTCAGGTGCGGCGATTTATACGTTCCCGCGCGGATGCCTGCCTTGACATCTTCCGCGCTCACGTCTGAATCGGGATGAACGGCGCGGAGTCGTTGATAGACATGTTGCAGGGCGCGCATTCCGGCGCTGCTGACAAAAGGCGCGTGGGCCAGGTCAACGAGGATGTAGCGCGCGCCGTTCTCGATCAATTCGTCTGCTTTTGATTGGAAGGCTTCATACGTGGAAGAATCGATGTTTCCGTCCACATGCATGATTGTGACGGGGACGTCGCCTTGTTCTGTAAAGAGTTTGATTTCCATGGGATTCACTCTGTCGAATTATTGAGGCTGGGAATGATACGATGAAGGACTCTTGCATACGTTTCAAGCCCTGGAATCTTTTTCAAGATATACCTTTCGACGCGGCGGGGCATACGCGTCTTACATTAGAAGGAAGCGAGGGCGGTCTTCATGTTCGTGAACGTCTCGATGAACATATCGAAGCCGCTGAGTTCGAAGGCGGTTTTTGTTTCCTTCGAGAGATTGAGAAGTTTCAAGTGCGGGGATTTATAGGTCCCTGCCGCGATGCCTTTCTTTATTTCCTCTTCGCTGAGGTTCGCGTCTGGATGCAGGGAGCGGAGCGTGTTGAAGAGGCCGTGCAGGGCGCGCAGGCCGGCGCTGCTCACAAAAGGACAATGCGACAAATCCACGAGGATGTAGCGCGCGCCGCCTTCGATGGCTTCGTCTGCCTTGGACTTGAAGTTCTCGTATGTGGCGGAATCGATGTTGCCGTCCACATGCATGACTGTGACGGGGACGCCCGCCTGTTCGGTCGAAACTTTGATTTCCATCGTTTGCTCCTTATCCATGAATTTGGCGAATGGTTTGATTGTATTCGCGGATGTCGCGCCGTGCAAGAGCGAACTCGTTTCGTATGTCGGCGCGAGGGCTGAGACGCGCGGCGGCGAAATCTCGAGGCGATGCCGATCAGGCAGGTTCAGGCGTTTGGGGTTTCGCGCGCGCCCTGTTGGTGTGAACGGTTGACAATGTAAATGCCGATCAAGGCGATGACGCCTCCAACTCCCTGCCAGACGCTGGGGATTTCATCCAACAGCGGAATGGCCAGCAGGGCGGTGATGACCGGCTGCAGAACCATGGTCGGCGCGACAATGGAGGCGGGCAAATGACCCAGGGCATACGCGAGCGTCATATAGCCGATGAGTTGAGACACGAGCGCGGTGGCAAAAAATACCAGCCACGTCTTCGAGTCGTAGCCGGTGAGCGGATTTTGAAAAGCGGCATTGATTACGAACAACGAAACGCTCGCGCCGAGCCCAACCAGCCAGACGTGAACGACGGAATCAAAATAGACGCGGCTCTTTTCGGTGAAGAGAAAATACCCGCCGTAGAAAAATCCCGTGAAGATCGCCATCGCGTCGCCGATTCCAAAACGCGGATGCAGGATGAAGTCGGTGCCCATGATCAGGAACGCGCCCGCCAGCGTGATAGTCAGTCCGCGCCAGAACGCGGTTGATAACTTTTGTTTGAAGATCAACCACGTTCCCAATGCCACCCAAAGCGGCGCGGTGTTGCCGAGCAGGGTCGCGTTGGCGGCGGTGGTGTACGAGAGCGAGGATGTCCATAACGCGAGGTCGCCCGCGGTAAAGACTCCGGCGAGCAGCGGAAACCAGATCGCCGAGGTCGTGATCGCAGCGCTGCCTCGGAGGCGCGGCAGAAAGAACGGCAATAACACGATGGTGGACAGGAACAAACGATAGAACGCGGTCACGGGTCCGGGCGCGTTTGCCCAGCGCACGAACATGGCCGAGAAACTCAACGCCAACACGCCCGCGCCCAGCGCGAGATAGGCAAGGATGGATTTATTGTTCATGGATGGAAATTATTTGATTTGCAGTTGATCGAGCAATGCTGGGAGTTCGAAGAGCGACGAAATACTCGCGTCGGGACTCGCCGTTTCCTGCTTCTCCATCTCAGGGCTGACGCGGCGATTGATCCAGACTCCGTACATGCCCGCGTTCTGCGCGCCCTGAATATCGGCGGTGAGGTTGTCTCCCACCATCACGGCTTCGGAGGGGAGCAGGTACCAGTTGGCGAGCGCCAGTTCAAAGATGCGCGGATGCGGCTTCCGGTAACTGCACGCGGCGGAGGTCAGGATAAAGTCGAAGCGGGAGTGAATCCCGAAACCGCGCGCCAGTTGCTGCACGTCCCGATCGTCGCCCGCGTTCGAGATGATGCCGAGGCGATAGCCCATCTCCTCCAGTTTGTTTAATGTAGGGATGGCGTCGTCTTCCAGCGCCCAGTTGGATTGCGTCACGGCGAACAACGCATCGAGCGCGTCGCGCATCACGCCGCTGGGAATATCGTCATAGCCTTTTTCAATCAGCAGTTCGCGCAGGACGGATGTGTATGTCGATTCGAGTAGATCGTTTTCGCGTTGTTTGAAATACTCGCCCAGGCGTTTGCGAAACTCGCTCGGAAAGGTATTGATATTTAACTCCGTCCCCCGTGAGTTTAGATGGTTTGTGAGGGCTTCATCGGCTTCGGCGATGATCGGTTCCCAGGCGTTGCGGCCGTACATCAACGTCCCGCCGAAATCGAAAATGACTGCGCGAATAATCTGTGGCATGTGCGCTGAGGTTTTACGCGGCGAGGGGCCGTTGCGGCAGGGTGGTGACCAGCACCTTGTCCACGCGGCGGCCGTCCATGTCAATCACCTCGAAGCGGTAATCCTTCCATTCAAAATGATCGGCGGATTGAGGCACACGTCCCAGCGACATCATCACAAACCCGCTGAGGGTTTCGTATTCGTCCTCGTGCGGCAACGCGGGGAGTTTGAAGATTTCCTTGAACTCGTCCACTTCCAACATGCCGTCCAACAGCCAGGAGCCGTCCTGGCGTTGGGTGGCTTGCGGTTCCTCCAGTTCAATCTGCCCGACGATCTCCTCGAGGATATCGTTGATCGTCAACAAGCCCTGCAAGCCGCCGAACTCGTCAATGACCAGCAACAGTTCGGTGCCTTTCTCCTTGAAGATTTCGAGCGCGCGCGAGGCGAAGGTCGTTTCGGGGATGAAGAACGCCGGTTTGAGCAGGTCCTTCAGTTTGATCTCCTCGCCGCTCAGGCTGCGCACGAGCAGGTCGCGCGCCTTGACGATTCCGAGAATCGTATCCAGCGACTCCTGCCGCACGGGGAATCGCGAAAACTCGCTCTCGGCAATCTTTGCGCGGATCTCCTCGGGCGAGTCGTTGATATCGAGGTACACAATGTCAGTGCGCGGGGTCATCAGCGAATACACGCGTTGATCGCCAAGGCTGAAAACGCCCTCCACCATTTCCTGCTCCGCTTCATCGAACACTCCGGCTTGTGTGCCTTGAGCGATTAAGACTTGTAATTCTTCCTCGGTAATTGGAGCCTCAACCGACGGTTTGACGCCCATTAATTTCAAAACCAGGTCGGTGGCGCCGCTCAATATTTTTATGGCTGGAGAAAACACCTTTGAAACAAGAAACATCGAACCAGCCACGCGTCGGGCAATGCGTTCCGGGCTGTGAAGAGCCAAACGTTTCGGAACCAGTTCGCCAATCCAAAGCGAAAGGATGGTGATGACCATCACGACAATTCCTATCGCCAGAGATTCGCCATAAGGCTCAAGACCAGGGATTTTGGATAACTGCGCAGCCAGACGTTCCGAGATCGTTGCTCCGCCGACCGCGCCGGATAACACCCCGATCAATGTTATGCCAATCTGTATCGTTGACAGAAATATGTTGGGATCCGACATGAGCCTGAGCGCGGTTGCGGAGGCTTTGTCGCCGTCGTTTGCCTGTTGTTGTAATTTTGCCTTCCGTGATGCGACAAGCGCCGCTTCAGACATTGCCAATATTCCATTCACCAGGATCAGCGCTCCAATGAGGAGGATTTCAGACCAATAATTCATGAGTTCCTTCCTGACTGGTATTAGCCACAGCCAGTTTCATAATTAGAAAGGACAGCCGGTCTGCTCTTAAAACAAAACAAGCCAATGATTTTTTGGCGTAAAAATGGATCATCGGGCAATATCTCAAACACAGCGGTCAAATCTTGTAACACCGCCGGGATGATCAGCCCGAACATCAGATTTGTTTCTATGGGGATTTCTGACATATTCCGGTTGACTTTTCTAATCTCCCCATATTGTACTATGAATAACCCGCTTCTTATCGGACTCTTCGACGGGGTTTCGACACGGCTTCGCCAGTCAACCTATCAGCTCAGAGCGACACCGTTATGCCTGATCCTGTTTCGACGCGCCCAACCGCCCAGGCGGCTTGATCCAACTCCCCTGCCCGCGCGAGGAACGAATCCAATTTCTCCTGCGGAACGCCGAGCAATAGACCGCCGCTCGTCTGCGGATCGAACAACAACATTTGATTCGGCTCGTCAATCGAATCCGCGAAGTTTACTTTCGACTCAAAGTATTTTTTGTTATCGAACGCGCCGCCCGCGAAGCATCCCATTTCAGCATACTTGCGCGCGCAGGAGATGAACGGAATATCTGCAAGATTCAATTTCAAAGACACGCCTGACGCGTCCGCCATTTCCAAGCCGTGACCGAGCAAACTATAACCGGTAATATCCGTGCCTCCACGCAAGCCAAATTCATTCGCAAGTTGACTCGCGGTCTTGTTCAAGAATTTCATCCATGTTACGGCTTCATCCACATCTTTAGCCTCCGCTTGTTCGCGCTTCAAGGCGGTGGTCGTAACGCCGAATCCCAACGGCTTCGTGAGTACCAGCGCGTCGCCCGCGTTGAGTCCGCCTTTGCTCAACATCTTGCGCGGGTCCACAAAGCCGATCACGACCAATCCAAATTTTGGTTCCTTGTCTTTGACGGTATGTCCGCCCGCGATGACGACTCCCGCTTCGCGCGCCTTCTCCGCGCCGCCGCGAATGATCTCGGTGGATATTTCATTTGGCAGATTATCCGGCAGCGCGGCGACGTTCAACGCCAGGAAAGGTCGCCCGCCCATGGCATACACATCCGACATGCTGTTTGCCGCGGCGATGGCGCCGTAATCGTAGGCATCGTCCACGACGGGCGTGAAGAAGTCGGTGGTGACGACGAGCGCGCGGTCATCGTCCAAACGCCAAACAGCCGCGTCGTCCGGTTCGCGCAGACCAACCAACAGGTCCGGGAATGACGCGGCGTCGAAGATGTTTTTCACGGGACGCAGGACCTGCGTCAGCGCCTCGGCGCTTAGTTTGGACGCTCAACCCGCGCACGTCGAAAGAGTCGTCAGGCGGATTTCGCGTCCGGTTTGAGGGATGGGCATTTGTTTCTAATAATGCTCCATCGGGGTCTGAGACCCTGATGGAGCGCGCTGCTTTATGGCGTTGTCGTAACAGGCGGGCTGCCCGTCGTCGGCAATGGCAATATGAATTGATTGCCGCTTGGCACAAAGATCGTTTGCACGCCCGGGGCGAGTTTCAAAATGTATTGATATTGCAGGAGCGTCGGAGTGAGAGATTGCGAGAGCAGCTCATTTGCCCTGGCTTCCGCTTCGGCCTGGATGAGACGCGCTTCCGCCGCGCCCTTTGCCGCGATGACGGCAGAATCAGCCGCGCCCTGCGCCGCGATCACTGCCGCGTCCGCCTGACCTTGCGCCACCTGGCGGGCTTGTTCCGCTTCCTGTCTCTTTTGTTCAACGGTCAGTTGGGCTTGTTGCGCCAGTTGTTCGGCAATCTGTTTTTGTTCCACTGCCGCCGCATATCCTTCGCTGAAATGGATGTCGCGCAGCACAAAATCCAACAGGAGTAAATTATTTTGGGCAAGGCTTTTACTCAGTTCATCCGTAATGATCTGCGCCATTTCAGCGCGCTTGGTAGAGACGACCTCCTCCACGCCGTATTGCGAAACTGCATCGCGAATGATGCCGCGCGCTTCGGGTCGAACGATCCCATCCTGATAACGGTTTTGCCAGACCTTATGAAGTTGCACCACTTTGAGCGGGTCAATTTGATAAATGACCGAAGCGTCTATGATGATTTCCTGGCCATCTTTGGTGCGGGCGCGGATCGAGTCGTCGCCTTGCACCTGTCCTTCCAGCGCCACAGCAGACATGGTATAGGTTTGGTTTGAGACTGAGTATGTCACTACCGACTCAACGAGGGGGAGGATCCAATGCAAGCCCGGATCCAGCGCATCGGAACGCACGCCTCCCGCCCTGATCGTCTTGACCACGCCTCTCTCATTGGCTTCGACATAAACCAAACCCGCTCCCAGCGTGGTGAGCACGAGGGCGATCACAAGCGCCACCACAACGCTGGAACTTATTCCGCCTACTTTTTGATTGCGGCCTGCCCGCGCGATGGCAAGCACGCCCAGACCGATGGCGGCCAGCCATGCAAAGCCAGCCAAAGACCGAATTACATCAACGATATTCATGGTTCCTCCGATTTAAAGTTGAAATTATTATAGCGCCATGATAGCATAGCGGTATGCGCGCAGGCAAAGGTCGGATCGTCGAATTGATTCTGGAAGACGGGCAACGCCTCGCGCTCATTGCCTGCCCGCCGACTCTGATTCCGGCTGCGGGTCAATACCTGCTCGTCGGAGACGACGACTCCGACTCGCCATTACCTGTGCCTCTTTTCTATACGGATTCCGCGCCTGATTCGTTTCTCGCCGCGCCGCCCATACCTGATTCGTGGAACCCCGGGCAGGAACTTGCTTTGCGCGGCCCGTTGGGGCGCGGGTTCGATCTGCCGTCGTCGGCGCGTAAGGTCGCGCTGGTCGCGTTCGACGATTCGTTGGCGCGCTTGCGCGGGTTGATCAAGCCGTCGTTGAGACAGGGCGCGGCGGTTGTCGTCGTCAGTGATTTTGAGTCCGATCATTTGCCGGATGAAGTGGAGGCGCAGCCGTTATCCGCGCTGGAGGAGATCATGGCCTGGGCGGATTACGCCGCGTTCGACGCGGCGCGCGTGAATCTGATCAAGTTGCGGGAGAGGCTTGGGATGTTGAAGCAGGCTGGGGTCACGCGTGAGGCGGAGATTTTAGTCCGTACTCCAGTCCCGTGCGGCGGCGTCGCGGAATGTGGCGTGTGCGCGGTCAACGTCAAATCCGGTTGGAAGATGGGATGTAAAGACGGTCCGGTGTTCAATTGGAATGAGTTGGGGCTGTGAATCTTTCTTCTTTCGTTTACAACCTGCTCGAGGCGGCTTAAGCATTAGAACCAAATGCGAAACGAAGTTTTCGTCGCGGCGCTGAGGCTTTGATACGTGACGGCGATTTCTATCGGCACGAGTTCGCCCGCTTTTTGATCCTTGAAATTAAAAGTGATTTGCGCGATGCCGAGCGCGTTGGTCGTAAACGCGAATTCCTGACTCGTGCCGTCGGGAAGTTTGACCAGCGCTTTTCCGGTCGCGCCCGCCACGGGTTTTGAGGTCTGGCTTTGAACGACGATGTAAACCGTTTGCTGGCTGCTCCTGAGCGTGACGGCTTTCAAGACAAACGCGCGCGCCGTGATGGACAGCACGGGGTTGATGGTCGCGTCGGGCTGGTCAACGGGTTTGAGTTGCGCGGGGTCTTCCT
>Ga0247727_10010239_pt1 | contig 16673 bp, 13 predicted proteins | sample WisWelCaveWW1625_FD_202498 | JGI IMG/M metagenome (GOLD analysis project Ga0247727, IMG submission 202498) | Biofilm microbial communities from Wishing Well Cave, Virginia, United States - WW16-25 | ecosystem: Environmental > Aquatic > Deep subsurface > Groundwater > Cave microbial mat | place...
TAAGCCGGCACCGCGAGGCCCTTCATAATCCCGGCCACCGACGAATAGGCCGACTCGTTGCACGTCGCGCCGCCGCTCATAATGTCGCCCACGTGTACGAAAAAAGCCGAGGGGCTGAACTTATTATGATTCTCAACTTGTTTTTTGAACGTCTTCGCCTCGCTCGAGCTGTAGGGAACGTCGCCGGTGACGGAAAAAATAACCTGCCGGCCCTGCGCCCGGCTCAACGAGCTCACTCCAGTCAAGGTCAGAAAAAAAATCAACCTCCCTGTCATCGAAAATCCGCGTCGCAAATTTTTCATGAGATATCCTCACAAGTTCGATATCGCCACCGCGCTCACGCGCAGCATTCACAATTCAGCGTGATGGGCGAAAAGCGATGGGCGAATGGTGCGCCCATCGCCCTTCACTTTTCACCCTGCACCCCACGCTATTTCACCAACAAGAGTTGCCGCACCTGCCGCACGCCGCCCGCTTGCATCACGTAAAAATAGGTTCCGCTCGGCAAATGCTGCGGTTTAAAAATAACCGCGTGCGCGCCCGCCGCATAATGCTCATCGACCAGCGTCGCGACTTCCACGCCGTTAATCGTGTAAACCTTAATCGTAAGGTGCGCCGCTTGCGGCAAATTGAAACTGATTTTGGTGCCGGAATTATCGGAGATTCCCCGCCCATGCAGGGAAAATGGATTGGGATAATTTTGCTGCAGCACAAATTCATTCGGCAGCGCCGCGGCAATTGATGCGTTTTGTTTTCCCAGCGCGGCATTCGCGCCGGAATAAACTTCGAACTCTAAAATGCGATAACTGCCTTTGTTGTTCTTCGTCATATAAATTCGCGCGTAGCGCGCCGTCGTCGCAACAAACGTGAGCGCCTGCGCGCCTTTGCTGCCCGCGATCGTGCTGTAAACCGTCGTCCAATTCAGCGTGTCATTCGCAACTTGAATCTCGTAGCTCTTCGCATGATAGCTGTCTTTCCATTTCACCACGACGCGCCCGACCGGCTGCGGCGATCCTAAATCCACGCGCAGCCACGCCGCCGGATTGCCGGTGGGAACGCCCGCACTGCGCCAGTACGTGAGCGCATTGCCATCCACCGCATTCGTCGCCGGTTTCAGCGCCGTCGGATTCGTGCTCGACGCGGCCACGAGTTGATTGAACGCCAGATTCCCGCTGCCGCCTCCGCCGCTGCTGGAAGTCGTCGCGGACGCTTCATTGCTGTAATTCGAATGGAGCGCGGCTCTAAACGTGCGCACGCGATAAACATACGTCGCACCGGCGCTGAGTCCCGTGTCGTTGAACGAATTGGCATTGTGGCCGATCGTCGCGATCTCCGTAAAGCTGCCGCCGCCGATTTTGCGCTCGATTTTAAAGCCGTCTTCATCGCTCGAATTATCCGACCACGCCAGCGAAACCGTCGTCGTGCCCGTCGCGCTCGCCGTTAAATTGCCCGGCGCGTTCGGCGGCGTCACGGTCCCGTCATCGTTGAGAATCGTCACAACGCCTTGATGGTCGGTAAGCGTGGCGTTCGTCGCATTGCTGAGATTGACCAAAACCGTCTCGTCCGGCTCGTTCGTCGCCTCGCCGAAAATCGTCACGCGAACGCGCTGCGTCGTCGCGCCGCCGTTGAAAAAAGTCATCGTGCCCGCGCTCGAAAGAATGCTGTAATCTTCGCCTCGGGTCGCCGTGCCGTCAACAATCTGAAAATCAACCGTCGCCGATTGCCCGTTCGGATTCGCCAGACTGACGGCAACCAGAACATCAACCGTTCCGGTATTGCCTTCAGTGACACTAACATCGCTGATTGAAAACGCGGGGCCAGTGCCGCTGCTTGAAGTCGTCGCCGCAGCTTCATTGCTATAAGCCGAATGGCCCGCGACATTATAGGCGCGCACGCGGTAAACGTAGGCGGTGTTACTGTTCAAGCCCGCGTCAGTGTATGAAACGACATCCGCGCCGACGGCGGCAATTTGATTAAAAATACCGCCAACTTTTCTTTCGATTTTAAATCCATCTTCATTCGCAGAATGATCGTTCCACGTCAAAGTGACCATCGTCGAACCATTGGCGCCGGCGGAAAGATTGCCTGGCTCCGCCGGAGGCACCGGCCTGTCGTCGTTAATAATGGTGCCGGCGCCCTGATTGTCGGTGATCCTCGCATTGATTGGATTCGATAAGTTGATAAAGAACGTCTCATCCTGTTGCTCGTCGACGCCATCACCGTTAATCGTCACCGCAATCGTCTGCGTCGTCGTGCCGTCAAAAGTTAACGTGCCGGCGCTCGGATCGGCCAGATAATCATCGTTGTTAATGGCCGTGCCGTTCACAATTTGATAATCAACAGCCACGGGTTGTCCATTGGGCTCCGCCAGGCTCACCGTGAAAACCGCCGCACTCGTCCCGGAATTTCCTTCCGCAATACTCACATCATTAATAAAAAGTTTTGGGCCGGCCGATTCCACAACCAGCATCACTTCATCGCTTCGTTGCAGTTGCCCATCGTTCGCCGTCAAACTGAGAACATAGGCGCCCGACAAGCTAAAGTGCGCCGTTGTCGTTAGCGCCTGGGCATTGCCAAACGTCACGATCCCCGGCCCGCTGACGTGGCTCCACATCGTCGTCAAATTGTCGGTGGGATCGCCGTCGTCGGTCGCGCCACCCTTTAATGTTGCCGTCGAGCCGCCTGCAATCGTTTGATCAGAACCGGCATTCACACACGGCGGCATGTTGAACGGCGTGCTGCCCCAGGGATTGCGCTTCACCGTAAACGCGCTCGACGGGTTGGAATTCATCGTCACCGTCACTTCGAGCGGCGGCTCCTCGTTGGCTTTGGGAACGACGAGCTGCGTGATATTTTTTTCCGGCCACGGTTGCGCGAGCTTATAGCTGTGCGAGTTGCCCTGAATATAAAGCACGGGCTTGCCAAACGTCTTCGCCGCCGCACGGAATTGATCGAGAAAGAGCGCGCGATTATTGGTGCTCCCTTCCGGCCCGGCATGCGCAAACACCACCGCCGCGCGCACCTGGGAAATTTCCGCTTGAAAATGCTGGCTCACCCAGTCCGCATCCTGCTGCATGCGTGTGTTCCATTCATTCTGGTCATGCACCGTACCGCCGACGAGATTGATCCCGATGAACAGAACGCCGTCCTTCACAAACACCAGATTTTCCGGACGCACGCTCTGATGCGCCGTCTCCGGCGTGCCGCAGAAATTCCGCTCGAAATTCAGAAAATACTTTTTCCAGAAGCCGAACGCCTGCGCCGGATTCGAGCAGTCATTATATTCGTTGTCGCCGACGACGATATAAACCGGCACGGCGAAATCTTTCAGCATCCCGGCCACGTCCGCATATTTGCTCTCATCGCACGAGCCGGTCACCATGTCACCGATGTGAATGATAAAAGCCGACGGACTGTACCGATTGTGATCGGCGGCGTATTTGCGCAACAGCGCATATTCAGCGCTGCCATAAGGAATATCGCCGAAAGCCGAAAACGTCAGCGGTTGGCCCTGCGCCTGGACCGGCGAGAACAGGCCGGCAATCGCCTGCATAAAAATCGCGGTCACGGCCGCAGCCAAACCGCGTCTCATCATCTTCATAAAAGTCCTGACCAGTTAAAACCTCAAGAAGGAAACTCCATGTAATAAGGTTTGAAAGTATCCAGCGGCAAACGACGTCCTGCGGCCGGATGACTTCGCTCAGGTAAACGAGGTGTTAAAGTTGACAATCAATCCCTGAAAGGGTCGGATCAGATGATCGGAGGAAATGCGACAGGCTGGAACGGCGGAACGGGCCACGCGCATTTTTCAGGTGTAAGCCAATCACCCAAAATCGCTTTGCCCAATCCCTGGCGGTAGGTAAAATAATACAATTTCTAATATACCGGCAAAAGCCGCCGTTGCGGGAAGGGAATTAACACAAAATTAATATGGGGAAATTGCGGACAGATTGAAGCCTTGCAAACAGCATTAAATTCCCCCGCAGATTGAAAAAACCCGCTGATAAAGCTTTATCCGCGGGCTTCTTTAATCCGTGGGTAGTTGCGCTTTTAAAATTTTTCTAAATTTCATTTATTTTTTGCCACCCCGTTCGCAGAATCTTTGAAAACATTCTCGCGCATTTGTTCCGCAGCAAAAAGGTTCGCCAGTTCCGCGACGTTGATCTTCATGTTAAATTCGCGCAACACTTTTTCGCGGCCCGCGCGTCCCATGTTGAAACGCAGTGTCGGATTTTCATAAAGCTTCTGCAACGCGTCGGTCAGCGCGTTCGTGTCGCCCGGCTGCACGAGAATGCCCGTGCGACCATCATCCACCAGTTCCGGAATGCCGGAAAGCTGGCTCGAAATCACCGGCAGCCCGGTGGCCATCGCTTCCATAATCACCACCGGCACGCCCTCGCGCTTGCCTTCCGCGGTCGGCACGCTCGCGAGCACCTTCACGTCCGCGGCGCGCATCATGTCCGCCACCTCCTGCCGCTTGCGGCTGCCGCGCATAATCACCTTGTCCTGCAAATTCAAGTCGGCAATCTGCTTCTTCACTTGTTCACGCACCGGCCCGTCGCCGATCAAATCGCACACGAAATCAATTCCCCGCTCTCGCAACAAACGGCAGGCTTCAACAAGGTATTTGTGGCCTTTCACTTCTTCGTACGAAGCGACGCAAATAATGCGCAACGGGCCTTTCCTTTTCTTCTTCTCAACCGGCAGAAAAACCTCCGAATCAATCCCGCAGTGAATGATATGAATCTTATCGCGCATGTGCTCGCCGCAAGCCTTAATCATCTCGCCTTTGTTGAAATTTGAAACTGTCACGGCAAATGCCGAGGCCGCCACCTTCTTATCCAGCATGCGTTTATCTTTGTGCAAATCTGAGCCGTGCGCCGTGAAACTGTAGGGAATGCCCGTCAATCGGTGAATGATCAACGCGACCATGGCCGGATGATTGCAAAAATGCGCGTGAATGTGCTCGATGCCCAACTGCTGCATTTCATGAGCAAAACGCACCGCCTTCGGAAAGTACGTCAGCGCGCCGAAAAAAAAGTTCGTGCTGCCAAAAGTGCCGCCGAGAACTTCGAATAACGTCTTGAAATAGGCCAGCGGTTTTTTCAGCATAAAAGACAGATTCGCGAGAATAATCGGCAGCGAGAGGAACGGATGAAAGTGCGCGCGCGCCGTGAGGCGCTCGGCCTCCGGATGCGTCACCGGCTGATGCTCGCGCAACAGCGGAAACACTTCCACCGTATTGCCGAGCCGCTCTTGCTCCAAAATTTCAAAGAGAATGAAGGTCTCGGAAATTTTCGGAAAGCGCGACATCATGTAGGCAATTTTCATTGGGCTGCGGTCTTTCGAGGTTGCCAACTTCGAAACCGATTGCTTGACTTTATGGAGTTGAGAATGAATTTCTGACATACAAAATATGCTTGCTGCACAAAAGTTAAAGTTGCAAATTGTTTCATGATTTATTATCTTATCTCGTGCAATATTGGTTACAATTGGCTCTTACAAGAGTCTGCGCAAGCTTTCATTTTTTTGAAAGGACGATTCGATCATGGAAAGTGGAGCTCTAACATACTCAGCCCCAAGCCACGCCGAATTTCAGGTTTGGGATCCACCTGATGACATTCTGCCGATCCAGCGCATCAAGAACGAAGTTGCTATCCGTTTGCTCCAAGCTTGGTTGGCAGATGAGTCTGGCTATGACGAAAAAGCGTGGGAACTCCTAAAAAAGACCATCGAAGAAAACCGGCTCTCCAACAGAAAGAGATTCGATGACTAACCCCGTCATGTTAGACTCAGGACCATTGGGAAGGATTGCACATCCGAAACCCAATCCTGAGATTATTGCGTGGTTGACGAAACTACTTGATGCCAATGTTGAAGTCATGATCCCTGAAATTACGGATTATGAAATTCGCCGAAGTCTGTTGCTGACAAATTTAACAAAATCCGTCGCCCGGCTCAACCAACTCAAACAAGCCTTGGTTTATCGCCCGATTAATACCGCCAACATGCTGAAAGCAGCGGAATTGTGGGCAGACGCCCGCAAGCGCGGCAAACCAACGGCTGATCTCAAAGAACTGGATGGGGACGTCATTTTAGCGGCACAAGCTCTACAAGTCGATGCCATTGTCGCAACAGAAAATGTCGGTCATCTCTCGCTTTTTGTCGAAGCAAAACATTGGAAAGAGATCTTTGTCATTCCATAATTTGCTTCTTTTTCAATACTATTGCTTTCTTAGCTTTTTTGTTTCCTTTTCTGTCGCCAGCGGTCGACATCAGCGCCCCACCGCCATAGCTTCGCTCGAAAAATCGGCAGCGAAGTTCTGCGCGTCATATTGGTTCGGCGCAGACGCAGCAAATCCGTCGTGCGCAAATCATTCTGCCCCTTCATCGTCGTAAACGCCACGGTAAAACTTTCCTCGCGCAAAACTTTGACCACCGCGTCGTCATGGCTGCCGCTCGGATAACAAAAAATCGGCAGGGTCTCACCGATCTCACGTTTTAAATCGTCTTGCGCGCCGACAACTTCGCGGCGCAAATCTTCCGGTGTCAGTTGCGTCATAATCGGATGCGTCTGCGTGTGCGCGCACATGGTGACGCCTTCTTTGGCCAATTGCCGCAGCTCTTTCCAGCTTAACACGCTCTTTTGCACGAGCGGCTTCGAGCCAAGTTTTTCACAAACTTCATTAACCAGCGCCGTGGCGTCGTGATGTGAAATATTCTTGATATGGTTCTGCACCCGCTTCAAACTCTCTGCCTGCATTTTTGCATCCGCCAGCGGCAAAACGCCGAATGGCGCCAATTTCAATTCGCGATAAGATGAATTCATCATGGCTCGATGCAGTCGATCCCACCAAAACGCGCGCTCCGGATGATCCGGATAAGCCGTCGGCACGAACAACGTCGCCGTCAACTTCAGTGATCGAAGAATCGACCACGCGACGCCGAAATCATAATACGCGTCATCGAACGTAATCAACACCGCGCGCGGCGGCAGGCTCTTCTTTTTCGCAATCGCCTCCAGCATCTGCGCCATCGAAACGGCCTGATATTTCTGCGCCACCAACCGCATCTGTTTTTCAAAATTCTTCGGCGTCGCGCTGATGATTTGCGGGTGCAGCGCCGGTGAATCTTGCAAATTGGCAACGCGGTGATAAGTCAATACACGCAACATAAATCTTTTGGATAATAGGATCGATGGATTTGTGGATCGATGGATTGCTGGATTATTGGATAACTGGGGCAATGGATTATTGGGACCCATTACTCCAATAATCCAGAACTCCATCAATCCAAAACTCCAGAAATCCACTAATCCAATACTCCGGCGTTATTCGTCCTGCATTTTACTGCGAAACTTTTTGACGATGCGCGGCAACTCGGCCAATCCCGGCATCGGATCGTTCAGCGTCAGCAAATCGAATTTGCGCCGCGGATTCAACAAGCCCAGCATCGCCAGCACCGCTCGTTTGCGGCTGGGAATTTCGAGAAACTTATATTTGCGCCGCTGCATCAACACGTTGGTGATCCACATCATGTCGCGCTGTAAATCGCGGCAGCGCACGCCGATTTTATAATTCGAATTCAGTTGTGGCTTGATGGCAGACGGCCCATTTAAAAAAAGCTCGGCCAGCAATGCCGGAAAATCCATGCCGCTCGTTACGGCCAATGGAATTGAGCCCCAGATGCGGCCATTGATCTCCATCAACTTCGGCCCGAGCTTGCCCACTTTGAATTCAACCATCGCCAGTCCGGTCCAACGAATTTCTTTGAGCAGGCGCACGGAATAATCGTACAAATCCGAATCGAGTTTCACGGCCTCACGATACGCACTCGGTCCGCCGGTGATGGGAAGCTCTCGCCGGCGCATATGTTGAAACGCGGCGAGAGGTTTTCCTTCACTCATCAGTAATTCCACACCGTGCCCAACGCCGGGACAAAACTGCTGCAAGAGCACGGAGCAACGCCCTTCCAATTCCTGCATTTGCCGTTTGAGGTCAGCCGCATCAGGCGCATACGTCACTTTGAATGAATCGATACGATTGCCTTCGCGCAGCTTGCGTGACGATTGCGGCTTCACCACCAGCGGCCAGCCGAGGCGTTCTGCTACTGCCAACGCTTCTTTCGCCGTGTCGACAACAAAAGTTTCCGGCACCGGCACGCCGAGCTGTTTTGCGAGCTGCCACGTTTTGTCTTTATCCGTCACGACTTTCAACATTTCATCGCCGGGCAAAGCGAGTCGCGTGATTTTCGTAAACATCTCGCGCGAGCGCGCCAACGGTTGTCCCGCCAAATCCGTCACCGGAATAATGAGATCGACGTTTTTTGCTTTGACGGTTTCCAAAAGACAATCACAAAATTCCTTCGGCCTGGCCTCCGGCGCGGGATAAACCAGCCGTTCGTGCGCATAACGCGAATGAAAGCCGATGCTCTTCGGATCGGCGTCCGCCGCAATGACGTGATACCCTTTTCGTCCGAGCGAGCGAATCACTGCAATCGCGCTGCCGCGTCCGGCATCGGTGACCAGCACCGTTGGAGATTTTCCGTTGAGGTTGGACATAATTTTTGTTTGCATGGCGCATAAGCGCATAGAGCAAAGCGCATGGCCAACACCGCTCATTAAATTGGAATAACTTGCATCTGGCCTGCGAATTTTATATATTTACTCACAATCAATAAAATTGCGGCTATTTACCCACAACCCATTAAGTGAAATCACCATGTCGCAAAATCATCAAGATCTTGAAAGCGTTGTCGAGAAGTTGGCTCACGAATATTTCGAGGTGGAAGAAACTCTCGAAAAGATTATCTGGATCAAATCCCCCAAGTCTGAAATCCGTTTGCTCGAGATCAACGCTCAGACTATTGCTACGGGCGATGTTCAGTCGTTCTACTTTCCGCCCTCCGATGAAATCCCTTACGCTTTGAAAATCGCGGAAATCACACCGAAAGAATGGCAGAAGGTTCTACGGAACGAAATTCCCTTGCCCACGGGATGGAGCCTTGAGAATCACCAAGTACTTTCCCGTGAGTTGGTTGCCGTATGATTGACTTACGCGCTTGGCAACTGGCGTTCCTCAAACAGGCTCGTTCTGATTGGGAAACTTATCAAAGAATTGATGGCCAGACTTGGCCATCTTGCCATCGTTTGCATTTTTTACAGATGGCTTCAGAAAAGCTGGGCAAGGCGCTTTTGGCTGGCGGCGATATGCCGCTTGAACGAATCACCCATACTCACGCAGCCTTTGTAAAGTTTATGCGCATTGCCCGCAAAAATCATAATCTGCAAAAAAAACTGGCCATGAATTATTCCCAGATAACGGCGCATTTCAATCGGCTTCTTCCAATCGCATACGAGATTGAAATTCTTGCACCGACGTTAGCGCAAGACGGCCCCAATCCTGAATATCCATGGTTAGACAACGCCGGCCATATTTTAGTCCCTGTTGATTACTCATTTCCATTGATGAAACTATTGAAATCCGTACCGGGCACGCAGTTGCTAAAGTACATCGGACACTTTTTTATGGATTTCGAGAAACTTTTCTTGGACCATTCGTGAAATTCAACTCCTTCACGTGCTCAATCGCATACTGCCACAAAACATAATACCGATTCGACCGGAGCCATTTCACCGTTTCATTTCCCACCGTGCTGCCCGCTTCATTGGATTCCTGCAATCGCGCGATCAAACCTGCCACATATCGGCCCCACGTTGAAACGAACAGCGGCGCGAGCATTTCATGCGAAAGTTTCAAACGTTCACAATAGCGCTCGACGTAAGGCCGCGCCCACGCATTCGAATTAAAAAACGCCTGTTGAAAGGCTTTTAAATACGTCTCATTTTTCCGCGCGCCGTTGCGCGCAAATGCGATATACGTCAAAAAGAAAAAGAGATCGGAAGCCGGCAAACCCTGCGGCTCGGCCAGTTCCCAATCCACCACGCCGATGCTGCCATTCTCCGCCTGTAAAATATTCGGCGGGCTGAAATCTTCATGCGACATCACTAGTGGAATTGCGTGATTCCGAAACGGTTTCATCATTGCCACGGCTTCATCGATCAGACGCGCCGCTTCATCAGCCGCAGGCAATATTTTTTTAAATTGCAGAAAAGGTTTTTCAATCAATCGCTCAAACCAATCGTTGCCATTTGCGCTGCGCGTCGTCGTCGCGAGTTGGAGATTCGTCAGCCACGTGAACGTCGTCTCCGTACACAACTCCGGCTGCCGCCGCACCACCGCCGGGCTCATCGTCCTGCCGGGAACTGCGGTTTCGATTAACAGCCGATGCTGATGATAATCTTCATACGCCACGACGCGCGGAATAGAAAAATCATTTTCGGCGCGGTCACGATTGGCCGCATGGAGATTTGCCACTTCGTGATCCAGACGGCCATGATCGCCGGGCAAGCGCGGCAGTTTGACGACAAAGATCGGCTCGGTCCGGCCTGCGGCGAGCACGAAGCAAATCACATGACTCGACGCGCGAAAGCGCGGCGTCATCATCACGCACGAAAGTTGAGCGGGTTCGCCGAAGCGTTGCAGCGCGAGGCGTTGCCAGTTTTTTGTCAAGAAATTTAGAACCAGACTCATTCAGAACCTCGAGGCGAAGTCCGACTTGCGCTGCGAGATTTTGCTAAATTAGAAAAATCGCCAAGCGCAAGTCGGACTTCACTTTCTCTAAACAAGACTGTCATTCTGGAAGAATCTTTTTTGTTTCCAGCAATCCTCTTGACTTGCAAAAGGATTCTACGGAATGACATTCAGGGGAAGTGCAAATCAACTTTTCCGTGCCAGCAAGCTAAAACACGGCATGAGATGCGCCAGCAAACCGATTTGCATCATCACTTTTCCCGCCGCAAATTTAACCCGACTTGCCAGATCGCTGCGCGGTCGCCCGAACGCATATTCCAGCGCGGTCGCTTCATGCATCGGAATGATTTCGAGGCATCCTTCAAAATTCGGGCGCTGCCAGTGAATTTGAATATCGGCGAATCCCAATCGCTCCAGCGCGGCAACATGTTCGTGAAAAAGATTCGGCACGCGCCGCCAGCGCTTCGGCGTTGAATCGGCTTTGCCGTTGGTGCGATGACGCAATGAAGCAGCCCAGTTGACGGACTTCATTTCCCAATACAAAAAACCGCCGGACACGAGCAGTTTGTTTGCTTTCGCCAAATCTGAAGCATCGCGCAAGCGCAGGACCACGAGATCAAACCTCGCGCTTTCCTCCGAAGAGATAATTTGAAACGACTCGCTGAAATGTTTGAGCGCGGTTGGCAACGTCCCGCCTTTCGGGCCGAAATAAGCGACGCGGCGCAAGTACGGCTCGGGCAAAAGAAAGCGCCAATCGATTCGCCGCGCCAGTTGCAGATCTTGATCGGAACGGCGGGTGGTTCTATTTTCCGGAGCAACAGCCTTGTTGGACGCTGATGATACCGGCGTCAAAATCGCGTTGTCTGTCGATAAGGCCAAAGTCAATCTTCCGGCTGTCTTGCAACCATTCCTTGACGAATGTCATTCTGGAAGAATCCTTTTGCCTGAACATGATTTTCTTCAATTACAAAAAAGATTCCTACGGAATGACAACTTGAGGTTAGCCGCAATGTGAGTTATAGCAGATAAAAAACAGCCAACGAAACAAATCCGTTGGCCGCTTCCAATCCGTTGGGCAAAATTTAAAAAATCTACTTCGTCCCAACATGCCCAAATTGCGGAACGAAATTTAACGCCATCTCTCTCGGCACGGTAAATTGATACAGCACCGTCTTCTTGCCGGTCGTCACCAAATTGCCGTCGGCTTTGGGTGAATCAACGCCGAAATCATTGTCGTTGATCACGGCGATAGTGGTGTCATTCACGACCGTAATGCCTTCCGGCTTTTTGTGCGAAGCATCCCAGCCGTTCGCCAGCAAATCCAAATACAAAGTTTTTTGCACCGGCACGATGCCATTGGCGATGCAATTCTCGGCGGATCCCAACTGCTCCAGCGTTTTGCCGTTGAAATCCTCGCGGGTGATCGGCGTGGCGCGCGAAATATCGATCTTAAAAATCTTTTTGACATTCTCGTCTTTCTTCGCCGCGTGTTCGATCACCAGAAATTCATGATCGTTGATCGCCGCCATGTCGCCGATGCTCCAATCTTTATTTTTAATACTGGCGGTCGGCGCTTCGTGCTCGTAAACAAACATGCGCGTCGCATTGGTCTTGGGGTCGATTTCCAAAATGCGATGCAAACGGCTCGTTTCGCCGGCAGCTTTGTCGGGATTGTAAATCGGCGCTTGCAGCAGCGCATACACTTTGCCGCTCGGCGTGCAGGCGATGCCTTCGAAGCCGCGATTCGGCCTTCTTTTGGCGATAATGCTGTCAATCGCGACCTCGTGCTCTGAACCGCCAAACGGCGTGTAGCGCGCGATCACTTTGCCGTTTTTGTGATTGACGCGCCAGATCGTCGCGCCATATTCTTCACCGATCCAAAAATCGCTGTTGGTTCCAATGGCGATGCCTTCGCTATCGATGCCCCATTTATCCAGCGGCGCTTCTTTGTTTACATCGATCCACGCGATTTCGCCGGAATTGCCCAAGCCGACCGGATTCGGAATGCCGCTCGCTTTTTTGCCGTCGTGTTTTTTCAACGGCAGCGTCTTGAGAATTTTGAGCGAATCGCCCTGCGCGCGCACTTTAAATATTCTCGGCGCATAATTGGGAAATGCAAACAAAATCGTCTCTTTGCCGGAATTGGCTTCGTTCGCATCCGCATTCGGCCCGCGATCCGTGATCAAATAAAACTCGTTCTTCGACCCGCGAATGAATTGAATGCCGGAAATCCCACCTTCGTGGATCGTCACGTCTTTAAAAGTTCCGATCACCGGCGGCGTTTTGAATTCGTATTTAGTTAACTTGATTTCCTGTGCCAGAGCTTCTATTGACACAAAGAAATAAAATAAGATAAAAATAAAAATATTTTTCATTGTTACTCAAATACAAATGGCCCACGGATAAAAAGCTGCCAACGGATGACGTTTTTATCCGTGGGCAGCCTTTAATCCGCTGGCCTTCATTCATTTATTGGCAACTTGAGTTCCGCTATTTGACAGGCGAACCGGATCGGAAAAAATACCGGGAAGCTTCGGCGCTTGCCCATTATTATTCAAGTTCGCCCACTCCGGCGCCACCACTTCAAAACCGTTGCTCGCGAACGCATTCGGTTCCAACAAGTAGTTGTTCTTTTCCGGCGCGACGAAACGCAGCTCCATCGTCTTACACGTCGGCCATTCCACCGGCACGTCGAGCAGCGAGTTGCGCACGACGACCTGATTTTTGGAGAAGTAATCTTCGTCAAACAGTTTCTTATTTTGATAAAAAACGCAACTGACAAAATTGCCGGAGCCGCCGCCGAAAAACTCTTTCTTGCGTTTCGCTTCGATTGCCATGTTGTTGCCGATGAACGTGCAGAACGCGATTTTCGGACTTGACAAATCTTTGCACGACACGCCGATGTTGCAGCCGATGTACACATTATTCAGCAGAATCGGATGTGAATTTTCGCCAACGCTGGTGCCTTTGTCGCCGATGTTCTCGAAGCGGCAGTTGCGCACGGTGACGTAGCTGCCGGAAAAATCCACGCCGTCGCCGCCGGTGTTGCTGAAATGGCTGTCGGTGATTTCGCCGGTGCAAAAGTCGAGATCGAACGCGTCGCTGTCGGTGTTGGTGATCAAACAATCTTTCATGAAGACGTGCCCGTTTTTGACATTGAGGCCGTCTTCGCTTTTCATATTCATCCAACGACAACCGATAAATTCCACATCGCCGTTGTGAATCGCAAAGCCGCCGGTGAACAACATGCCATTGACCTGTGCTTGTCCCGCGTCTTCCACGTCGGTGTAATGCACGACAACTTTTTGCGGCGGCCGCACGATGGCAAAGGTATCCCAAACATTGCCGCTGCCGTCGCCGTGAATGCGAATGCGATTCTCCGGCGTGCCGATGGAAGTCAGCCCGCCGTAACACAACACAATCGCGCGCGGCTTCATCGTAATATCAGCGCCGGGCTTGAGAATGAGCAGGACGGACTTGGGAACGACAACCAAACCGGAAATCGTGATCCTGCCAACGACCTCGGCGGCGCCGGGATGATCTTTGCTAGCCACAAATTCCGGATGGCGCTGCAAAAATTCATTCAGCGTAAAATCTTCGGCGTCGATATCCCAATGATCGGAAACATCGATGGCCGTAATGCCGATGGAATTATCGACCGGCGCTTCTTTGGTGCCCGCCAGTCCCGAAGGAATTTCCAAACCGGTAACGGCGTTGACGGCCGCGACTTGAATGTTCGGCGCTTTCCATTCGAGCGGATCGCGCTGTTCGGCCGGCAACGCCAGTTTGCCAACCAAAAAGAATCGGCGGCGGCCGGCCAGCGTATCAAAAAATTCCCAATACCTGCCGGCGATAATATCCGAGCGATATTTCAATTCGGGAAAAATTGTTTGTTCAAAAGCAAAACTGATCTTTCGATTCACGGCCATGGTTTCCGCGACCAACCGATCACCGTCGTCGAGCTTGCTGTCGGCATTGATGTCCTCATAAAGACGATAACGTCCTTCGAAGCAGTCCAACGAATCGGTGAGCTGAATTTTCCGCAGTTGAATGCCGCTGAAATTGAGCGAAGCAACCTCGATGGCGGCGCGGTCTTGGGCTTCGAGCTTATAAACAAAATTCGCCGATGACATTTTGAGAACGGTGTAAACGCGCCGGACATTGTAATCAAGCTCTTTTTTAACGAGATCCATTTTGTAGCCTTGAATCGGCGTGGTCAACACATCCGCCCAGACATAAGGCCGAATGGCTTTATGAACGGCGTTATATTTCGCCATCAAGCTGTCGCCGCCGTCGCCGACCCATTCCCACAACATTTTGTTGCGTTGCAAGCGCAGCAGCGGATCGAGCAGGGTGGCGCGCTGCAATTCATCCGGACCATGATTATTCCAAAAGTCAATAGTGCCGGGCTCCTTCGGCAGCTTGACCAAAAGCACGTCCCACGGAATCGGCTCCAAAAGTCCCTTGCTCGGATCGTAATACAGCTTGAGATTATCCGAGCCGAAGCGCACGTGGTTGGTGTTGCACAGCGTGGTGATGCAGCGAAAGCGCAGATACTTGTTCCAATCCAACACGTTGCGGGCGCGGCGAAAATTTTCCGGCGTGGGATTGAGAGCGTGCTCATTCAATGTTTGCATGGCGCGCATGCCGAGATCGCTTGCCGGATCGACGGCGCGCTCAACCGAGCCGAGATCATATTTGGCGTCGGAAGCCGCGGGCGTGCCATATTTGGTGTATTGCTCGAAGTGCATGGCGCGGCCGTTTTGGCCGAACAGCGAAGTCTCCGGCCGATTTTGCGCGGCGAACAGCGGCTTGTCAAACTGCTCGACCTCGTAATAAATTCCCTGCACGATGCCGTTGATCCGCAGAATGACGAAACGATCTTGCGTCGTCACCAGCTTGTAGTTTTGCAGCAAATCATTAATGAAAGTCGCGAGGCCATAAATCTTGTCGCTAGGGATGACGAGATTGATCTGGCGCTTGCCTTGAAAATAAATCGCCTCTTCGATCACCTTGCCGTTATGCTGGATTTTCTCATTGCCAAATCTGATGCGCCAGGATTTTTTGGGATGTTTCCAATGTGGCGCTAAAGCGCCACGCACGCGAACCTTAACGCCATGCTTTTCGCCATTGTAAATAAATTGCGCCTTCGACCAAATTTCGGTGGCGTCATTATTCATCCAGCCGAGCTGCATATTTTTCTCCACGACTTGCTCGACTTTGTCAAATTCTTGCGACGAAATTTTGAGATCGTAGATGCGCAAGCCGGAATTGAGCAGCAAATGCCGATTGCGAAACGGATTGAAAAAGCCGTCGAGCAGGGCCACGTATTTATTGCCGGTAAAAATTTCGCTGGCGCGGCGCGCCAAAGAAGTGGAATACGTCAAGCAGCAAAGCGCGATAATGCAGAGCGCGCCGATGCCGATCAGCGCATCCGGCAAACGCGGCCAGATGCCGCGGACCGGGCTGCTCGCGCGCTCCAAAGCGGCGGTAATTTTTTGTTTGGATGATGACATGAGAATTATGCTTTACGCATTCCGTTTTATCTTCAATTCACATACTCTTCCGGCCGGCCGGAGGCGGACATGCGCGCTTCGCTGCGCACGGCGTAGCAATATTTGCTGATCGCCTGACTCTGCAAATTGTATTTGGAAATAAGCTGGTGCAGCCAGTACGGCAAATGCTCGTCGACTTTAATTTCGAAGATGGCGCGGTTATATTGCAGCAATCGTCTGGCGCCTTTCAGAGGGCCGAGCAAATCGAGATTCATGGAACCCAGCAGTTCATCATCGAAATTAGCCCGCACGCGGCTGCCTTCGTTGCGCTCAAAGGCTTGCCGGCGATATTGAATGAGAATCGTCGGCGACATGTTGTATTGCCGCTGCAGGCGAAAAAATTCTTTCGACACGTTTGCGTCATTCATTAAATTCGCGGGTGGCAAAATCCGGCGTTTGAGCGCATATTCAACTTCTTCGTAATTTTGGCGCGGCACATCGACCGAGGTTTTGTAAATGTAGCTCAAGTAGCGCGATTTCACTTCGAAGCGCACCAGCTTGCTGTCGTTCGGATTCTCGCCATAAG
>Ga0247727_10010240_pt1 | contig 16673 bp, 11 predicted proteins | sample WisWelCaveWW1625_FD_202498 | JGI IMG/M metagenome (GOLD analysis project Ga0247727, IMG submission 202498) | Biofilm microbial communities from Wishing Well Cave, Virginia, United States - WW16-25 | ecosystem: Environmental > Aquatic > Deep subsurface > Groundwater > Cave microbial mat | place...
GATCTTGCCGTGGACGCGCCGCGAGATCAGGATCTGGCCGGTTTGGGCTTCGCCGCAGAGGCGTGCCGAGAGGTTGGTCACAGGGCCGATGGCGCCGTAGTCCCGCCTGCCTTCGAAGCCGATGGCTCCCAGGGTGGCGTAACCGTTCGCGATTCCGACCCCGAACCCGAGCTCGTGCCCGCGCTTCTTCCAGCCGGCGGCCAGCGCCGCCACCGCAGTGCGCATTTCGAGCGCCATTCGTATCGCGGCGAGTTCGGGCTCCGCCAGCGGCAGCGGATCGTTGAACAGGATCATCACACCGTCGCCGGAGAAATGCTCCACCGTGCCCTCGTGGGCGAGCACGATGCGCCCGAGCGCGGCGTGGTATTCGCGCAGCACCCCCATCACCTCCTCGGGCTCCGCGGTCTCGGAAAAAGCGGTAAAGCCGCGCAGGTCGGTGAACACCACCGTGATCTCGCGCCGGTGGGTCTTGAGCGGGTCGTCCACCTCGCCGGCGAGAATCAGGTCGCCGACGCGCGGCGACACGAAACGCTTCAGGCGCGCCAGGCGCTCGATTTCCGACACCTGCTCCGCGGCGCGCTTTTCCAGGCTGGCGTTCACCAGCGCCAGCTCGTCATGCAGCGCCTTCACCCTGAGCAGGGATTTCACGCGCGCGAACAGCTCGGGCTGGTTGACCGGTTTCGAAAGAAAATCGTCGGCCCCCGCCTCAATGCCCTTGACGCGCTCCTGCTGCGGATCGAGCGACGTGCACATCACCACCGGCAGCAGCGCGGTCGCCGGATCGGCGCGGATCCGGCGGCAGACGTCGTAGCCCGAAAGCCCCGGCATCATCACGTCGAGCAGAACCAGATCGGGCTTGACCTCGGACAGCCGGCGCAGCGCCTCCTCGCCGTCCACCGCCGTCGACACTGCATAACCCTTGGCCATCAGCAAATCGCCCAGCAGCTTGACGTTGGCCGGGGTGTCGTCCACCACCAGGATCTTCGCCTGCCCGCTCATGCGCGGGCGCTTTCGAGCAGGCGCTTCACCGTCTCGAGGAATTCCTTGAGGTTGATCGGTTTGCTGAGGAAACCATCGAATCCGGCGGCGGAAATCTGGCTGCGGTCGGCCGGGGTCACCGAGGCGGTGAAGGCCACGATCGGGATGCGCGCGCAATCCGGATCGGCGCGCACCTGCCGCAGTGCTTCGATGCCGTTGATGCCGGGAAGCTGGATGTCCATGAGCACGAGATCGGGTTTGCTCTCCTTGGCGAGCCGCACCCCGTCCTCGCCGGTAACCGCTTCCAGCGTCCGGTAGCCGCGCGACTGCAGGACATCTCTCGCGAGCTTCATGTTTTTTTCGTTGTCCTCGATGATCAGGATGAGGCTCATGCAGATTTTTCCTCAGTCACGCAGCGGAATCGTGAAGGTAAACGTGGAACCTTTGCCCGGCTCGCTTTGCAGGCGAATCTTGCCGCCGTGCAGTTCGACGAAGCGCTTGGTGAGCGCCAGCCCCAGGCCCGTGCCTTCGGCCTTGCTGGTGTAGTCCCGCCCGACCTGGCGGAACTCCTCGAATACCGCCTGCTGGTCCTCCTCGGCAATGCCCACACCGGTGTCCGCCACTGACAGTTCGACTGCCGCGCCGTTGGGCTTCGCGGCGACGCTGATCTCGCCGCCTGCGGGTGTGAACTTCACCGCATTGGAGAGCAAGTTGAGCATGATCTGCTTGAACTTGCGCTCGTCCGCCTTGAAAGCGCCGAGGCTCCCGTTCACGCTCAGCTTGAGCGCGATGCCGTTGCGCTGCGCACGCTCCTTCACCAGCGTCATCGCGTTCTGAAGCGCAGAACGCAAGTCGAACTCCGAAATCTCCAGCTCCATCCGCCCCGCCTCGATCTTGGCAAGGTCGAGGATGTCGTTGATCAGCGAGAGCAGATGCTTGCCTGAAGAATGGATGTCCTGCAGATAGTCGAGCTGTTTTTCGTTCACTTCGCCGAACATCTTCTCGACCAGCACCTCCGAGAACCCAATGATCGCGTTCAGCGGTGTCCTCAGTTCGTGCGACATGTTGGCGAGGAAGTCCGACTTGTGCTGGTTGGCGATCTCAAGCTGCGCGCTCTTGTCCTGAATCTCGTTGAACAGCCTCACGTTCTCGATCGCGATCACGGCCTGGTCGGCGAAGGTCCCGATGAGCGGGATCTCCTTGTCCGTGAACGCCCCCGCCGCCGGCCGGATCACGCTCAGCGCGCCAATCGCCTTGCCTTCGCGCTTGAGCGGAACGCACAGTACCGAGCGATACCCATGCGCGAGCGCCAATTCCTGGGACCTGGGAAACTCCTCGGACGCCGCTTCGGTGTCGGGAATATGGATCACGCGCGACTCGAGGATGCATCTGCCGACGCCCGACTTTTCGTCCACCGGGAGTTTGTTCGCCCCGATTTGGTCGCCAAATGCGCTGGCGCGCGCCTGTACTTCGTAGTCCCCGCCCCGCACCAAGCCAATCGCCACGCGGCTGCCCTGGAACAATCGCAGGCAGCTTGTCACGATCGCCTCGAATACGGGCTGGGTTTCGGTGATCGTGCCGCTGATGACCTTCAGGATCTCGGAAGTCGCGGTCTGCTGCGCGAGTGTTTTCTGCAGCTCGGCGGTGCGCTCCTCCACCTTGCGCTCCAGGCCCGCGTAGGACTCGCGCAGTTGCACCATCATCTGGTTGAACTGCTCGGCGAGCGCCTCGAGCTCGTCGCCGGTTTTCACCTCGATCCTCTGTTCGAGATTGCCCGCGCCGATCCGCGCGGCGCCTTCCTGCAGGGTGCGGATCGGGCGCACCATGCTGCGCGCGAGCCACATCGCCGTCAGAATCGAGAACAGGAGGCCCGCCAGCATCAACGCGACGGTGCGCAGGATCGCGGCATCCAGCGTCGCGTAGACCTCCGAGACCGGCTGCTCGACGAACACCTTCCAGCCGAGCAGCTCGATCGAGCCGTAGGCGCTGAGGACCGGCTCGCCCGCAAGGTCCCTCGCCACCAGCGCGCGCGAATCGTCGCTGTCCTTCTGCAGCGCGTACTTCACCTGCGGCAGCTGCGAGTGGTCGGTCTTGCGCAGCACCAGCCCGATGTCGGGATCGGCCACCAGGTGGCCGGTTTCATCCACCACGTAGGCCTTGCCCTTCTTGCCGATCTTGATGCGCGTCACCACGTCCCAGATGAACTTCAGGTTCACGTCCGCAACGGTGACCGCGCCGGCTTCGCCCTTCGAACGCACCGCGATCGACATGTAGGGCTCGGTCTCCTTGCGGTAAGACACCGGGCCGAACCAGGTCTGGTCGGGTTTGGCGCCCTTGAAAGCAGCCTCCGCAGAGCGGTTGCTGCCGGAATCAACCACGTCCATCCCGAGGCGGGACACCGCAAGCCGCTCGCGGCCCGTGGCGTCGATCTGCGCAGTGTCGGTGATCGCCGGCACCAAGCGCTGCAGTTTCAGGAACTCGATCCGGCGCTGCTCCATGCCCTCGGCGCCCAGTTGCGGCAACGCCGCGAAAGCGAGCTGTTGCTCGATCTGGCGGATGAACTGCTCGATGCGCACCGCTGCCGCCACCGCCTTCTCGCGCTGCAGGCTCGATAGCGCGGTCTTGTTCTCCTGGTAGGAAAAGTAGATGCCGATGCCGCCCGAAAGGAGCAGCGCGCCGCACACCAGCGCAAGGATCAGCAGGAAATACTTGCGGAACAGCCGGCCGCGCTGGATGCGCCGCGCCGCAACGTGCTCCCGGATGACATAGTCGAGCGGCTTCAAGCGCCAAGACTCACTGGATCACCTCGTCGGCGCGCAGCAGCACCGACTGCGGCACCACAATGCCGAGCTGCTTCGCCGCCTTGAGATTCACGATCAGCTTGAACTGCCTGGGCTCCTCGATGGCCATCTCCGCGGGCTTCCCGCCCTTCAGGATGCGCGCGACGTAGTGCCCGGCGCGGCGAAAAATGTCTTCGAAATCCGGCCCGTAGCTCGCGAGACCCACACCCGCGAATTGGGGCACGTCGTGGATGAAGGGAATCCGGAGCTTGCTCGCGTAGACGGCGACCTTGTCGGTGATGTCGAGATTGGTCGTCATCGGCACCGTGATCACTGCCTGCACCCTGGCCGATAGCGCCTGCTTCATCGCTCCTTCGTAGTCTACATGGCCCGCGCTGACGCTCAGCCGCACGATGCTGAGGCCGAGCTTTGCCGCGGCCTTGTCCATCAGCAGCATTTCCTCCTCGCAACTTGCAAGCAGGCCTTCGTCGATGAACGTGCCCACGCGCTTCAGGCCGGGCACCAGTTCGGCGAGCAGCTGCAGCCGCTTGCCAATCAGCTCCGCGCTAGCCGTCGTGACACCGGTAATATGCTTGCCGGGGCGCGCGAGCGAATCGGCATACTGCACCGCCACTGGATCGGTGACGGTCGCGATGACCGTGGGTATCTTTATGCTTGCGTACCAGGCAGCGTCCACCATGGGTTTGGCGGGAGCGAAAATCACGTCCACCCTCGCCTGCACGATCTCGTGCGCCAGCGCACCGAGCTCTCGAACGTTGCCGTCCGCAGATCGCTTTACGAAGACGAGGTTCCTACCCTCTTCGTACCCGGCTTCGCGCAGGCCCTTCACGAAGCCGCGCGACGTGACCTCGTTGTACATGCCCGTGGAATGAAGCGAAAGCCAGCCGACCCGCGCCGGGACCTGCGCCGGCGCCACCCGCGCCAAACCCAGCGCCGTAAGCGCTAGCAACAACTGGCGACGCCGAATCGAGATCCGACTCATTCCCTCCCCTGGGACCAACCCGATTGCCGGGACAAGCCCGAGCTTACCGGCTATCTGATGGGGGCGGAACTCATGGGCCCGATGTCGGTGTCGTGGACGATTGCCGCCTCGGCCTCGGGAGCGTCGGCGGCGAGCACCAGCCGGGGTGGCGGCGCTCCCGCGCCTTGGGCAGGAAACGCGAGCGAGACGACGGCCGCGGCAAGCAACAGCAAGCTGGGGATCATCATGGCCAGAAACTGCAGATGTTCTTTGAGGTTCATGGCTCCCTCCCGTCGGTTGGACTACGGCGCCAGCGTAGGCCGGCCGTGCAGCCAGCGCAGCGAAGGATTGCTGGTCCGGGCTGTGCGAAAAGCACACTCCCGGGGGATCTACCAATGCTCGGGAGGTTTGCGGTGCAGCACGATTCCGGTGCGCGACTGGGTGAGGTAGCCGCCGGTGGAGAGGTCCTTCAGGATCCGGCTGACCATTTCGCGCGAGGCGCCGATGCGGCTGGCGATCTCCTGCTGCGTCAGGCGCTGCGAAATCGCGAACTGACCGCCGGTGTCTTCGGCAAGCTCGAGCAGCAGGCGGGCCACCCTGCCGTAGACATCCATCAAGCCGAGGCTCTTTACGCTCGCGGTGAGCGCCCGGGCGCGGCCGATCAGCTTCTCGATCAGGCTCAGGGCAAAGGCCGGGTTATTCGTCACGAAGTCCCGGAAATCGGCTTTCGGCACCACCAGGAAGCGCGACGGCTCAAGGGTCATGATGGAAGCCGAGCGCGGGCCTTCGTCCAGCACCATCTCACCGAAGTATTCGCCCGCGCCCTGCGTCGAGAGGACCATGTCGTGGCCTTCGCCGTCGCTGACAAACACCTTCACCCGGCCTTCGAGGATGATGTACAACGAGTCGGTCCGGTCGCCTTCGGAAACGATGACGGTGTTCTTCGGGTAGCCGCGAACGATGCCGTGCAAGCCTATCGCCAACAGGTCCGCGTCCGAGAGCGTGTAGCTGCGCTGCCCTTTGGCGGTCATCCACGCCTTCCTAACGCGGCAACTCCGAAAACCCCATCAGGAATTTGTCCACCGCGCGGGCGCATTGCCGTCCCTCGCGGATCGCCCACACCACGAGCGACTGGCCGCGCCGCATGTCGCCCGCGGCGAACACCTTGGCCGCGCTGGTGGAGTAGCTGCCGGCGCCTTCGGTGGCCGCTTTGGCGTTACCGCGCGCGTCTTTCGCAACGCCAAACTCATCGAGCAGCGACTGCACCGGCGAAACGAAGCCCATCGCCAGCAGGACGAGATCGGCGGGTATATCGAATTCCGAACCCGGAATTTCGCTCGGCTTGCCATCCTGCCAGGCTAGCCGCACGGCTTTCAGGGTCTGCACCTTGCCGCCTTCGCCGATCAGCGATTTCGTGGCAATCGACCAATCGCGCTCGACGCCCTCCTCATGCGAGGAGGAGGTGCGTAGCCGCGTCGGCCAGTAGGGCCACACCGGGTTTCGCTCCACATCAGGCGGCATCGGGAACAACTCGAAATTCGTCACCGACTTGGCGCCGTGGCGGTTGCAGGTTCCAATGCAGTCGGACCCGGTGTCGCCACCGCCGATCACTACCACGTTTTTGCCGCTCGCCGAGAGCTCCGGCACGCCTCTGTCGCCCGCGACGCGCTTGTTCTGCAACGGCAGGAACTCCATCGCAAAATGGACGCCCGCGAGTTCGCGCCCCGGGATCGGCAGGTCGCGCGGCATTTCTGCACCGCCTGAAAGGATCACGGCGTCAAAATCGGCGATGAGTTTTTCCGGCGCGAGCGTGCTCGTCGCGTCGTTCGGCACGCCCTTGCCGGGCCGCTCATTGCCGACGCAAACGCCGCAGCGGAACTCGACTCCCTCCGCGCTCATCTGCTCCAGCCGCCGGTCGATGACCCGTTTCTCGAGCTTGAAATCGGGAATGCCGTAGCGCAGCAGCCCGCCGACGCGGTCGTTCTTCTCGAACACCGTCACCTGGTGCCCGGCACGCGCGAGCTGCTGCGCGCAGGCGAGCCCCGCGGGACCCGAGCCGACCACGGCGACGTTCCTGCCGGTCTGGTGCGCGGCGGGCTGCGGCTCGACCCAGCCCGATTCCCAGGCCTTGTCGATGATGGCGTGCTCGATCGACTTGATCCCGACCGGATCCTCGTTGATGCGCAGTACGCAGGCCTCCTCGCAGGGCGCCGGGCAGATGCGGCCGGTGAACTCGGGGAAGTTGTTGGTGGAGTGCAGCGTCTCGATCGCGCGCTGCCAGTCCTCGCGGTAAACCAGGTCGTTGAAATCGGGAATGATGTTGTCGACCGGACAGCCCTGCATGCAAAAGGGGATCCCGCAGTCCATGCAGCGCGCGCCCTGGGTCCTGGCGTCCTCGTCGGGGAGCCGCAGGTAGAACTCGCGGTAATGCTTTTTGCGCGAATCCTTGTCTTCGTGCGGCTCTTCCAGACGCTCGTATTCCAGGAATCCGGTGACCTTGCCCATGCGGGGTTAGGCCGCGAGGCGCTGGTGCTTGGCGGCCAGCTCGCCGAGCGCGCGCCGGTAATCGTTCGGGAACACCTTGACGAATTTCGCGCGGTATTCGCTCCAGCGCTCGAGGATCCGCTTGGCCTGCGCGCTGCCGGTGTAGCGGGCGTGCCGCTCGATCAGGCGCTTGGCGATCGCCTCGTCGGACTCGCCCTTGTGCCAGAGCTCGCGCGCGAGCCTGGCGTCCTGCTCCGCGGCGGCAAGCAGCGGCTCCAGCGTCACCATCGAAGTGTTGCAGTAGCTGGGGAAGTCGCCGTTCTCGTCGAGCACGTAGGCGATGCCGCCCGACATGCCGGCGGCGAAATTGCGCCCAGTCGCGCCCAGCACCACCACCGTGCCGCCGGTCATGTACTCGCATCCATGGTCGCCCACGCCCTCGACCACCGCCTGCGCGCCCGAATTGCGCACCGCGAAGCGTTCGCCCGCGACGCCGCGGAAGAAGGCCTCGCCCTCGATCGCGCCGTAAAGCGCGACGTTGCCGGTAATGATGTTCTCGGTCGGCTCGCCGCGGAACTTGGGCGAAGGCTGCACCGAGATCCGTCCGCCCGAGAGCCCCTTGCCGCAGTAGTCATTGGTGTCGCCGATCAGGCCGAGCCACACGCCGCGCGCGAGGAAGGCGCCGAAGCTCTGCCCGGCCGAACCGGCGAGCCGCACGCGCACGGTCTCGTCCGGCAGCCCTTCGTGGCCGTAACGCTTCGCGATCTCTCCGGACAGCATGGTGCCGACGCTGCGGTTGATGTTGCGGATCGGCGTTTCAATGGTCACTTTCTCGCCGCGCTCGAGCGCCGGCCGCGCGAGCTCGATCAGCCGATTGTCCAGCGCCTTGACTAGGCCATGGTCCTGCGTCTCGCAATGGTGCCTCGCGACTTCCGCGGGGACCTGCGGCAAATGGAAGATTCTCGAGAAATCCAGGCCGGTCGCCTTCCAGTGCTCGATGCCGCGCCTGGTATCGAGCAAGTCGGCGCGGCCGATCAAGTCCTCGACGCGGCGCACGCCGAGCTTCGCCATCAGCTCGCGCGCTTCCTCGGCGACGAAGAACAGGTAGTTCACCACGTGCTCCGGCTTGCCCTCGAACTTCCTGCGCAGCAGCGGATCCTGCGTCGCGACGCCGACCGGGCAGGTGTTGAGGTGGCACTTGCGCATCATGATGCAGCCTTCGACGACCAAAGGAGCAGTAGCAAAACCGAACTCATCTGCACCCAAAAGCGCGCCGACGACGACGTCGCGCCCGGTTTTCATCTGTCCGTCGACCTGTACTGCGATGCGCCCGCGCAACCGGTTCAGCGTCAGCGTTTGCTGCGTCTCGGCGAGGCCCAGTTCCCAGGGCGTGCCGGCGTGCATGATCGACGACCAGGGAGAAGCGCCGGTGCCGCCGTCGTGGCCCGAGATGGTGACGTGATCGGACTTTGCCTTGGCCACACCCGCGGCGATCGTGCCGACACCGACCTCCGATACCAGCTTCACGCTCACTGCGGCCGCCGGGTTGGCGTTCTTCAGGTCGTGAATCAGCTGCGCGATGTCCTCGATCGAGTAGATGTCGTGGTGCGGCGGCGGCGAGATCAGCTCGACGCCGGGCGTCGAATAGCGCAGCTCGGCGATGTACTCCGACACCTTCTTGCCCGGCAGCTGCCCGCCTTCGCCCGGCTTCGCGCCCTGCGCGATCTTGATCTGCAGCATCTCGGCCGAGGCGAGGTACTCGGCGGTGACGCCGAAGCGGCCCGAGGCGACCTGCTTGATCTTCGACTTGAGCGAGTCGCCCTCCACGAGAGGGACGTCGACCTCGACGCGTTCGCGGCCGAGCCGGGATTGCAGGGTCTCGCCGGCCTTTACCGGCGCGTAGCGCCTGCGGTCCTCGCCACCCTCTCCGGTATTGGACTTGCCGCCGATCCGGTTCATCGCGATCGCGAGCACCGTGTGCGCCTCGGTCGAGATCGAGCCCAGCGACATCGCGCCGGTCGAGAAACGCTTCACGATCTCGGCGGCTGGCTCGACTTCCTCGATCGGCACCGGCTTGCACTCCTCGAACCTGAACTCGAACAATCCGCGCAGCGTCATCTGGCGCCGCGACTGGTCGTTGATCAGCGCCGCGTACTCCCGGTAGGTCGAGTACGAGTTCAGGCGCGCCGAGTGCTGCAGCTTGGCGATCACGTCGGGCGTCCAGGCATGCTCTTCGCCGCGCACGCGCCAGGCGTATTCGCCGCCCGCATCGAGCATCGTCTGCAGCACCGGATCCTTCTCGCCGAACGCAGCGCGGTGGGCGCGGATCGCCTCTTCGGCGAGTTCGAACACGCCGATGCCTTCGATCGAGGAGGCCGTGCCGCGGAAATACTTGTCCACCAGCGCGTGGGCAAGCCCAACCGCCTCGAAGATCTGCGCGCCGGTATAGGACATGTAGGTCGAAATGCCCATCTTGGACATCACCTTCTTGAGGCCCTTGCCGATCGCCTTGACGTAGTTCTTGATCGCTCTCGAGCCTGCGGCGCGAATTTCACCCGGCGGGCCTTCGTTCGCCGCCAGCAGCGTTTCCAGCGCGAGGTAGGGGTGCACCGCTTCGGCGCCGTAGCCGCCGAGCAGCGCGAAGTGATGAACTTCGCGCGCCGATCCGGTCTCCACGACCAGGCCGCTGGAAGTGCGCAGGCCTTTCGCCACCAGATGCTGGTGGATCGCCGACAGCGCGAGCAGCGCCGGGATCGCGACGCGCTCCCGGTCCAGCTGGCGGTCGGAAATGATCACGATCGAGTAGCCGGAGCGCACCGCATCTTCGGCCTGCGCGCAAAGGGAGGCGAGCCGAGCCTCGATCGCCTCCTTGCCCCAAGCGACCGGGTAGGTGATGTCCAGTTCCAGCGAGCGGAACTTGCCCCCCGTATAGCGCTCGACGTAGCGCAGCTTCTCCATTTCGTAGAAATCGAGCACCGGCTGGCTGACTTCCAGCCGCAGCGGCGGGTTCATCTCGTCGATGCCGAGCAGGTTGGGCTTCGGCCCGATGAACGACACCAGCGACGTAACCAACTCCTCGCGGATCGGGTCGATCGCGGGGTTGGTCACTTGCGCGAACAGCTGCTTGAAGTAATGGTAGAGCGTCTTGTCCTTTCGCGAGAGCACCGCAAGCGCGGCGTCGTTGCCCATCGAGCCGGTCGGCTCTTCGCCCGCCTGCGACATCGGCAGCAGCTGGAACTTGAGGTCCTCCTGGGTGTAGGCGAAGGCCTGCTGGCGGTCGAGCAGCGGCACGGCGGACTTCAGCGGCGCGGTCTTCTCGGATTCGACCTCGTCCAGCTTTACCCGGATCCTCTCGATCCACTCGGCGTATGGCTTGGCGCCGGCCAGCGACTCCTTCAGTTCCTTGTCGTCGACAATGCGTCCGCGCTCGAGGTCGACGAGGAACATCTTGCCGGGCTGCAGGCGCCATTTCTTGATGATGCGTTCCTCGGCAATCGGCAGGCAGCCGCACTCCGAGCCCATGATCACCAGATCGTCGTCGGTGACGATGTAGCGCGACGGCCGCAGGCCGTTGCGGTCGAGCGTGGCGCCGATTCTCAGGCCGTCGGTAAAGGCGATTGAGGCGGGACCGTCCCAGGGTTCCATCATCGCCGCGTGATACTCGTAGAATGCGCGCCGCGCGGGCTCCATCAGCGTATGGTTTTCCCAAGCCTCCGGAATCATCATCATCACCGCATGCGCAATCGAGTAGCCGCCCATCACCAGCAGTTCCAGCGCGTTGTCGAACGAGGCCGAGTCCGACTGGCCAGCGTAAATGAGCGGCCAGATCTTGGCCAGATCGTCGCCCAGCACCGGGCTGGAGATCGCGCCCTGCCGGGCGCGGATCCAGTTGACGTTGCCGCGCACCGTGTTGATTTCGCCGTTGTGGCAGATCATGCGGAACGGGTGCGCCAGGTCCCAGGACGGGAAGGTATTGGTCGAGAAGCGCTGGTGCACCAGCGCCAGCGCCGATTCGACGCGCGCATCCTTGAGCTCGAGGTAGTACTCGCCGACCTGATAGGCGAGCAGCATGCCCTTGTAGCAGAGCGTGCGCGCCGACATCGAGGGGACGTAGAACTCCTTGCCGTGCTCGAGCTTGAGCGCCTGGATCGCGTGGCCGGAGCTTTTGCGGATGATGTAGAGCTTGCGCTCCAGTGCGTCGGTGACCATGATGCCCGCGCCGCGCCCGACGAACACCTGGCGGATCACGGGCTCGAGTTTCTTCGCCGGCTCGGCAAGGTCCGAATGGTCCACCGGCACGTCGCGCCAGCCAAGCAGCAGCTGGCCCTCGTCCTTGATCGCGCGCTCGATTTCGTATTCGCAGGCGAACCGGCTCGCCGGGTCGCGCGGCAGGAAGATCATGCCAACGCCGTACTGTCCGGCGGGCGGCAGGCGCACGCCGCGCCTGGCCATCTCTTCGCGCAGGAAGCGGTCCGGCATCTGGATCAGCAGGCCGGCGCCGTCGGAAAGCTTCGGATCCCAACCCACCGCGCCGCGGTGGTTGAGGTTCTTCAGGATCGTCAGGCCCTGCTCGACGATCAAATGCGATTTTTTGCCCTTGATGTGGGCAACGAAACCGACGCCGCAGCCATCGTGCTCGTTGGCCGGATCGTACAGACCCTGCGCTTCGGGGTGAAATCGCGAGCTCACGTTTAAGTGTCTGATCTAAAATAAGTTTTTATCGATTTCGCGGCGCCGCACAAAGGTTGAAAGCGAATTTTGAAATATACCTGTGGAACCACGCGCTTACAAGGGTTTGCCCCTGGGGTCGACCCTACTGCGCGGCAGCGGCAATGCTTTCGCGTATCAGGCGCGCGTCCAGATCGCCGCGCAGTGTTGCGCGCCCCAAGCCATCGAGAAGAATGAAGCGTACCTTGCCGCCCGCAGCCTTCTTGTCCACTTTCATCAGTTCGAGATACTTATCGATTGCCAGATCGGGGCCCCGGATAGGCAATCCGGCGCGCCCGACCAATGCCTTGAGCCGATCCACGTCCTCGCGTCGTAAAGTACCGGCGCGCACCGATAGTTCGGCCGCCATCACCATGCCGGTGGCGACCGCTTCGCCGTGCAGCCACTTGCCGTAGCCGACCCCGGCCTCGATGGCATGGCCGAAGGTATGCCCGAAATTCAGGATCGCGCGCAGCCCGGATTCGCGCTCGTCGGCGGCGACAACCTGCGCCTTGAGCTCGCAGGAACGCCGCACTGCGTGCGCGAGCGATGCGGCGTCGCGCGCAAGCAGTTTGTCGATTTTCTCTTCCAACCATTCCAGAAATTTCAAATCCAGTATCACGCCGTGCTTGATGACCTCCGCAATTCCGGCGCGCAGCTCGCGGTCGGGCAGCGTGTCCAGGGTGGCAACGTCGGCGATCACGGCTAGCGGCTGGTGAAACGCGCCCACCATGTTCTTGCCGCGAGGATGGTTGATCGCGGTCTTGCCGCCGACGGAGGAATCGACCTGCGCCAGCAGCGTCGTCGGCACCTGAATGTACGGCACCCCTCGCTGATATATTGCAGCCGCAAAACCGGCAAGGTCGCCGACCACGCCGCCGCCCAGGGCGACGATGAGCGCATCGCGACCGAGGCGGGCGGCCAGCAGCGCGTCGAACACGCGCTCGAGCGTCGCCCAGCCCTTCGCCTGCTCGCCGTCCTCGATCAATACCGGGACCGCCTGCGCTCCGGCCTGCGCGAGCGCCTCCTGCACCCGTCCCAGATAGAGCGGCGCAACCACCGGATTCGTCACCACCGCGACGCGCCTGTCTTTCACGTGCGGCGCGTACGGGCGTGCGTCCCCGATCAGGCCTGCCCCGATGTGGATCGGGTAGGACCGCGCGCCGAGATCTACACTGAGAGTTTGCATTTGGCGTCCAGGCGCGCGAGCAGGTCTTTGGCGAGCGCCTGCGCGCTCTGCGTGCCGGTATCCAGCACCAGGTCCGCGACCTCGCGGTAGAGAGGATCGCGCTCGGCGTACAGGTCCTCGAGCTTTTGCTGGGGATCCGGCGTCATGAGCAGCGGGCGGTTGCGGTCGTGGCGCACGCGATGCCAGAGGTGGCGCGGGCGCGCATGCAGGTACACGACGATGCCGCGCGCCGCGATCCTGCGGCGGTTCTCCTCGGCCAGCACCGCGCCGCCGCCGGTAGCGATCACCGCGCCCTCGAGCGCGCAAAGGTCGGCGATCGCCTGCGACTCGCGCGCGCGGAAGCCCGTTTCCCCTTCGATGTCGAAGATCACAGGTACCCGCACGCCGCAGCGGCGCTCGATCTCTTCGTCCGAATCGTAGTAGGCGCGCTTCAGCCGCCGTGCCAGCAGCCGGCCGACGGTGGTCTTGCCGGCGCCCATCATGCCGACAAGAATGAGGTTACTGCGCTCGGTCGTCACGGTGCCATTCTACGCAGGCAAAAAAACGAACGGCCGGGAGGGCCCGGCCGTTCGATCGTCTTCGAAGCGCGGGTCAGCGAACGGTCAGACGCTCGTTCACGATCCGCGGCGTGATGAACACCAGCAATTCGGTCTTGCTGGAGGTGTTGACCGTGTTCTTGAACAGGAATCCGATGTAAGGAAGGTCGCCGAAGAACGGCACGCGCGTGACGTCATTGCGGTCGCGTTGATCGTAGATGCCGCCGATCACGACCGTGCCGCCGTTCTCCACCAGCACCTCGGTCTTGACGTGCTTGGTGCTGATCGCGATGCCCGCCGGCGTGGTCGCGCCCGGCTCGTCCTTGTTCACGTCCAGCGTCATGATGATATTGCCGTCGGGCGTGATCTGCGGCTTCACCTTCAGCGACAGGTTGGCCTTGCGGAACGAGACGCTGGTCGCGCCGGAGGAGGTCGCCTGCTGGTACGGAATCTCCGTGCCCTGCTCGATCACCGCCTCGACCTGATCCGCGGTCAGCACCCGCGGGCTGGATATCGTCTTGCCCTTGCCGTCGGCCTCGAGCGCCGAGATCTCCAGGTTGAGGAACTGGGTCAGCCTCGAGTTGAACAGGATGAACGAGAACGTGCCGGCGTTAAACGAATTCAAACCCGCTGCCGGCATGTTGACGGCGAGGCCGTCGGGCACCACGGCGGTGAGTCCCTGCACGCCGCCCAGGGAGTTGGCGTCGACGTTGCCCAGCCCGCTGCCGAACGCGATTCCCGGCCGTTGGCTGCCGAGGAGCCGGTGGCCGGCAGTGAGGCCGGCCTCGTTGTAGCCGAGCCGCGCGCCCAGGTTGCGGTTGAACAGCTCGTTCGCTTCGACGATGCGGGCCTCGATCATCACCTGACGCACCGGCACGTCGATGCGCGCGATCAGCTTGCGCACTTCCTCGAGCCGCGTCGGCGTGTCCTGCACGAACAGCGTGTTGGTGCGCGCGTCCACCACCGCGCTGCCGCGCTTGGAGAGCATCCGCTGCGCCGGATCGGAAAGCAGCTTCTGCACGTCGGCGGCCTTCTGGTAGTTCATCTGAAACGCCTCGGTGCGCGTCTGCTCGAGTTCGTTGATCTGCGACTGCGCCTCGAGCGCGAGTTTCTCGCGCGTGGCGAGCTCGTCGCGCGGCGCGATCCAGATCACGTTGCCGGACTTGCGCAGGTCGAGACCGCGCGTCTGCAGGATGATGTCCAGGGCCTGGTCCCAGGGCACGTCCTTCAGGCGCAGCGTGATGTTGCCGCCGACCGTGTCGCTGGTGATGATGTTCAGGTCGGTGAAGTCGGCGATCACGTTCAGCACCGCGCGCACCTCCACGTTCTGGAAATTCAGCGACAGCTTCTCGCCGCTGTAGCGGCCGCGCTGCGCGAGCTTGGCGGGATCCTGCGTCACCGATTTCACTTCGACCACGAATTGCGTGTCGGACTGGTAGGCGTTGTGCTCCCACTGGCCCTTCGCCTCGATCACCATGCGCACGTTCTCGCCCTGCTGGAACGCGCTCACGGTCTGCACCGGCGTGGCGAAATCGACCACGTCCAAGCGGCGGCGCAGGTTCTCGGGCAACGAGGTCTTCAGGAATTCGATGACGATGTTCTGGCCCTGCTGGCGAATGTCGATGCCCGTGGAGCTGTCAGTGAGGTCGACCAGGATTCTTCCTTCGCCCGCGTTGCCGCGGCGGAAATCGACCTCGCGGATCGCGTGCTTGGAGTCCGCCTTGCCTTCGGCGAAATGCGACACTTGACCGGCCGCGGCGCCCGCGGTCGCGGCCGCGCTCAGCGTGACGACGATGTGCTTGCCGTCGAGCGTGATCTCGTGCGCCACCGTGCGGCGCAGGTTGAGCACCAGACGCGTGCGGTCCGAGCCCTGCACCAGGTTCATGCTGCGCAATTCGCCCTGGCTCACGTCTTGCGCGTTGCGGCCGAGCGCGTTGCTGGTGTTGGCGAAATCGAACACGATTCGCGCCGGGTTGGCGACGGTGAAGCTCGGCGGCAGGCTCTTGACCGGTTCCTTGGTGGTGATCCGCACCACCACATTGCCGCCCTGCTGCGTAACGTCGAAGCCTTCGATGCTGTTCGCCTGGGCGAACGCAATTCCGGTCGCGAGCAGCCAGAGAGCGAAACCCGCGCCTAGATGTTTCAGTTCTTTGAGCATTGTCATTTCTTGCCCTCCGACATTTGCACCGCGGTGCTGCGCTCGACCCAGTCGCCGCCGCTGTCCTGGACCACTTCCTTCAGGCTGATCTGGCCTTCGTCGATAGCGGTGATGACGCCCAGGTTCTGGCCCATGTAATTGCCTTTCTTGACGCGAAACAGGCTGGTCCCGGCGCGCACCAACGCGTAGGTGTCCTTGTGCTGAGCCAGCGTGCCGACCATCTGCAGCGCCTCCAGCGGGAACGCCTCCAGCGGCTCCTTGGGCCGGTTGAGGTCGGGCTGTACTCCGCCGCCGCCGCCCCTAGCAGCCTGCTCTACCACGATCCGCCCGGGAACGAACGGATCGAGCATGCTTTCGCCCCTGTAGGGCGCCGGCTCGTAAGACCTTACCTGCGGCAGCGGTTCGACCCTGCCGCGCAGGTCCTTGGTGAGCGCGGCCAGTTCCTGCCGCAGCTCGCCCTGCTCCTCGCCGCCGCAAGCCGCGAGCAGCGCCACGCCGGTCAAAACGATGAGATTTCTCATTTCTTGGCCGCAGCTTTCTTCGACGCGGCGACCGCCTTGCGCTGCGCGGAGACCTCTTCCTCGTCGAGGTAGCGGAAGGTGCGCGCGGTCACGTCCATGGTCAGGTTGCCGTCCTTGCCGGCTTCGATTGCGACGTCGTTCAGCGTCACAATGCGCGGCAGCTGGCCGACATCGGCGGCGAAACCGCCCATGTCGTGGTAGGTCCCGACCAGCTTCAGACTGATCGGCAGTTCGGAGTAGAACTCGCGGGCGGTCTCGGAGGGCGCCGGCTTGAACAGCTCGAACTGCAGGCCGCGCGACAGGCCCGCCTGGTTGATGTCGACCAGCAGCGCGTCCAT
>Ga0247727_10010241_pt1 | contig 16667 bp, 12 predicted proteins | sample WisWelCaveWW1625_FD_202498 | JGI IMG/M metagenome (GOLD analysis project Ga0247727, IMG submission 202498) | Biofilm microbial communities from Wishing Well Cave, Virginia, United States - WW16-25 | ecosystem: Environmental > Aquatic > Deep subsurface > Groundwater > Cave microbial mat | place...
TCACGGTACACAAGCGAAGAGGATCTGAAAATTCCCCTGCCAAAGGTTGCGATGAACACTGAGTATTCCGGCGCATAGGAATAATAGGATCCGTGATTCGCTTTGTAATACGGCCGGAAGAAAATGTCATACACAGGAACGCGGTACATGCCGTCGTTTTCCAGGTTCCATGTCATTGGCGAAACGGATTCCCAGTCATCTGCAGTACTGTACACTCCGGTTTCCGTTCCGACCAGCAATTGAGGTTGGGTCGGATCGGGATGGAATGCTGCTGCATACACGGGGACCAATTCCGGCAAGGTCGAACCGATTTCCCGGAATGTGATCAGAGAATCGGTTCCCATGGCATTGTTGGAAATATAAATGAGGGAATTGTCAGAATCATCATAACTGCCATAAGTGACAATGACATTGTTCCGGTTATTCGGATCAAATTCAATGTCGGTGATCCACCTCGACGGCATAATGTTTGTTCCCATGCTGTCAATGCGGATGAAAGAAGAAGCAGCCAGAAGGGAAGGTTCGTGAACCCGCCAGACTCTGTACAATCGTCCGTAATTGGTTCCGGCGAATACGACATGATTGGTATCACCCGAAACCGCGACGGCGGTGATGTATTCCTTGGGACTGCGATTCTTGGTCACGAGTGAATTTGTAACCCGGGTCCAGACAGGAACGGAATCAATGGAACCAAACGGACTTCTGACCACCCAGATAAATCCACGGGACGCCATAATAAGCCTGCTTTCTGTTGCCTGAATCAGGGAATCAGCAGACAAATCTGCCGGGTCAAATACCTCATCGAAAACCCAGGGAACGATGGGAGGACCGCCGCCATCATAAACTGCACCTTCGCCACCGGCGGAATCAGATTTGTTGATGAACAAACTGTCCTTTCCCAAAACGAGAGTGTCCGTCGGATCGGGAGTACCGTAAAAAGATTCCCAGGAATCACCATTGTTGACAGAACGTTGTAACCCGCCCAGGTCATCCTGTCCGATGATGTGATCATAATTCACAAGTGAAAACCTGACGAGTCCCGGAAGTTCATCCACGTTTTTGAATTGATGCTGGGACGGAGAGGAATTTCCATCCGATTTGTAAATCGTACCACGGATAGATTCGCTTGCGATGACTTTGTAATTCGGAGCGGAGGAAACGTTCATCGTGTGACCGCAATTGTATCCTTTGGTCTTAAATGTATAAGTATCTCCGCCATCGCTCGTTCTGACGATTTCAGATTCTGTTCCGATTGCCCAGGTTTTGGGATCGGTGGGATGGTAAGCGATAGCATACATAGGATCCGGAACGTAATTCAATATCAATCCCGGCAGATTGAATGAAGATGCTGCAAGGACCAGTCCGGCGGTGTCGGAATACGAATAAAGCCTGTCACCGCCAATTAACCAGGCATTTGGGTCAGTTGGATTCACGGACAACACGATAGCCGAAAGCCCCAGTCCGTCGAATGGCGCGAATGCTGTCGAATTGGCAGTTTCATTCGGCCCGGGTTTAGACCAGAAAGTTCCATTGTTGGTGGTTTTCCAAACGCCATTGCAATTAAAATTGCTGGAATTCGCACCCGTAACATAAACAACATTGCGGTCGCTCGGTGCTGTTGCAATTTCAATTCTGGCGCCACCGATTTGTGTGTATGGACTGTTTCCGAAATTCCCCAGGTCTGTTTGCGCGACAAGAGTGAATGTTACTCCGGCGTCTGTAGATTTATATAAATCTTTTTGAGTGCTTGCCCAGACTGTGGTGCCGGTTCCAAACTCGACATCCATTACAGGATTGTCGGTAAAATCAGCCGGACCAGTGGATTTTGTTACTGTTGCAAAATCATCGGAGGTATAATACAGCCCTTCACCACAAGCAACGAATGCTTTTCCATTTTCAGCGATGACTTTTTGAATGGATGTCCAGATACCCTGATAGGCAACGGAAAATGCAGACCAGGTGGCATTGTCATGATCCCAGGTCGCGCCGCCATCGGTACTGACGAATATCCCTTCCCCTGGCTTTTCGGCATGAAGCAGGTGACCATTCCTGAAATGGTCCATCAAAAAATAGTCGTCAATCAAAATCGAAGTTCCGAGGGTATCAACAGTGGATTTGTCATGAAACACAAGGTTTCCGGTACCGACATAAATATTGTTGCCGTCAATGGCAATGGTAGAAATGGCAAGGTTGTCAGCCAGGCCGGAAACCGGCTCCCAGGTTACACCACCGTTGGTGGATTTCCACAATCCGCCGCCGTCGGAGCCGGCGAATAAATTTCCGGAGCCATCATAAATTAAGGCCCGGGTTCGGGTACCGAAATTATTGGGTCCCAATTCTTCCCAGAAAATGGTTGTGGCTGCGGTGCCTGTCGCTTTCATAGTAGGGGATTTCCCATTTGGCTTTTCGCCGCCGCCCTTTCCCTCTCCGCCACCGGCGAAAACATTCACCTGAAAGCATAGCAGCGAAAGGAGGATCGCCGCAAAACCTGAAACCGATTTATTCATGATGAGGCTCTTTTTTTGCGTAAAAACGGGTTAAAATAAACACAAAGATACCGTTTGGCAAAAACTATGGGGCTTTTTTTCAATCTGCCCGCCATTGATTCCGGATCTGTGGCAACTTATGGCCGGATGGGCAAAAATCTATGTCAAAAAAATGGCCTGTATTACGCAGTTTATGCCTTGATTTTGCCCGATTTCGCTTAGAGCAGGGCGCGCTCGGAATGATAACTGGACCTGACGAGCGGACCGCTTTCCACATACCGGAAACCAAGCTGAAGGGCTTTTTCCTTGTAGTGGTCAAAGAGTTCGGGGTGGATGAATTCATGAACGGCGAGATGCAATTTGGTGGGTTGAAGGTATTGCCCTAAGGTCAATATATCACAGCCGTGCCTTACCAGGTCTGAAAGTTCATCATACACCTCTTCCACCGTTTCCCCGAGCCCCAGCATGATTCCTGATTTCGTCCGGCAACCCGCCTCTTTTGTCCGGCGGATTTGCTCGAGGCTACGTTCGTACCTGGCCTGGGGACGCACGCGGCGGTACAGGCGGCTTACCGTCTCCATATTGTGGCTGACAATTTCTGGGTTCTCTTTTGTGACAAGAGAAAGCGCTTCCCAGTTTCCCTTGAAATCCGGAATCAGGGTTTCCAATGTTGTGCCGGGACTTTGGGTTCTCACTTCCCGAATGGTTTCTGCCCAGATTTCAGCCCCGCCATCGGGCAATTCATCGCGGTTTACCGATGTGATCACCGCATGTTTGATTCCCATATTCTTCACTGCCTCACCCACCCGTTTCGGTTCATTCCTGTCCAAACCGGGCGGTCTGCCCGTCGCTACCGCGCAAAATCCGCATGAGCGGGTGCAGACATTTCCCAGAATCATGAATGTTGCGGTACCTGCGCCCCAGCATTCACCCATATTCGGGCAACGTGCACTCTCGCAAACGGTGTGCAGGTGATTCTCATCCACAATGCTGCGCACATTGCGAAAGGCTTCACCATAGGGAAGGCGCACCCTCAGCCAGTCTGGGCGCTTTTGATCCCCCGGAATATTTCTGGATGTGATTTCTGAGATTTTCTCCATCAGCGGCCGCCGGCTTCCCACGAATTTCCGAACACCAGTGCGAATGTACCGCCAATAAAATACTTGCGGTTGATTTGGGTATCGAGGATCTCCGGCTGTGAGGGATAACAATCGGCATTGGCGCTGATTTTTATTGCTTTGATGAATTCTGCCTGTCCGTCAAAATCAAAAATCATCCCGGCAGTAGCGGAAAAGCCAGGCACGATGGAAATTTCATCCATTCCCAGGAAATAATCTGCCTCACCAACGATATCATAATAACTAAACTTTGATGCATCGTACTTTTCGGGAATTACATCTGCCTGTGTCTGGGTAATGGGAACAGCGATCTCAACATAATAGGGTTTGAGGAAGCCAAGGGAAGGTCCGAGTTGAACAAAACACCTTGCTTCGATCATGTTGAAGTGGGAAAGTCCCGCGATTTTCCAGGCAAATCCGGCTTTGGCGCTGAGGGAATAGAAATAATTCTTCTTATCAAAAATGAAATCCTTCCCGTTCTGGTTCTTGTACACAGATTCAATTTTTTGTTCGCGCTTGTTTTTAAACGACGAGATGTCTGCCGAAAACAAAAATTCCTTGTCACCTGTCTTGCGGAAAAAATCAATTCCGGTACCGGCGCCATAAGTATGCAGAAACATATTTGCCGTCAGCGATGTATTGAAAACAAGCTTCTTAACCTGTGCCTTCAAAGCAAATGGCAAAACAATCGAAACAAGAAAGGTGGCGAATCCAACCAGGAATTTTCCCCGCATGAATACAAAATAACGATTCTTACCGGCAGAACCAAGCGGGCATAGACGGGAATGCATGAGAATCAGGCCTTTATTAAAAGGCACCAAACAATTCCACGCTGAAAAGGAGTGTGGAATTCGCAGGAATCGAGCCATTGGCTTGTGGACCGTAACCCAGGTGAGGAGGAACAATCATCAGAGCTTTCGTGCCGTAGTTCATCAATGCAATACCCTGATCCCAGCCTTTGATCACTTTTTGGCGACCCAATGGGAAATTGAGTGGAGCCCCGCGTTCAAAACTGCTGTCAAATGTTGTTCCATTCAGCAATTGCCCGTGGTAATGAACATTTACATTTTGTCCGTCCGGCGGTTTCTGGCCCGGACCTTCTTCGATCATGCAGATAATCAATCCGGAACCATACTTGACCACTTTGCTGAAATCGGAAACCGGACCGCCGAGAAATTTTGTTCCGGGCAGGCTGCTGAGCAATTGCTTGTCTGCAGGGGAAAGAGCTACCACTTCATTTGGCGCAGCATTGGGAACAGCCTGCGGTCCGTTGGCAGGCGAAGTTGCATTGGTGGTTTTTCCACCACCTTCCACAATGTTCGGTGTATGTTTCTCATTCTTGCCGGAGCAGGCGGTGGCAACGAGGGCAATGGAAAAAATGAAAATGCAGAGAAATTTGGTTTTCATTTCAATAATCTAATTTGTCTTTGAACTGAGGAAGCAAATTTAAGAACTTCTCTTCCGTTTTTTCCAGTGGTTCCCAACTGATTCCCCCGGCAGCATTGTGGTGGCCGCCACCACCGAAGTTGTGTGCAAATTCATTACAAGAAAATTGCCCGATGCTGCGAAAGCTCAATTTGATCTTGTCGCCACCCTGTTTCAGCAATACTCCGAAGTTGATTCCTTCCATTGTCAGGCAATAGTTTACAAATCCTTCGGTATCCCCATGCTGAATGCTGAATTCATTCAATTCGGCATCAGACATGGTCATGTAAGCGGTGCGGTATTCCGGAAGAACTTTCAGCTTATGATTGAGGACAAAACCAAGGAAACGGGTTCGTGACTCGCTGAAATTGTTAAAAATCTTGTTTTGAATGTCACCGGCATCAATGCCTTTTGAAATTAAATCCGCAGCAATTCGGTGGACTTTCGGGGTGGTGCTGGAAAAACGGAACGATCCCGTATCGGTAACGATTCCGACATAAAGACAAGCTGCAATGTTGCTGTCAATTTTACCTGCAAAACCCAGGTCTTCAAATAAATCATAGACCAACTCAGATGTAGAGGAAGCGGCGACGGAATGAAATTTCAATTGGGTGAAATCGGCAGGATGAAGATGGTGATCAATCATGACTTTGAATCCGCCGGCCTTGACGATGCTGTCTTCCAGCACGCCGGCGCGGTCGGGAGCGGAATAGTCCAGAAGAAACAAAATGGCAGCTCCGCTGATGATTTTTTTTGCTGTTTTCCGGTTGTCATGTCCGATCAGGATATTTTCAGCCGCGGGCATCCAGGCGAGGTAGCGGTCAAAATGATCGGGCATTATGACAGTGACTTCTTTTCCGGATTTGCGAAGCATGTTTGCCAGGGCAAGGGCAGAACCGATTGCATCACCATCGGGCCGGGTGTGGGAAGAAACCACAACATGGCCTTCCGTCATCAGTACTTCTCTGAGAGCATTTAGGGATGGCAAGTCAAAATTCATGGTTACCGAATTCGAAAAGGTGATGAAGGTAGGGTCTTTTCCAAAGCGGTGCAAAAACAAAAAACCCGGAGCCTTTTGGGGCTACCAGGTTTCGATTTCAATAAGGGGTAGAGTAAATCCGCGTGTTGGAAATTCGGATTGTGATCCAATATCGCTCTTGACTTTACGTAACCGGCTGAGAATTCGATGAATCGAGCCTATTCCGGGACAAGTGGGTGAGGAACCCTGGATTTTGCGGGAAAACCGGTTCCATATCAGAATTTGTTTGAAATGGCCCGGGATGGCTTTATTTTTGCCGCACAAAAAACGAAGGCACATGGGAAGCAACCGCACATTTACCATCATCAAACCTGACTCGGTAAAGAATAAGCATACCGGCAAAATTGTTGATCAGATTATCGGGGCCGGATTCACAATCCGGGCCATGAAGCTGATGCAATTGAATTCTGAAACTGCCGGCGGATTTTACGCGATCCACCGTGGCAAGCCGTTTTTCAATGACCTGATTTCATTTATGACAAGCGGCCCTTGCATTCCGATGATATTGGAAAGGGAAAATGCTGTGGATGAATTCAGGAAACTGATTGGCGCTACCGATCCTCAGAAGGCAGCTCCGGGAACGATCCGGCAATTGTATGCAAAAACCATTGATGCAAACGCCATACACGGCGCCGACTCCGACGAAAATGCAATTCGCGAAGGGCGGTATTTCTTTTCGGAAATGGAAGAAGTATAAACTTGCTAAAGGTCTGAAGCCCCCGGATGGGGGCTTCATTCTGCAAACTAACGAACGTAAAAAAACAAAATCTCTTCGGTCAGATCCGTTTCGGGCAAGGCCTTCTCCTATCCACCCATAATCATCAAAAACGCCTCCTTTTGCCCGGATTGATCAAATCTATTTGATAAAAAATCCATACTAAAACCAAAAAATCCTCATTTTTAGCAAGATAAGTAGGATTGTGGCTTGCATGCGAATCAGAACCTTATTATCTTACCTATCCTGATTCTTCCGGAAAATTCTTGCAGGCAGCGGTTTTTAACCAAACTGGCCGGCCCAACATCATGAAGACCTCGAATCATATACACGAACTCATTCATTGTCTCAGCAAAGGAGAGAGGCGGAATTTTAAGTTGTTTTCCCGGCTTCAGGAGGGGGACAAGATGTATGACCGCTTATTCGACGCCATTGAAAAGCAAAGGAAATACGATGAGCCCCAACTGCTGAAAAAATTCCGCGAAGACAAATTTGTAAAGCAATTTTCCGTTGCGAAAAATTACCTGTACAATTTTATTCTCCGCACCCTTCACATTTTTGAAAAGAATCCGGAATCAGACCTGAAGACCTTGCTTAACCAGGTTCAGATATTAATTGAAAAAAACCTGTTTGATCATGCTGAAAAACTCGCCAGGAAAGCGCGGCATATCGCCGAACGGCAAGAATGCTTCACAGAACTCCTGGAGGTTCTTGGATACCAGCGGCAGATCTACCGCAACTTCAATATGCGCGGGGAATTGTCGTCTTATGTTGATGATATTCAGGAAGCAGAAAACGAGGCATTTGAGAAATGTGGAAACCTTCTTCAGTACCAGCAAATCCACGACAAGATATTCCGTTGCCTTCGTGAAAGTGAACTTGCGCGCCGGCCATCTGAATTGATCATATTTGACCGCATTCTCAGCGACCCGCTTGTTCGAAACCCGGGTGAATCCAAATCATGGAATGCCAACCTTCTGAGAATTTCCATTCTCAGGGATTGCCATCATTACGCCGGGGCCTTTGACAAATGCCTGACTCTTACCCAGGAGATAATTTCCTGTTATGAATCCAACCTGGATATGCTCGAAAATTTCCGGTTGAAATACATTATGGAAATCGGGAATCTCGCTGCGTTTTATTATTTGTGCAAAGAAAACTCTCATGCTGCCGACACGCTTGACAAATTGCGCGGACTCGATATTTCGACCATACAGGAAAGGGCAAAGGTGCTTGGTCGTTACTACGGAATGTGGATGGGTATCGTCATTGGCAGCGGCGACATTGCAAAAGGGATGCAAATCCTGGAACAAATGACATTTGACATCCGGGAAATGAGGGGCAAACTGAACAGGGGTCTGGAATTCCACTTGTACTATTATGCCGCCTATTTCTGGCAGATGGCTGGTGAACCTTCGCGTGCTTTGCCCTGGATTAATCTTCTTCTCAACCGTCCGCGAAGCGAAGTAAGGATTGATTTACAATGTTTCGCACGTCTCCTCAATCTCGTCATTCATTATGACCTCGGCAACAAGGATCTTGTCGAGCATGAATGCAAATCGGCATACCGTTTTATTCATAAGCGTAACCGGTTGTATGAAGTCGAAAGGCGAGTCTTGAGATTTATGCAAAGGGCCGCTTCCGTATCCGGCGAAGCTGAAGAAAAAATAGCTTTCCAGGAATTGCGGGATGATCTGCTGAATCTCACCAAAAATCCTTTCGAATTGAAGGCATTAAATTGTTTTGAATTTCTCGACTGGACAGAAAGTCACCTGAAGGGAAAAACAATGGCTTCACTCCGGGATCCCTCAGGCGAAAAAGTGCCGGGTTAAAATACTTTCCGTTTTCTCAAAGTTCCACAATGAGAATGATTATTTCGCCACCATAGGTGAGTTTGTAAGTGTCATTCCCAAGGTCTTCAATGACAAGCCGGCCAGAAGCATGGTGCTGTTGCATCTCTTCCGCAGTGCTTTCCCATTCCAAAGCAGCTTCCTGGTACAGAATGAGAAGAACCGGGTCCGGAATTGAAATCGCGGAAACCGTCGAAATTTCGCAATCAAGGGGATCTGCAGCTGCCGCAATAGCAGGAAGACCATAAATCATGGTCATGCCGGAGAAAAGGAAATAGAAAAAAGTTTTCATTGGGTTTTTGTGTTTACGTTCGCTTTGCCAATAGAACCAGGAAATCAATGTCAACCAAGCCGACATTTCCACAAACCCGGCAAACGACGTAGCAATTGCTGTACGATAAAATGGATTCAGAAACCTTTCATCTGTTTTACAGATGACAACAAATGCAAAACTGCTGTTTCTGATCTCAGGCGGTTTTTGCCAAGTCCCACCGGAACAAATCCGGATGCAATCGCCAATCCGGATTCTGCTTCCGTGAAGTCTCCTTCCGGTCCGGCGAGCAGGGAAATTCCGGTGTGATCCCGGATCTGATCCGCAAGGGAATTCAATGAGGTTTCTGCGCCCGCCATTGCAATGAGTTTCATTCCCGGCATGGGTTTCCGGAGAAAATTGGCCAGTGATTCGATTCCGGCAAGTTCCGGCAAACGCGATCGAATACTCTGCTTGATCGCAGAGATCATGATCGCATTCAGGCGCGATTCCCGTATCGTTGGCTTTACGGTTCTTTCCATGACAACCGGATGAATAGCGGTGACACCAAGTTCAACCGCCTTTTCTATCAGCCATTCGAAACGGTCAGGGAGTCGCAGTGGCGAGACAATCATCCGGATGGAATATGGATGCTCTCCCCATTCGCGAAAAGTTTTGATGATTCTGACTTCTATCCCGCTCTTCCCGATCACCGTTATCTTTCCCAGGTAACCGTTTCCCGATCCGTCAACTGCATAAATTTCATCACCAGCCTTGCAGCGGAGAGTCCTGCTGCAATGCTTTGCCTCTTCATCGGTGAGAATACCGGATCCCTCCTTCAGTTCGTTAAAAAAGAATAGGTTCATTGGGCGACAAAGTATTGAAAAACAGGGGTATTAATAAATTCATAAGTTCATTAACTTTGCACCGCAACACAACCATATTTCATCTAAATCGCTGAAATTCAGAACAGTATGAATCAAACGGGAAGAAGATCAGAAGATTCGGGAATTGAAAATCACGGGATTCACAAGGCATCACGGGTCAATTGGAATTTATCGCCTGCGGAGCTGATTGAACAAACGATTTCGAAGGGACAAGGTTCGCTTGCAGATTCCGGTGGCCTGGTAGTTTCCACCGGTGAATTTACCGGACGCTCACCCAAAGACAAATTTGTCGTCAGGGACGATACCACCGCAAAAAAAGTTTGGTGGGGAAGTGTAAACCAGGAATTTGAACCGGCAGCATTCGATCGCCTCGAAAAAAAGATCACTGCTTATTTTGAAGGAAAGGAATTGTGGGTGAGGGATTCTTACGCCGGAGCCAATCCGAAGCACCGGATAGCAGTCAGAGTCGTGAATGAGAACCCCTGGCAGAATTTGTTTGTCAATAACTTGTTCATCCGGCCGGAACCCGATGAGCTGACGAAATTCAAGCCGGACTGGACGATTCTTTGTGCACCCGGTTTTTTAGCCAATCCAGCCGAAGATGGAACCCGGCAGCACAATTTCACGATTGTCAATTTCACAAAAAGGATGATCCTGATCGGTGGGTCGGCATATACCGGTGAAATCAAAAAGGGAATTTTCACTGTGATGAATTATCTTCTGCCAGAAGCAGGAGTTCTTTCGATGCATTGCAGCGCCAACATCGGGAAATCCGGAGACACGGCAGTTTTCTTCGGACTTTCGGGAACCGGAAAAACGACACTCAGCGCGGATCCCCTTCGCAATCTGATCGGCGATGACGAGCATGGTTGGACCGAGACAGGTGTCTTCAACATGGAAGGCGGATGTTATGCCAAATGCATCAATCTTACGGAAGAAAAGGAGCCACAAATCTGGAAGGCAATCCGTTTTGGAACGCTGGTTGAAAATACTCTGTATTATCCGGGTACAAGAACGGTGAATTACGATGACGAATCTGTTACGCCGAATTCCCGTGCTGCTTATCCGATTGATTATATTGAAGGCGCCGTCGAACCATCGGTTGGCGGAATTCCGAAAAATATTTTCTTCCTGACCTGCGATGCATTTGGTGTTTTTCCGCCAATCTCCAGGCTCACTGCAGGACAGGCGATGTATCAATTTATTTCCGGTTATACTGCGAAAGTTGCGGGCACCGAAGCGGGAGTTACAGAACCGCAGACTACATTTTCTGCTTGTTTTGGGGCACCCTTCCTTCCTCTGCATCCTACGCGGTATGCAGAATTGCTGGGAAAGCTGATCAACAAACACAAAGTAAATGTCTGGATGATCAATACGGGATGGACGGGCGGATCATACGGCACAGGCAGCCGGATGAAACTTTCGCATACACGCCGGATGATCACTGCAGCATTGAAAGGAGAACTTGACGGAGCAGCTTTTAATCCGGATCCGGTATTCGGGCTGAACATTCCCGCTTCCGTCCCGGAAGTTCCATCCGAAATTCTGATTTCTCGAAACACCTGGGCAGACAAAGCGGCATACGACCGCAAGGCCAATGACCTTGCAGGACAGTTTAATGCCAACTTTGACAAGTACAAGGAATTTGCGAACGAAGAGATTTTGAAAGCTGCACCGAAGGTGCATGCCTGACGAATTGAAGGGCGTTTAGGCCAAGCTCTGATTGAAAAGTATGAGGTTTTGCGGGTGCAACCCCTTGCGCCTGAATTCGTATTTATCCACAATTTCTCCACAATCGCTATATTTATAGTCCTCATCCATATTATGGCACCCGGAAAGCTTCAAATTCAACAAATACAGCCTGCGGCACTCCTGTTATTTGCATGGATCCCAGGAATTTTGTTTGGCAAGGGAAAGGCGGAAATCGGGGTCAAGGTGATACACGCCGAGGGACGGATTTTCTACAATGAGATTTACGTGAATTGGGTTACCGAATTTGAATCGGAGCCATTTGACTTTGTTATCGAGAAGAGCAGGGAGGGTGAGGAATGGATCATTGCGGGAAAGGTGAGATCAAAAGGAGATCACAGGCATCATGGAGAATATGAATTTGTCGAATGCCGGAATGATGAATATAAATTTTACCGGATTCGCAAAGAGGAGCGGCTGGGGCTTGTGACGTTGTCAGAAGTAGAGCTGGTGGATTATTCGATCGAGGTGGACCTCATGCAAGTTTCTGTGAATCATGACCGCAGGCTGGTGATGGTTTACACGGTGGACAAGGACCAGGAATTGCTGGTGCGCATTTATGACCGTATCGGGAAACAGGTTCTTACCCGGCAAATGCCCTTTACCTGGGCCGGTGATTTCATTTATCATCTCAACATCGAGGAGTTGCAATCGGGGCGGTACCTGCTTGTCATTACGCAGACGCTTCTCGACAAATCTGTAGCGGAGAAATCGTTTACGCTTGAATAAATGCGAAACATCTGGATATATCAGCTTGAAAAAGCCTTACAGGAACAGGAAAGTAAGGATTTGAAGCAGGTGATCAGCGACTTTCTTTCCTCCTGGAAATCACATGGCGCTGATGTCAATTCAGAAGCCCGGATCCTTTACGACAGGTTTATCGTGATCCGCGCCGAGGAAGGGGCAACATCCGGATGCTCGATTGATTCGATGAACCGGGAAATCCGGACGATGCTGGAAAAAAGGAACCTGAGAGCATTGGAATCGAATTACATTTTTTACCGCGACTCCGAAGGGCAGATCAGGCATCTTGATTTCCGCAATATGGAAATTGCCATCCGCGAAGGAGTGCTGAACGAAGAAACCGTGGTTTTTGACAGTTCAGTGCATACGCATTCAGATTTTGGCAAGTGGGAAACGCGGCTGGGTGATTCCTGGCTGAGCAGATTCTACCAGTAATCCGCCGGACGGCGGAAAACGAAAGCGGGAAGCGAAAGCGGTTTATGAAAGGGCCCTAAAAACCAATTCCTTGCCATGCGAAGCACTCGAAATCGCACTCGCACTGGCCTTTCTGTGGGGAGAGGTCAACTCCTATTCATCATCATCCAATCCCGATTCCTCCGGATCATCCGGCAACTGAATCTCGTGTTCCTCTTCGACAGGCACATCGAATTCGATCAAAAATTCGGCGTCTTCCTCTTCATTGACTTCCACGTCGAGTCCCGATTCATCTTCCCAATTGAAATCAAAATCCTCGTCCTCGTCAATGTGTTCCTCCTCAAAAATAAATTCCGGATCAAACACCTCCGGATCGTCCAGATCAATTTCCTCCATTGTTGGAAGAATGGCATCGCCTTTGTAATTCGGATCCACAAACAATTCAAATTCCACCCTGCGGTTGAGCCGCATATTGCCTTCCCTGTCATTCGGCTTTAATGGCCTGGTTTCCCCATACCCAACGGCAAGAACCTGGTCAGGACGCAGGAAATCCTCCGCCTTCATCCGGATGTACTTCTCAATTTTATAGGCCCGTTTGCGGGCAAGCTGCAGGTTGAATTTTGCATCGCCGTCGGCATCGGTGTGGCCGCTGATCTTCAGCCTGAACATCGGATAGCGGCGCAGGAATGAAACGAGATAATCGAGTTTTGGCTCAATGGCAGAATCCATCTCGGCGCTGTGCTTCTCGAATTCAAACTTTTCGAATATCAAAGGCTTTCCCTTTTCCCAGCTTTCGATGAGGGTGTTGTAAGTGGTATCGTGGGTGAAATCAATCTCCTCTTTGACGGTGAAATAATTCTCTCCCTGGATGTAAATCTCGTAGTAGTGATTGCTGATCAGGTCGAATTCAAAATACCCGAAGCGGTTGATGAATTTCGGCGCGACCTCGATTCCGCTTGTACGGTCAATGATGAGAACGACTCCTGTGAGGGGGTTGCCGGTGACCGAATCCACAATGTAACCCTTCAGTGTAACGATGGCATCGGGCCTGGCTTCCATCGGCATGGGAAAGGAATACAAGTTGAAATCCTGGTGGATTTCGGGCATTTCGGTATGCGAGGATGATTTTGCGTAAAACAGTCTTGTTCCTTTGCCGTCAATCGCAAAATAATATTCATTGCCATTGCCATTGACCAGCGGCCCCAGATTGCGGGGATATTCCCAATGGTCAATCAACCATCTTGATCTGTAGATGTCATATCCGCCCACATGATTCAAGTGACCAGTCGAACTGAAATATAGAGTATTGTTGATTGCGTGAAAGAACGGCGTCACTTCGTGATCCACCGTATTGATTGTTGGTCCGAGGTTGATTGCTTTTCCCCAGATTCCGTCTTCCTGCAGAAGGGAAACAAAAATATCGGTACCGCCGAAACTCCCCTCGCGGTTGGAAGTAAAAAAAAGTGCTTTGCCGTCCGGAGTCAGGTTGGGTTGGGAATCCCAGTTTTTGGAATTGACCAGTTCGCCAAGATTCTGCACATCCTGCCATTTCCCGCCACTGAATACTGCTGAATACAAATCACATGATCCGTAGCTGTCGTTGGCATCACAGCGTGCAAAAATGAGGGTTTTGCCATCGCGACTGAGGCAGGATGAACCTTCGTTGAATTTGCTGTTGACGGCATCTTCAAACCGTTCTGCATAAGACCAGGAGCCGTCTATCCAGTCCCGTTCACAAAAATACAGGTCTTCGTTCTGCGGCCCGTAAATATCATCAATCTGGATCTGGTCATCGCGCCTTGCGGTAAATATCAACACGCTGTCAGACGGATGCATAAAAGGTGCATATTCAGGTTGCGTGGAATTCACCTTCGGACCCATATTGAGCATGATTCCTTTCGGCGGAATCAGGGGATCAATTTTCCTCCGGGCTTCGAGCAGGCGATAATAGAATTCAAGATCCACCCACTCGGTTTTCCAACGGGCAACCAGGGAGTCATAGCGGTTTTTGATCTGGTCGTCGTAGTCGCGTGTATGCAGGATACCCAATTCATAATACATGATGGCTTCCAGCGTATCTCCCATTTTTTCCTTCAACTGCCCTGCTTTCCAGATCATGCCGATATCAACTCTGAAATTGACCACGGTAAAATTTGTGATATAAGATTCCAGAAGGGAATCGAGGGCATCGAAGTTGGAATCTTTTTCGACCACCTTCATCAGGTTGATGGTCTTCTCGTCATAATAATATTCTTCGTTGCTGAGATTGGGAAACCTGAGAAAAGGTTCTGTACCGAATTCTTCTCCTTCTTTTTCTTCGAGGAAAGTACCGAGTTCGAGGACCAGATTCAGATCCTGGGCAATTTGAGAATTGGCAAAGAAGGGAAACATTGCGCAGGCAATCAGAAAATTGAGCGATATGGTTGCACAAATCTTCATAGAACCTGCTGCGGAGATAACACTGAGATGGGATTCTCAGCGCTGGTATTGCAGCAATTGCTGCATCCAGGCTTCTGCTTTTGCGCTTTCCGCCGGATACCGTGCATTTTCGATGTAATTGCCATCTGCAAGCCTGAATGAGGCCTTGATTGAGGTCAATGTTCCGGCCGATTCCACCCGGTATCTGATAGTCAGCACACCCTGAATTCCGGGTACAGAAACAGACCCGTAAAACAAATCGGGAAATTTTTCGCGGTACAGATACCCTTTGGCAAGCATGTACGAGGCAATCTGCTTTTCGGTTTCCTCGATTCCGCCTTTGCTCTGAGCTACATAAACCGGAATATATTTGCCAAATTCATTGACTTTGGAAGCGGTAACGTTTGCAGTGGCATTGGAATAAACCAATTCCCTGATTTCAGAGTTTGGAACTGCCTTCGGAGGAACGGAAGTGCCTTTCGGCATTTCATTTTTCAGTTGCTGTTCCAGCTTTTTCAGCTCTTCCTCACGACGAACAATGTTGGAATAGAGTTCTTCCTTTCGTTTCAATTCTTCTTGTTTGGATTCCAGGTTGGTCTCGCGCTGGCCGATCAGTTTTTCACGGTCGCCGAGCTCACGGTCTTTGACTTTCAACTCTTCATCCCAGGCATCCAGCCTTTTGGCCATCGCCGACTCATTCCGGGTCTTCAGTTCATTTTGCAAGGTTGTTATCAGTTCGTTCAATTCTTTGATGCGGGCATCCTGAATCACATGGGAAGCATCATTCTTCTGTTCCGGAACGCCAGGGTTGGCGGGAATTGAATTGGTTCCGACCGATTGGCTGATTGCATTCAGTTCGGTTTTCATTGCCAGGTATTCGGCGCGCAGCCCGCTGTTGGCGGCCCGCATTTCCATGACATCGTCTTTCAATTGCGAGTTTTCTGACTCTACCAGGCGATTTGCCAATTGCAATTCCTTATATGCGGTAGCCAAAGAATCCCTGGCTGTGATTTCGCGGATCAGATTTTTCTTCGTGTCTGAAAGTCTTTCTTCGAGAACGGTAACCGCATCGGCTGCATCGGAAATGCTTACATCGTCTCCTGCCAGGTCAGAAAAAGACAGGGAAGCGAGTTTCCGGTTGAGGCGGATGAGGCTGTCTTTGAGAATCTGGTTTCGTTGTGCCACCTGGTCAAGGAATTCTTTTTCATGTTCCAGTTCGGCAGCTTTTGCAGTGAGTTGCTGTTCGCGGCGATCAAGAATCGCCTGTCGTTCCTGGACTTTGCCGATCTGATCTGCGATTTTGATCACCAGATCATCATCGTTCTGAACACTGTCGGCTTCCGGCCTGAACGGATCTTTTTTCACCAGCACGGAATTGTTTTCAACTTCTTCCTCGGCAAAATGTTCTGAAGTTTTCCTGCTGGCCTGTTCTTCCTTTCGTTGTATAGCTTTTTGTGCAATATTTTCTATGGTTTCGTCATCAAAAACGATGTCGTCAAATTTGACGAAGTCACCGGTAATCTTCCGCACCAGCGAAGCGACGTCCACAAGCAGTTTCAGAGACAGGTCAGG
>Ga0247727_10010242_pt1 | contig 16666 bp, 18 predicted proteins | sample WisWelCaveWW1625_FD_202498 | JGI IMG/M metagenome (GOLD analysis project Ga0247727, IMG submission 202498) | Biofilm microbial communities from Wishing Well Cave, Virginia, United States - WW16-25 | ecosystem: Environmental > Aquatic > Deep subsurface > Groundwater > Cave microbial mat | place...
GGTGTTTCCCGTGGAACTAACACAAGCTTTCTTGACTCTTTTAGGGTTACGCCAGCTGCACGTGCCACAAGAGTTTCGTCATACCCATTTGCTATGCTTGAAAGCGTCTTCATACTGCAAGGAATAACAACCATCCCATCTGTCTTGTGAGTACCGCTTGAAACACTTGCAGCCATGTTGGAATCATCAGAATAATGATTTGCTTGAGATCTTACGTATTTGAAATCATAATCGGTTTCTAAGGTAAGGCACTTTTTTGCCCACTCTGTCATAATAAGGTGAGTGTCAACATTACATTCCTTGAGAATCTCAAGCATTCTTACTCCATAGAGAATACCAGAACTTCCAGTGATTCCCACGACTAAATTCATAGATAAACTGATGTGGCTTGATATTTAATTCCAACTATAAATTTAGGTCATCTATCTTTAATTATGACAGATATTTTCTCAGCGTTATGAGTGTGAGCTTGGATACTGTTGAAGAAAAGCTTGTCTCAGAGCTTAGACTTTCGCCAACCCAAGCTAAAATTTTTGTCTTGGTTGTAAAAAATGGAAAGATGACTACGGAAGATATTGCAAAAAAATTAGGAATCTCCAATGACGAATCTTTAGAAAACGCAAAAAAGCTCATAGATCTTGGTGGTTTTATTGACATAACAAAGTCAGAGTTTGAATCAATGCATCCAAGGTTTGCTGTTGTAAACATGTATAGGCGAATGTGTGCAAGAGAAAATATACAATTTAAAAAAAATCTTCTTGTAGATAATATCGCAATTGTTTTAGAAAAACCATATGATGATGCAAGAACTAAATAGAACCACTATCTGCTGAAGATCAATGACGGTGGATCAGGATTCATGTAATCATCAAATAGTTTACTATGGAGTTACAAACATAAACTATGAAAGAAGAACAATTGGTTCAGTAGATATTTGGCGTTGTGTTATATGTAAAAAACATTTTTGTGAGGAAAAACAGCTGGGCATTGAAAGTATAGTGGATTATGTGGGAATGCCAAAAATCTCTTCAGATCAGAAATGGGCTGTTCTTGTGTGCAATCTAAAAAAACATAAAGAAAAATGGAAACTTGTTAAGCTTAAGAAAGATGATGAAATCCAACATGAATGCATAGGTGAAAAGGTTATCATGCTAAAGGTAAATGACTTCAAGGTAAACGACGAAAAACACTGGAACTTTCTAATAGAAAATTCTGTTAATAAAGCGGTTGAGATCTAGGTTTTTTGTATGAACATAAAAGTTCATATCAACAGTGTCCATGGAAGCCAGATAGCTGCTAAAATTACTGGGACTTTTACAATAGATGAACAGTCCTTTAGGTTCAATGCTATAGCTTTTGGAAGAATAGGTGGACACAATATTGGTGCAAAAATATCAAGAGTCACCCAGAAGGCACTTGTCAAATTAGGCTACAACGTAGACGATGTTATAAACGATCTTCAACAAAAACTTGTTCACGGCGATATAACTATTCCAGAAGATGTCACAAAAGAGTATTTTGCAGATGGCTAGAACTGGGCTTCTGATAATGCTTTTTCACAGTTACAATTTCTTTCCTGCGGAATAAAATCAGGAATAATTGAAATAATTTTTTTCGTTATTTCAACATTTTTTGTTAAGGTGCCAATGACCTCTTTTGCTGTCACTGGCTTTTCTGCCCAAACATCATAGTCTGTTACAGTAGAAATTGAAACATAACACATCTGAGCTTCCCTTGCTAGCTGGCATTCTGGTACCAGAGTCATACCAATTATATCGGCCCCTATGACATCTTTGTAGAATTTCGATTCTGCTTTTGTTGAAAACCTAGGGCCTTCTATGCAAACATAGGTACAATTTTTATGAATTTTAAGATGCAAGTTTTTTGCAACCTGATTTACTGCATTTAGAAGTTCTGGGCAAAATGGATCAGCCACTGATATGTGGATTACTTTGTTTTCCTCAAAAAAAGAGTATTTTCTTGATTTTGTAAAATCAATAAATTGTGAAGGTAAAGCAAAGTCTCCTGGTCTTAGCTCTTTTTTTAGACTGCCAACCGCAGAAGGAGCAATTATCCGTTTTACGCCCATCTCTTTGAAAGCCCAAACATTTGCTCTAAAATTGATCAAATGGGGTGGAATGGTGTGTTTTTTCCCATGTCTTGGCATAAAGGCTACCTTTTTGCCTTTGAAAATTCCCACCGTTATGGAATCTGAAGTTTTTCCAAACGGGGTGTCTACTGTAATTTCTTTGCTTTCTGAAAGTAGCCCTGAATCATAAATTCCAGTTCCTCCAAAGATACCAATCTCAGCTTGTTCCATCAATACTTCACCAGTGATTCATACCTGTAATTTTTAATTACTTCTGAACCCCTAAGCTCCGTTAATTCTACTATAAAGACAAATCCTGCTACTCTTCCACCAATTTTTTCTACTAGACTCGCTGCTGCTTCTGCTGTTCCTCCAGTCGCAAGTAGATCATCACAGATTAACACCTTCTGACCACTCTTTACTGCATCACTTTGAATTTCCATTGTTGCATTACCATATTCTATATTATATGACACTTTTTCTGTCCTGCCAGGCAATTTCCCCTGTTTACGAATCATGATCATCCCCCTGTTGTACTTCAATGCTAATGCACAAGCTAGTGGGAATCCCCTAGACTCTATTCCTGCAAGTAGATCTACCTCTGTTGATTTGTAACGTCTAGAAAACTCATTTACAATAAAGGAAATTGTTTCCGGATCTCTTAAAAGAGGGCTTATGTCTCTAAACAGAATTCCTTTAGATGGGAAATCAGGAAATTCAATTATTTTTTCCTTAAGATTCACATAAGCTAGGCAAGAAGTGGATGTAAAAAGTATTTCTAATATAATTATTGTACAGCGAAGGTTGTTTCGGTACTAAGTGTTGCATCTAGTACTTTTATTGTGTATGTTCCAGCATTCAAGTTTGTAGGTACCTTCCATATCGTACTATAGGTTCCATCCGACTTTGCAACTATACTAAGTTCCACAATTACAGTTTGATCTGAACTCAGTATTTTTATCTGAATGTTGTGAGATTTGCCAGCCCCATCACCACTAATTGTAATAATCTCATCCATCCTGTATGCTGGAGGACTCTTATCCACACGTACCGCTAGGCCTTCAGCTGATTTTGTTAATACTGTAAGTTCCTTGGTTACATGATTAAGACCACTTGATACATCAAGCTTCCAAATTCCTGGCTTAGCATCACTAGGAAACCTAAACGCGCTAGATGTAAAGAGTCCCTTGCTGTCAGTGAATACATCGGCACTTCTTATTTTAATGCCGTTAGGGTCTGTCAAAGTGACTGTGACTATAATATTTGGTTTAGATTCACCTATCAATAGAATAGAATCTCCAGCTAGATACGTGTCTTTAACAGTCCTTACAGTTACAGGTCCAGATTCAGATCCTAAGCCAACTGAGAATCTCTCTTCTACTTGCGCATTTCCTCTGGTAAGAATTATGGTATAAACCCCCGGGGAATATCCATTTGCATTAAAGGCATACTCGCGGTAACCATCAGGACCAATGGTAATAGTATCAACAAATTTTTGTTTATCAGATGGATCAACTATAAGCAAATTTACGGTAGATGATGGTGGTCCTATTATATTGATGACAACTTGATCTGAAGTCTTGTAGTTTAATGCACTCATTGTCACTAATAACTGAACTTCGGGAAGTTCGCCAACTCCAATAAGGACAGTTTCACGTTCATTTCCCTGTGATGCAAATACTATGTAAGTACCTTCTTTTGCAGCGGTGTCCAACTTGTATTCCACAGCAACTTTTCCATCAGCACCAACAACAAAACTATTTGCATAGACTTCCATTCCTACTGGATCATCTATTGTAATCTGTATCTCCTGATTAGGCAAAGCAGTACCATTAACCACTATGGTTTCACCTGGTTGATACGGTTGCTTGCTTGGTGACAAAATAATTTTTTGTGCTGTCTCTATCTTAAAGGGATGAAAGATGGTGTTTGTGCCATCCGAAACACTAGCGATATAATCCCCAAACTCACTGTCTAAAGGAACTGTACGGGTTATGGAATATTTGCCCGTGCTGTCTGCTTTTGCAGTAAAAGTTGTTAAAATATTACCTTTCGAATCTGAAATCGATATAGTTATAGTACTATCGGGTACTGCGGTTCCTGTAATTATCGTTTCATCACCTCTGTGATATACAGAACCAGAATTTATGGTCAAAGAAATATCTAGAGGTGCACCAGGTCTACTTGAAGATTCTTTGATTCTAAGACTCATTGATTTTTGATTGTCATTCTGATCCTTTATTATAAAGTCAGCTCTGTCAGCTCGCTGGTTTTCTGGAATTTTTGTACTAAGCATAAAATCGCCATTTTCGTCAGTTACAAAAGAATCAATCTTGTTATTGTCTATGTAAAAGTCAAGTTTTTCTCTTGGAGCAAAATGTTCGCCAATTACACGCAAAGACGAACCAACACTTGGAGTAGAAGGAATCATTCTAAACGCAGAATCGTCCAAAATAGCAGATGGACCAGAAGGCTTGGTTTCTTTAATTATCTCCTGTTGTGTTGTAATAATTCTTCCACCAGAACCTAATTCATCCCCTTCTTCATCAAATGCTTTCCAACTAAAGACGGGATCTGATTTATCGGTCTTTATTCCAAATTTTGCAGATTCACCAGGCTTTATTGGATTTGTAGAGGTAAAAGTAACTTCATCCGCAGATGTCTTTTTTCCAGTCCACCCATTCTCTGTTTTAAAGGATTTGAATTTTCCATTATCAACTTCTAAAACAACTGATTTAATACCAAAAACATTTTCCTCACTATTTTTGTATTCTACAACTGTTATACCCTGGTGGCCTCTAGAAGTTACAGTTACAAGCTCAGTTTGGCCCTGCACTTGTGGTATTCCAAGAATGAAAAACGAACTAGAGATAAGTAAAACTGAAAGAAAAATGCTTCTAACGGTTTTAGCTTCCATGATAAAACAAAATCATTCTCCAAATTAAATCTTAAGTATATCCTTTTCACAAGATTTCACTTTTTTCAGTTATAATAGTACAAATGATGAGTAAAGTACTAATCATAGCTGTTTTCGAAATTTTGATTATCTTCTATTAGCGGCGGGTGTTTCAGAAACCATGTTCTGGTTTTGTCGTATTCTTTCGGCAATCAATCTGTATATGGCTCTAAACTGGTCTTTTGTTTTGTCAGACAAAAACTCAGTTTCTCCAGTTGCAATTTTCTCACAGATATACCTACAAATCTCCTCGGCATCAAATTTTTCCCAACCAAGATGCTGATTTTCTTTCCAAATCTCATTTAGGTTGTCTAAGATGCTTTTTTTACCTCTTGCAAGAAGGTCTTCCCTTGTCAAATTGGTATATCCTTCCTTTCTTAGTTTGATAGCATATGTCTGGTTAACTGCATAAAGGTAATCTTCATCTATTATGAGATCTTCTATTTCCTGCTTTGGTTGGCCTGCAAGTTCGAAAAATATTATCTGAACAGACTTGAAACTATTTGTTTGTAGCATGGTGGAAATTTGACGCGACATTTCTGTATTGTCAAGTAGTACAAATGTGTTGTAACCATGATTTCTATAGAATATGGCAAGAGGTAAGACTGAATTCTTGTTATACGCTGGTACTATGTTAAGCGGATTCATGGAAAGATTGGGATCTTTTAGAAACTTGTCAAAGGCATTTAGATACATAGAATCTAACATTGTCTCTACAATTATTACCGGTCTTGAATTAGAACCAATTTCTCTATCTGAAATTGATTCAACAAGACCTCTAGAAAGACCGTAAAGAATTGGAGTTAGAGTAGAATCGTCTGCGTTCCAATAATCATAATAGATGTGACTGAGATGTTTTCTTTTGTCAAGTTCTACCACAAGCAGGTTTCCTGGTGTATAATCAAAAATCATAAATGGTGAGTGTGTTGCATACAGAATTTGGTTAGAACCAGCAAGCCCCTTTAACAAATCAGAAATTCCACGTGATTGGGTTGGATGCAAGTTTCTTGCAGGCTCATCAAGAAGTAATATGGCTTCTTTTAGCTCAGACCTTTGTGTTTCTGCAGCAAAGTTTACTATAAATGAAAATGTCCACTTGAATCCCTCAGCTCTTCTATTCAAGAGCCCCGTATTTGTTACCGTTCCATCCTTATGAATATCAGAAATCACAACACTGAGGATGTTTCCAGGATTAAATCTTAATTCAACATGAATTGGATCTCCCTTCCATGCAGGATTTAGTCGATCAGTTAGTTTTCTGCTTGCTGTGTGTAAAAGTTTTATGAGCCTTGATGGACTGTTTTGGACTTCCTCAAGTTTATCCATGTCAAGTTCTGCCAGATAAAACAGATTTTTTACGGTCTCTGCCTTGTCAAATTCCTCGACATACTCTAATCCCTTTGGCCTCACGCCTCTAGTTTCTTTTAAGAACTCGTCAAGATCTATGTTGCCTAAAATCTTCTTGTAATCTGAAAAATAGACAAATCTTGGGTGTAGCCTTTCCTCGACAAAATTCTCAAGGGCTGAACGCTCACTTGTACCTATAAGCAGAGTATCGTATGTATGATCAATATCACGATAGATTTGCTCCCATGCCGAAATTACTTGCTTTTCCTGAGATGCCAATAGGTAGACGTTATTGTTGAATTCAGCCATAGTGCTGTTAAAGGCATCCCTTGTCCTTGGCGCATGGGCTTCCAAGAACGTTGTATCAAGTTTTATGCGTATAGGGTGTGGAATTGTTAATACAAAATTATGGATCTTTTCTACAAAGTTTTCCCACGAGTTTATTCTCTTGTCTGCATCTCCACTTATTTTAACATCGCCAAAATCATATTGAATTTTTGGGTTTGTTTGAGTGCGGAAGATCTTTATTTTTTTAATATCTGACAAATTTGGAAACTTTTCACGAACTAACCCAATTTCCTTTTCCGTGAGCTCAAACTCTCCTTCAACTACTTTCATTTCCGATTTTAGCTCTTCCGCCATCTCGTCACACAAATCTAGCTCAGAGACTTTGGAATCCTTGTTAAGTAAAGTGAGAGCCTCTAATATTGTGGTCTTGCCACTTTCATTTTTACCAATGAATGCAGCCAAGTCTCCAACTTTTATTTCACCTGAATCATGAATACAACGAAATGCACGAACTCTAAATTTTCTTAGCCGCATCTAGCGCCTATGTACCTGTCCTTGATTTAACTTATTCGACAAAATTATCTATCTGACCAACTTGATTTTTTGACTAAATAGATATAAGGGAATGCAAAGTGTTAGATAACAAAATGGCTGTGCAAAATGTAGCTTTTGTCGTTTTTCTTTTTCCAGTTGTAGCATCAATAGGTTTTGGCGTATTTGTTTTAGCAGATGTTTTGCAAGAACCAAACAGAGAGCTTAACATGTGGCCTTTTGGAGACCTAGTAAAGCCACCTACTCAAACAGGAGATGCAGAGATTAAAATTCAAGAACTTTTAAAAACATATTCAGTTTCCACGCCTATCGAAGTCAAGATACTAGTCAGTAATCCAGACTTTGACTGCGGTGATTTGTACATCACAATTTATGATACAAAAACATCGCCAAAACAAGTCATTGCACAAAATGGCTTTTTCTCACAGTGTTTTTCAGATAGAAACTTAACTTTACCAGTAGATGATGCATTTTCAGAGAAGATTGACAAGGCCGGAGAGTATGAAATTGTAGCGGAAATGAACGACAAAAACTATCAAAAGACCATATCTACAACAGCCAAGTTCAAAGTTCAATAAATCAAATACGATGTTATATATTACTTTCAAACCAACATCTAAGAAGTGTACAATATAATATTATTGAGAGGTCATTATGGTTAAAAAGAAAGCGAAAAAATTAACTAAAAAAAGTATAGCAAAAAAATCAGAAGAAAAGAAGTCAGAAGAAAAGAAGAAACCTGCAATCAAAAAAGCCATCATTGAGAAAAAGACTGTTGCTAAGAAAGCTGTAGAAGAGTTAGAGGAAGAAATTGACGAAAAGGAAATTGAAAGCTTTGAGATCGAAGGCATGGATATGGAAAAACTCACAACTCGAGTTTGTAACATTGTTGCAGAACATGGTGATAGTGGTATGTTGCAAAGTGATCTGTGGAAAAAGTTAAAGCTTACAAGCAGAGATGGTTCAAGGTTAGCTCTCAAGCTAGAAAGACGTAGCATCATCAAGCGGGAGAAGATTTTGGAAAACGGTAGATGGACGTACAAGCTTAAAATTGCAAAAATGCCAGTTGGTACTCAATCAATTGAAGCTGCGCCATGTTTAATCTGCCCAGTAGAACAAAAATGCACCATTGATGGTGAAGTGAGCCCAAGAACCTGTCCTCTAATTGAACAGTGGGTTCTAACCGAATTTACAAATATCAAAAAATCAAAGAAATGAAACTACTTGATGCACGACGGGATTATTACAGAAAGCTAGCTCATCAAGAAGGATATAGAAGCAGGGCAGCCTACAAACTAAAAGAACTTAACAAGTCTTATCGAATAATCGGTCCTGGTTTTTATGTATTGGATCTTGGCTGTTCTCCAGGCGGATGGACACAGGTTGCTGTGGAACTTGCAGGCAACAAGGGAAAAGTTATGGGAATAGACACAGCCTATGTGGAAGAGATTCCAAATACACATATCATAAGAGGAAACATTGAGGACGAATCAATCGTAGAGCTGATCTTTGATCATTTTGGAAGAAAGGTAAATGCAGTAATCTGTGATTTATCTCCCCAAGTAATGGGCGTATGGGCGGTTGATCACGCAAAACAGATTGCACTAAACTATGCAGCGCTAAAGATACTTGAACATGTTCTTGCGTACAAAGGAAATGCCTTGTTTAAGGTATTTGATGGACAGTATTCTAACGAGTTTCGAGATTATGTGAAAAAGAAATTTGCCAAGGTTCAGCTTAGAAAACCAAAGGCAAGTAGGAAAACAAGTAGTGAGCTTTACTTTATCTGTCTTGGATATAACAACTAATTTTGGAACAATCGCAACACTTCGTTTATTCTTGCATTTGTTTTAAGTCCACTAGAATTTAGACTTGTAGGACCGGCTTTAAACCCCGCCTTCTGAAGTTTTTCTATCGCTTTTTCTAGTGAGATAGGAGCACCATGCATCTTTCTTGCTAGCTCATCTAATGTAAAATATGTAGCAGGCATGCCTATCTCTTGCTGGCACTTTAGCAAAGTCTTTTCACAACTCTTGCTTACTACAAAATTTTCAAGTTTGGATAACATGGGATCGACAAATGCTTTATCGTAAATCTCTCCTATCCAAAGTGGACCCGCCAATTCTATTTTTTTACCACACACTTCGCAAGAATGGCCTTGTTCTTTTTGCGTTTTGCGGTGACCACAACTTTTGCAATGTAAAATATATCCCATATTATCTTCCGGGTCTGTACGTACTAGCACCTTGACATAGATTCTATAATAGTGCATATTATGTTGTGCAAATAATGGCACTACTTTAACATCTAGTCTTCCAGCTACAAGATGAATGCATCCAAGAATCAATCTTAGTGCAACCTCGTTTCCGTACTCTGTCCTTACGGGAATCCCATAGTATCTTCGTTGACAGGCAGCTTGGTACAATCCATGTAGCACAGGAAGATCTGTGGCAGTAACTGAAAGAAGGCCACCGTGACATGTAGCACGTATTCCACAGTCAAGATATCTTGATGGCGAACCAAAGGGATCTATATCGACAATAGCTCCGCGATTCTCTCTTTTTGAATGCACGCTAAGAAATCTGCAGGCTTCGTTTTCTGAAAACTCACATTTGGTAATGTTGTTTATCTTTGCAGACTCAATTCCAAGCTCAAGGGCTTTGGGATTTACATCATTAACAAAAACCTTTTCCATAACATCTAATTCATTTGCAACCCGAAGGCTTCGAGCTCCAATTCCTGCAAGGCAATCAAGGAAGATTTTTGGCCCCTTGAAGTTTTGCAAGAATGCAGAATAGGCAATTATAGAAAAATCTCTACTTAGCTTTGCTCTTGGGTTAAAAAAGGCTGGCTGCTTTGGAGGCGCGTTTACATTAAGGGAATCTTTGGGAACAAGAAGTTTTGTCTTTCCCTCTACTATCTCAACTAGATCTTCCATTTGATCGGTTTGCAATCTAGTTCTATTATTACTATTAACCTATAATGGTTTAATACATCCAGTACAACAAAACCACGGATGATAGTTTGCGGTGTTGATGATGCAGGAAGGGGATCAATGCTTGGTCCGCTTGTTATTGCTGGTGTTTCAGTTGAACGTACAAAGATAAAACACCTCTCAGATATTGGGGTGCGAGATTCAAAACAACTAAGCCCAGCTGCACGCGAACGACTATACAAAAAAATAATTAATTTTGTAGATGATTATTACATTGCAAGGATACACCCAAAGACAATAGATCATAGCGTACGCAGACATAGATTGAATCATCTTGAAGCTCAATACATGGCCAAAGTAATCTCAAAGCTGAGGCCAGACTCATCTTATGTAGATTCATGTGATGTAAACCCAGCTAGATTTGGAAGAGAGATTTCCAAGCTTGCCCAGAGTGGAAGAATTTATTCAAGACACCACGCTGACAGTAGATTTGTTGTTGTATCCGCGGCATCAATTATTGCAAAAGTAAGTCGTGACAAGGCAATAGAAAAACTACGAAAAAAATACGATCTGGGTAGTGGATATCCATCTGACTCTAAGACAATGCAGTTTGTAAGAGACTGGATCGTTGCCCATAAGAAAACACCACAGTTTGTACGCACAAGCTGGAAGCCAGTCAAGATGTTGATGCGCCAAAATTGATTCTAACCTTGATATTTTGCAATTACTATTGCATGGTCTTTATCGTATGGAAACATGTCTATTCTCTGAATTACCTCAAAGGCCGAGTCTAGTTTTTTTATCTCACTTTGTATTATCTGATTTGGTTCTTTTGTAACATCAATACTTCTTGTCTTTATGACAAGCATCAAGTATCCGTCTTTTTTTAGATAAGTCTTACAGTTTAGAATAGCTATCTCTGTCTGATCAGGCTGTGCTATATCAACATAAACAACATCAACTGTTCCATAAACTGAAAAATACTGTTTTGGTTGTCTTGCATCTTGGAGTATGGGCACTATGTTTGAACGCAATGAAGCTACTCTATCTAAAAAATCTCGCGCTACTCGACTTGCATGTTCTACGCAAAATACTATCCCATTTGGTCCAACTATGTCAGAAACATGGCTTGCTGTTGTTCCTGTAGACACACCAAGATAGAGAACTCTAGACTTTCTAACGATTGGTAAAAACTCAAGACCATTCAGTATAGCTGCAGCAAGTTTGCTTCTAAACGGATCCCACGCTCTAAACTCTTCGTCTTTTATTTTTACCAGCTTTTCCTTGTAGACTTGGTTGCCAGGGACAAGATTTATTGTTGCAAGTTTTTTTTCGCCGTCTACTTTAACCCAGAAAATATTACCTTCTTCGTTTTCCAAACTTTCTTCGTTTTCCTTTCTTCCAATCTTTTTGAGATCTGTTTCTTTGTCCCGAATTTCTATCAAATCGACCTTGTTCTCTTGCATAGGGGAAAGTGGAGCGTTGCTGAACTTTCATCGGTTCTTTTTCTGTTGGCTCTTTGTATTTCTCACCTATCTCTTTGATTCTTACGTTTAGCTTCTCAAAGAGCATCTGATTCCTTCCTGAGCCATAGACATCGACTCTAGCTGCAATAGCGGCCTTTGTAGAGATGGCTCTAGCTATCTTACCTCGTTGCCATCTTGGAGCTGCATGCACCAGTGCGTGTTGGAAAAGTAAGCCATGTTTTGGTGGTTGAGAACCTGTCTTAAGTGAACGAAAGAGTGCCTTTTCTGCACCAAGAACCTGTATCGTGCTTGCAGGCATGAATGCAAGCTTTTTGAGGCTGCCAGCTCTTGCAAGAATTCTAGCGCCTACCGCAGCTCCAAGTATCCCACTAATGTTTGGCGCTACAAGCTCCATTTGCGTCTCTACATGTTTTTCAAGAGTGTTTCTTAAATCAAAAAGATCCAAAATTTGTTTAGCAAGAGTTTGCACAATTGCAAGATTCTCATCTGATATAGCTCCGCCCTTGCTCTTTTTTTGTAAAAGGGAAAGCATCTCAACTTTAGTTTCAGGAAAACCTGCATCAGTATACACGTTGTCCGTTAGATTATCTCTTTTACCGCCCAAAACTATCTTGGAGTATCCATTTATGCTATCGATAAGATTGTCAAGCTCAGGAAAATGTAATCCATACCATTCTCGCAATCTTGAGCTAAGTCCATTTATTATTTTGTCAATCTCATCAAGTGTATTTATTGTCTGGATTATGTGCAAGTCTGGACTCTCTGAAGTCTCTGTTACCTTTGATGAGGACAGTTGTACAGCAAAATCTCGTAGCTTTGATCTTGCATCTGGCTCGTCTTTCGCAAAACCCGAATCAACAAGAACATGTAACTTTGATGCTTGAATGTGTTCTATCTTGGAATCTTCCATCAGCTCTACATCAACAGAATTTTTTTTCAAGAGTTTCATCAGCGAAGCATCATTTACAAAAATTCCTGAGTTTAATTTTGAAAGAAAGCCTTGTAATTCACTGATGTTTGCCCTTTCTTCTTTTATGGATACATAATCTCTTGCAGGTTCTGAAAATGGAAGGGATTTTACGCATTTATTTTCATCAAATACTGCTATTCCTACCTCCGTTAAAATGACAAAATGCATACTCTCCATTTTCCGGCGCTCTCACTAAAAAAGGTAACATTCCATAATGTGAGATTACACATGAACTGTTATATGACAACAATTTTTTATAATCAGAAGTGAAACCTGACATCTCAACCCAAGTGGGTGCAATTAAACTAGAAAGACCCACAATGCTTGCCTCTGGAATTCTTGGGATCTCGCTTGATGTTTTTGCGCGTTTATATAAAGATGGGGCGGGTGCGCTTGTTACCAAATCACTAAGCAAAGAACCATGGGAAGGCTATGCAAACCCCACACTAATTGGGATAAAGGCTGGTTACCTAAACGCTGTCGGTCTTTCAAACCCCGGTGCACCATACTTTGCAAAGATGATCTCTTCAAACAAAACAATCCCAATCATTGTAAGCTTGGTTGGTTCTGTCGAAGAAGACTTTACCTTTATGATAAAACAATTTGAGAATGTACAAATTTTGGGATACGAGCTCAATCTATCATGTCCACATGTGGCAAAAGTTGGACTAGAAGTAGGAGACGATCCAGAGCTAGTACACAAAATAGTAAAGGCTGTCAAATCTAATTCCAAAGTTCCTATCATTGCAAAAGTTGGGCTAGGATCATCAGACTATCTTGAAACGGTCCGAGTAGCATGCGAGGCAGGAATTGATGCAATAACTGCAATAAACACTGTGCGCGCTATGGCAATTGATGTAGAAACAGCAAGACCAATTCTTAGTAACAAAATTGGCGGTCTTTCAGGACCTGCAATAAAACCAATTGCGGTAAGATGCGTCTACGAGATTTCATCAAAGTTTGACATTCCAATAATTGGATGTGGCGGAGTTTCAAGCTGGGAAGATGCAATTGAATTCATCCTTGCTGGTTCTAGTGCGGTTCAGATTGGTAGTGCACTAGGAGAGAAGTGGATTGGTGTATTTCCAGAAATTAATAACGGCATATCAAAGTACATGGAAAAGAAAGGATTCTCAAAAATAAGAGAGATGGTGGGAATTGCAAAGAAATTTTGATAAACCCACAGTTGTAAAAATAGAAAAAGTAATAGAAGAAACACCTACTGTTAGAACGCTGGTCTTTTCTGATGAAGTTCTTTCTAATGTTCTGCCTGGACAGTTTGCAATGGTTTGGATTCCTGGTGTCAACGAATTGCCAATGAGTGTAATGGTATCGTTAGAGAAAGGAAAGGCCGCATTTACGGTAAGAAAACATGGCCTTGCATCTACGGCCCTATATGGTGTCAAAGTAGGGGAATACATAGGGGTTAGGGGGCCGTATGGAAATTCTTTTAGAATCAAACAAGGCAAGCTCTTGCTTGTTGGTGGAGGTACAGGACTAGTTCCGTTAATACGCCTCTTGACATTTTTAAAAAAAACAGATGAAGTCACAGTACTGATGGGAGCAAAAACAAAAGAAGAAGTCTTTTTTGAGAAAATGGCAAATCATATTTTAGAAAATAACAAACATCAAGTAATTGCTGTAACAGAAGATGGTTCATACGGAAAGGCAGGACTTGTTACCGATGTAATGGAACATTTACTTTTAGAAACAAAATTTGATGCAGTATATACTTGTGGACCTGAAAAGATGATGCATAAAGTAATACAACTAGCATCAGAAAAAAAGATTCCAGCTCAAGCGAGTCTAGAAAGAATGATGAAATGTGGAATGGGAATATGTGGAAGCTGTTGTGTTGAACAAGTTCTTGTATGTAGAGATGGTACAGTATTTGATAGTGAATATCTACTATCAAACAAGGAATTTGGATACACTCACAGAAATAAAGCTGGAATACTTGAAAACTATTAACACCTCACTGCGGAACAGGAAAGCTTAAAATGAATGGGTTAAAGAAGTCAGAAAGGAGTAAAAAGTGGCACATCCAAAAATCGTACTAACTGCGGATCGTACACTAATGTCGCCATATCGGGGAATCTCTCTTGCTACCTTCTTTGGGTGCGCACCGGCTTTAGATCCACACAGATCAAAAAACAGTATTTGGTATTATTTGTTTAAAAATCAAGTAACCCCAAGAGTGCTTTTTGATTTTATATGTAATCCAGTTGGTCACAACAATGGAGTTGCGTCATATGCTCCATATGGAATAAGAAAAGTAGAAGCTGCACTTTTACGTGATGGTTTTAAGCGTGAAGACGTTGTAGTCGCACACCCAGATCATGTGGACAAGTTCATTGGTCCAGAAACCCAAGTCGTTGGAACTCATGAGATGGATCCACTTGGAATGGGACCAGTAACGATGACCTTTACTTTTGGTCGCAAGCAAATGTCCTATGACGAATTTTACTGCAGAGATCTGCACATGAAAATTAATGAAGCAAAGAAAAGGAGTGGCAGTAACGCAAAGGTTATTGCAGGAGCATCTGGAACTTGGCAATACAATTACGATCCAAAAAAAATCCAAGAATATGGTTTGTATGCCGTTTTAGAAGGAGAGCTTGGAGGAATTGCTCCAGAAATTGATGGACATGCAGGACAGTTTTTCAACGATTTGATTGATGGCGCGTTTGATAACATGAATCCGTTTGTAAAAAACGATTTCAAAGTTGATATTAAAGAGTTTGGAAAGGGAGATACAAAGCATCATGGCAGATTTATTCACTACTGGGACGAACCTGATATAGATTCAATTCCAGACATTGTTGAACCAAGTATGCATGGAATGGTTGAAGTCATGCGTGGATGTGGACGTGGTTGCAAGTTTTGTGATGTTACTTTACGACCTTTGAGATACTATCCTCCTGAAAAAGTTAAAAAAGAAATCGAGGTGAACATAAAAAAAGGTGGACACACCTCTGCCTGGCTGCATAGCGACGACATTTTTGTTTATGGTCTGGATCCAAGAAAGACAAAGAACATGGCGCCAAACAGAGAGGCACTTGAGGAACTCTTCACTGCAGTAATGTCTACAGGTATCGGACATACAAACCCAACACATGGTACACTTGCAGGCGCAATCTCAGATGAAAAACTAATTCCAAACATCTCAAAAATTATTCGAGCAACGCCTGACAACAAAATTGGAATTCAATGTGGTCTTGAAACAGGAAGTTTAAGACTAATTGGTAAATACGCTGACAGAAAGCTTGCTCCGTATAAACCAGAAGAATGGCACTGGGTTGTAAAAGAGGGAGTAAAGACATTAAATGAAAACCACTGGATTCCTGCATTTACACTGATAATGGGACTAGACAATGACGAAACAGACGAAGATGCTTGGGAAACCATAAGGCTGCTCAGCGAATTAGAAAGAGAACAACCCGAATCCATGTTTACAGCAACACCGCTCACTTTTGTTCCTATTGGGTTGCTTGAAAAATCAGAATTCTTTGATATAGGCAACGAAATGGATGCAGCGCAGCTTGGTGTGATGTACAAAACTTGGCAGCATAACTTCAAATATGGAATTCAAAAGTTCATGGACAAGACAGGACACAACAACTCTTTTAAACGAAAAGCCTTTACTGGATTGGCAAGAGCGTTGGGTGGTGTTCCACTCAGTGCAATGGAAAAATATGCTAGACGAAAAAGCAGAGAACATGAACAGGTAATAGAGACCATTAAAGCTAGATACTGGTAAATCAATCCAAATACATAAATTGAAAAGAACAAAGAGTTAACTCATGCCAACACACGGTTCGCTTACTAAAGCAGGCAAAGTCCGAGGTCAGACACCAAAGGTGCAAGCTCGGGAAAGACATGGAATCATTTCCATAATGAGAAACAAAGAAAATTTTAGAAAAAGATTTGAATTAAAAAGAACTCCAGGACAGAACAAGCCAGGGCGAAGACCAAGACGATAGATTAAAAATTTGTCATTTTAATAAAACTGAAGTTTTATTCCCGCTTACGAACAAAAAAT
>Ga0247727_10010243_pt1 | contig 16666 bp, 16 predicted proteins | sample WisWelCaveWW1625_FD_202498 | JGI IMG/M metagenome (GOLD analysis project Ga0247727, IMG submission 202498) | Biofilm microbial communities from Wishing Well Cave, Virginia, United States - WW16-25 | ecosystem: Environmental > Aquatic > Deep subsurface > Groundwater > Cave microbial mat | place...
TTGTCCGGCTCCGGATCGCGTCCGAACTCCACGACGATCGCCAGGGCGTAGCGGTGGCCTTCGATCGGCTCTCCGCTCCAGGCGCTGCGCGGCACCTCGCAGCAGCCGGCGAGCGAGGCATTCAGAAAATAGCAATTCGACTTCAGCTCGTTCGCCAAGCGCTGTGGATCCTGCGGGTACGGCGCGCGCTCAGGCGCGGGCAGCTCGGCGCGGAACTGCTCGAACAGGGCGACATACTCGTTGACGATGCGCCCCAGTGGAGTCGCGCTCGGCGACGGGAAGTTGTCGCCGATTCCGGCAACATCGGGTGCGGACGGCATGCGTGCGATACGTTCAATCGGCAGCGGCCCAAGATACACCGGGCGGTCGCGATTCGAGAAGATTCGCATGGCTGCATGATAGCGGCGTAATGTCCTCGCCTGCAGCGCGACCACCGCATAGGAATCCACCACCGGGACGAACGATGATCCTGCACGATTTTCTCAAGCCATTCATGCTGTTCGCCGTTGCCCTGTCGGCGACCCAGGTTTTCGCCCAGGCGCAGGTTCCCCTGCAGGCCTTCCTCGGGGTTCTCAACGCCAACCCGGTGGCGGCGAGCGCGTCGCTCGGCCGGATTCGCGACGGCTGGCGCGACGCCTACACCGCGCCGCTGCTCGAGCTGATGGGCTTCGTGCCGGTGTTCTCGGTGCAGGTCGAGGTGCTGGCTCAGCTCGAGCGGATTACCGGGCTGCGGTCCGGCGGGGACTTGAACCCCTTGTACGAATGGCTCTGGGCGCGCGAGCCCGGCGAGCACCCGGACTACGCCGAGTTCAAGGCGGCGCTCTACGAGCAGGTCGACCCGCGCTTTCGCGAGTACTTCGGCAGGCAGCGCAAGTCGATCGTCCGGCTGGACGAAATCCGCTGGGGCGGGGTCTGGCGCGACGGCATCCCGCCGCTCAAGAACCCGAAGATGATCCCGGCGAAAGAGGCAAGCTACCTTGCCGACTCCAATATCGTGTTCGGCGTCGCCATCGACGGCGACGCGCGCGCCTATCCAAACCGCATCCTTGCCTGGCACGAGATGGTCAAGGACCGGATCGCCGGCCGCGAACTGAACGGCGTCTACTGCACGTTATGCGGAGCGATGATCTTGTATGACGCCACCGCCGGCGGCGTGCATCACGAGCTGGGCACCAGCGGCTTCCTGTACCGCTCCAACAAGCTGATGTACGACCACGCCACCAAATCGCTCTGGTCGACCCACGGCGGCACGCCGGTGGTGGGTCCGCTGGTGGGCAAGGGCATCGAACTGCAGAGACTGTATGTGGTGACCACCACCTGGGGCGAGTGGAAGAAGCGCCATCCCGGCACCACCGTGCTCTCGCTGGACACCGGGCACCGGCGCGACTACTCAGAGGGCGCGGCCTACCGCGAATATTTCGCCACCGACCGCCTGATGTTCGGCGTGCCGAAGCTCGACCCGCGCCTGCCCAACAAGGCCGAGGTGCTGGCGCTGCGGACCTCGGGCAAGCCCATCGAGCAGCTCGCCATCGGCGCGGATTTCCTCGCGGCGAACCGCGTCTACCACGACCGCATCGGGTCGCAGGCATTCGTGGTCCTGACCGACGCCTCCGGCGCCAACCGCGTTTACGAGAGCGCAAACCGGCGCTTCGCAAGCTGGGATGGGGAATCCACTGTACGCGACAGCACCGGGCAGACATGGAAACTGGCCGAAGACAAGTTGACCGGGCCCGGCGGCGCTTCGCTCAAGCGCCTGCCCGCGCACCGGGCGTTCTGGTTCGGCTGGTATGCTGCCTACCCGGAGACACGGTTGGTGAAATGATCGTTCCGACGGCACTGCGCGTGCGCCTCGATCGCAACGGGCTCTGGCAGCCGCGGCAGATGGCGGCGCGCCGCTGGCCCATCGGCTGCGTATCTCTGGAAATCACCCAGCGCTGCAATCTCGATTGCACGCTTTGCTACCTCTCCGAGCATGCAGAAACCGTGCGCGACCTGCCGATGGGGGAGATTTTCCGCCGCATCGACATGATTCACGCCCATTTCGGCCCCGGGACCGACATCCAGATCTCGGGCGGCGAACCGACCCTGCGCACGCGCGAGGAACTGGCCACGATCGTGCGCCGCATCGCCTCGCTCGGCATGCGCTCGTCGCTGTTCACCAACGGCATTCGCGCGACGCGCGGACTACTGGCCGAGCTGGCCGCCGCGGGTCTGACCGACGTCGCGTTTCACGTCGACACCACGCAGCAACGCAAGGGCTACGAAAGCGAAGCGCAGCTGAACGCCTTGCGCGACGAGTACATCGCGCGGGCGCATGGCCTGCCGCTGGCGGTAATCTTCAACACCACCGTGCACGACGCCAACCTGCACGAACTGCCGATGCTGGCGGCGTTTTTCGCCGCGCGGGCGGACGTGGTGCGCATGGCGTCTCTGCAACTTCAGGCGAACACGGGTCGCGGCGTGCTCGGCGCGCGCGGCAGCGCGGTTACGCTCGACGGCGTCATCGCGCGCGTGCGTGAAGGCGTCGGCGCGCCGCTCTCGTTCGACACGTTCCTGATCGGCCACCCGAGCTGCAATCGCTACGCGGCGGCGTTCATCATCGGCGGCCGCGCGCACGACGTTTTCGCCGACCGGGAGTTCGTGGTGGATTTCATGCGCCGCACGGCCGGGGCGCGCATCGACCGCGCCACGCCGCTGGCGGGCGCGCTGTCGCTGCTGCGCGCGGCGCTCGGCTCGCCTCGGCTCGCGCTGCGCGGCGCCGGCTGGCTGCTGCGCCTCGCGTGGCGCGCGAAACGAGACCTGTGGCGCGCGCGCGGCCAGGTGCGAAAAATCTCCTTCTTCCTGCACAATTTCATGGATGCCCGCAATCTCGATCCTGAGCGCGTGGACAGTTGCGTCTTCATGGCCGCCACGGAGCACGGGCCGATGTCCATGTGCGCCTACAATGCGCGCCGCGAGGAACTGCTGTCCGCGCCCGGCGCCGCGGGCGCCAGGGTCTTTCGCGTCAGATGGCTGAAAGGCCGCGCCCGCGCCGCTGCCGCCGCGGTCGCCGCCGCGGCGCTCGCCGGTTGCGCCGTGCTGGTTCCCGTGCCGCAGGCGGAACCCGTGACCGGAGAGGTTGCGCTGGCGGCCTATGCACGCGTCCTGCAGCGCTTCGTCAACGGGCGCGGCGAGGTGGACTTTGCCGAGCTGGCGCGGGACCGGCGCGACCTCGATCTGTACGTGCGCCACGTCGCCGACACGCCGCTTGCCGGGCTCGCCGGCCCCAGCCAGAAGCTGGCGCACCTCGTCAACAGCTACAACGCGCTGTCGATGTTCAACGTGCTCGAAGCGGGCGTACCGGAAAGCCACGCCGGCCTCGCCAAGGTCGGTTTTTTCATCAATCGCAAGCTCGTCGTGGGCGGTCAACGCATCTCGCTTTACGATTACGAGAACCTCGTCATCCGTCCGTTGGGAGAACCGCGCGTGCATTTTGCGCTGAATTGCATGGCCGTCGCCTGCCCGGTGCTGCCGCGCCAGCCGTTCACCGCTGCCGGGCTGGAAAGCGAATTCGAGCGCGAAACGCGCGCGTTCTTCGCGCGCCCGGAGAATTTCCGTGCCGACCACGCTGCGCGGGTGGCGTATCTGAGCGAAGTCCTGAGCTTCTTCGCTGACGACTTCGTCCCCGCGCACGCGCGCAGCCTTCTGGAATACGCGAACCGCTACGCCCCGAGCTCTGCGCCGGCGGACTACTCGACACGCTTCACGCCTTACGACTGGACGGTGGCGAACAGCCGCCGCAGCCGCTGACCGGATGTGGCGCCGCTTTCTCTCGTTCGTGCTCGGCGAGGGGCCGAAAGGATCTCCGCCCAAGCGCGTGCGCTGGCTGATTGTCGAGCAGCAGGTCCGCAGCGAGATCCTCATCGGCTGGGTGCAGTTGGCGCTGGTGCTCTTCTTTCTCATCCTGTACACCGTTTCGGCCAAGACCTCCGAGGGCACGCGCTTCCTGCCCGTGCCGTGGGTGCTGGCGGCGTTCTTCGGCTTTACCCTGCTGCGCCTCGTCGCCGCGCATCGGCGCTGGCTCAACCCGCCGCTGCTGGTGCTCGGCGTCTGCGTCGACATGGCGTTGCTGATGGGTCTGATCTGGAGCTTCCACCTGCAGTATGAGCAACCGGCGCCTTTCTACCTCAAGGCGCCGACGCTGCTGTACGTGTTCCTGTTCATTGCCCTGCGTGCGCTTTGTTTCGAGCCGCTCTATGTCGTTGCCGCGGGCATTGCGGCGGCGGCCGGCTGGCTGATGCTGCTCGTCTATGCCGCGATGTCTGGCGAGATGACGATTACGCGCGACTACGTGCATTACATGACCTCGAACAGCGTCCTCGTTGGCGCCGAGATCGACAAGGTGATCTCGATCCTGATGGTGACGGCGGTGCTGGCGCTGGGCCTGGTTCGCGCGCGGCGCATCCTGTTTCGCGCCGTGCTGGACAGCGTGCTGGCGAAGGATCTGTCCCGCTTCGTCGCGCCGGAGGTCGCCGACCGAATCTCGACGTCCGAAAAAGGCTTGCAGCCGGGCGATGGCGAAGTTCGCGAAGCAAGCGTCCTGTTCACCGACATTGAGGGCTTCTCGACCATCTCCGAGAAAGTCTCGCCCGAGCGGCTGGTGGCGCTGCTCAACGAGTATTTCGAGGCGGTCTCCGCTGCAGTCGATGCCAACGGCGGAACGATTACGCAGTTCCAGGGCGACGCGATGCTCGTCACCTTCAACGCCATCAAGCCGAACCCCGACCACGCCGCCAACGCGGTGCGCTGCGCCGTCGCGATCCAGCAGGCGACGCGCGAGCGCGGCTTTGGCGGCGACGTGCGCATGCGCACGCGCTGCGGCATCAACACCGGCCGCATCGTCACCGGCGCGGTCGGCGCGCGCAACCGGCTGCTCTACACGGTGCACGGCGACGAGGTGAACATCGCCGCGCGCCTGGAGCAGCTCAACAAGAAATACGCAACCTACGTGCTGGCGACCGAGAGCACCGTGACGGCCGCCGGGGCCGGGTTCGAATTCCGGCGCGTGGACGAGGTCACCGTGCGCGGGCGCGCGACGCCGACCATGATCTATACGCTCGATCCCTGAGCGCGGCGCCGCGCGACCGGCGGCTCGACGCCACTGATCAGACCCTCGGCAAGCCAGTTTCTGAGGAACTGCGCGCTCGTCTGCGCCGCGTGACCGGCACCCACGAACCGGCGCAGCCCGCCGTTCAGCGCCGCAAAATCGCGCCCGCGCGCCACCGCGCCGAGCGCCCATGCCTCCTCGGTCGACAGCACGCGGTAGAAGGGCTCGTGACCTTTACGCCAGACCAGCGTCGCGTTACCGAGCAGCCAGATCAGCTGCACGGAAGAATGCAGGCGCAGGCGCATGCCCGGCCAGTCCGCCGCGGGCACGCGCGCGACGTCTTCCGCCCTGGCGAGCGGCGCGTCCTGCGCATCGAATGCGAGCCCGAGCGCCCACTCGAACCGCGCCAGTTCCGCAAGCGGCTTGCGGCGCCCGCGGGACGAGCGCCCTAGAAATCGCCCCAAATCGCCGCCGTACCAGCGCAGATTCCGGGTCCGTGACGGATGCGCGGCGATGAATCGTCGCATGGTCCGGTCGAACCCGCTCTCGCCGAGCACGCGCTTCAACGCCGGATAGTCGTTGCCCAACGCTTCGACCAGGCGGGAGCGGTATCCATCTGCATAGACGCCGAGCCGCCGGGCAGCATTTGCATGGGGCGTCGCCAGCACAGCGCGCTCCATGACGCGGCCGGGCCGGTAGACGTGGCGCTGGAACGCGCGCTGCAAGGATTCAAGGTTCTTCACGCCGCTTTCTTCTGCAATGTTTCCGCAGCTATCGCGCGGGCGCGATCGAGTTCGCGCACCAGGGCGCCGAGCGCCGGGATCTTGTCATCGCGCTCGATCATGGTCGGCACCGGCCCGAACCGTTGCAGCGCTTGCGCATACAGTTCCCACACCGGTCCGATCACTTTCGCATCGTGCGTGTCGATGATGAGGTCGCCGCAATTGTCATGTCCGGCGAGGTGTATCTGCCGCACGCGCATGGCTGGAACGCCGTCCAGGAACTCGATCGGATCGAAGCCGTGGTTGAACGCGCTCACGTAGATGTTGTTCACGTCGAGCAGGAGGTCGCAATCGGCCTCACGCGCGAGCGCGGCAAGGAACTCCCATTCGGTCATCGCCGAGTCGCGGTAGTTCACGTAGCTGGACACGTTCTCCAGCAGAATGCGGCGACCGAGATGGTCCTGCACCGCGCGCACCCGGCGCGCGACGTGCGCAAGCGCTTCTTCGGTATAGGGCAGCGGCATCAGGTCGTGGAGATTGCGTCCTGACACGCCGGTCCAGCACAGGTGGTCCGAGATCCACTCGGGCTCGATCCGCGCTGCCAGCGCTTTGAGCTCAGCGAGGTAGGCGCGGTCGAGCGGGTCCGCGCTGCCGATGGAGAGCGACACGCCGTGCAGCACCACGGGGTAACGTTCGCGGATCCGGTCGAGGAAATGCAGCGGCCGGCCGCCGGGGAGCATGTAGTTCTCGGACAAAGCCTCGAACCAGTCCACGCGCGGCTTGGACTTGAGGATCGCCGCGTAGTGCCTGGGACGCAGGCCGAGACCGAAGCCGAGATCGCTCATCGGGAAATAGCATAGCCCGCCCGCGCCGGGCGCGGACGGGCGTCTTGCGCCAGGTGGCGTCCCGCTACTTCTTCATCGCCATCTTGGCCTTGTCGCAGTCGGCCTGGCTCATTTCGGTGAAGCCCTGGCCCTTGCAGGCGTTCTGGCCCTTGCAGGAGTTCTTCGCGCCCTTGCAACCGCCCTGGCCTTTGCACGCGTTGACGCCCTCGCACTTCACCTTTGCCGCCTGCGCGAACACCGGACCCGCGGCGGTCATCGCGAACATCCCCGCCGCGGCCGTGGCGAGGGCGATTCCGGTCAGTTTCTTCATTTTCATCTTGAACCTCCGTTTGTAGCGCATGATTTCATCGAAACCCGCAACGCGCGGGTCACGGTGGTCGAAATCACGGGTGCTGCGCTTACAACCTTCCAGATATTGCTCTACCGGCGGCGCGAGACCCGCGACGCGAGCCTTTCCTTACAAGCGCGAGGAAAAATCCCTTACGCTACTCTTCCGTGCGCCCGATCATGCATGATTCACGTCTCGTGCCCTCTGCTTCGCTCCTGATTCCAGGGCGGTATTGCCCCGCGGACTACCGCTACGGCGCCGGCGCGCTCGCCGCGCCGGCTACGCTGCATGCCGATAGCCTGTGGATCGCTGGCGGGTTATACGGCAACACGTATGCGTTTCGGAGGCTGGAGGAGATGTTCGCCGCCGAACAGAGTGAATCGGCGTTGGTGTTCAACGGCGACTTCCACTGGTTCGACGTCGCGGATCAGCCATTCGCCGAAATCGAGCGCGGCGTCGCACTGTATGACGGCACGCGGGGCAACGTGGAGACAGAAATCTCGCAGCCGCAGGCGGGCGCGGGTTGCGGCTGCGCCTATCCGAAATGGGTGGATGACGGGGAAGTCGAGCGCTCCAACCGCATCGTCGAGCGGCTGCAGGACACGGTGCGGCGTTTTCCCGGTGCCGCGGCGCGTCTCGCCGCGCTGCCGATGTACCGCATCGCCGAAGTCGGCGGCGTACGAATTGCGATCGTGCATGGGGACGCGGATACGCTTGCCGGCTGGGGATTTTCACAGGAAGTGCTGGCCACCCGGGACGGACGCGAATCCGCTGCGGCTGCTTTCCGCTCAGCTGGCGTGAGAGTGTTCTGTTCCAGCCACACCTGCCTGCCGGTGCTGCAGGCCTTCGACGGCACCGGGATCATTGCCAATAACGGCACCGCCGGCATGCCGAACTTCGCGGGCACGCCATACGGCCTGGCGACGCGCATATCGGTGGCACCCCATCCGCAGGCCCTCTACCGGACGCGGCTCGGCCTGCTTAACGTGGAAGCTGTCCCGATCGACTACGATTCGAAGGCTTGGCGCGAGGCGTTCCTCGCCCAATGGCCCGAGGGCAGCGACGCGCACGCCTCATACTGGCGCCGCATCACTCACGGACCGAGTTACGGCGTGGAACTCGCGCTGCGCGCCGCGTGAACCCTGTTTAAGCCCGCAGCGCGCCCGCGACGCTGTCCACCACCGCGGCGCTCGCGCCCACGATGCCGACGCTGCCTTTGCGCAACGGCACCACGCTTGCGTACATGCCGTCGTGCGTCGCGCGCCCGCGTGCGGGCATAGGCGTGTCCGGCATGATGAGCAGCGTTACCTTGTCCTGCGGCACCATCAGAATCACGTGGTAGGCCGTGCCCTCGCCGAACGGGCAGGGGGCAATGTGCCGGATGCTGCCGATACTTTCGATCCTCTCCAGCGGCAGCGAATCGGCCAGCATGCGCGCCGCCTCGGCGCGCGGCATCGCGCCCATCATGATGGATTTGGCTTCGTCCTTCATGACGAACTGGATACAGGCCAGCGCCATCGGATCGTCCCGGCCGCGCCAGGCGTAGAGCCCGATGCCGATGGCGCCCGCGGCTACCGCCGCGGCGGCAAGAAAGCGCCGCCGGTTCCGGCGTTGCTCTTCGGCGGGGCTGGCTGCCGGCAGCGACTCCACCAGCCGGTCTGCAAGTCCCGCAGGAACTGGAACCTCAAGCGCGCTGCGCAGTTCGCCTTCAAATGCCGCATGCTCCTTGAGCAGATCCGAGCAAAACACGCATGCCACGCGGTGTTCACGCATCGCTCCGGTTTCGCCGTCCCCCGACAGGAGGATGCGCCGGAAATCCAGGCAGTTCATGACCGCTCCCCTTTGCGCTCTTTTCCATCAGTTGGCAGGACGAGGCGCTTGAGCGCCTGGCGGGCACGCGTGAGGCGCGTCATCACCGCGCCCTCGGTGGTCTGCAGCAGCGCCGCAATCTCGGCGCAACTGTAGCCGCCGAGCACCTGCAGCGCCAGCGGTTCCGCATAGGACGCCGGCAGTGCCATCAGTGCGTCGCGCATCTCCATGCCGAACGGGCTGGCGCGCTCGTCGGCGAACTCAAGTCCGTCCACATCGACGCCGGCATGGCGCGCGTCCTGCGCGGTCGCGCGGTGAAATTCGTTTTTTACGATCGAGAACAACCAGGATTTCACGGCGGCCCGATCTCTGACGAGGGGAAATGCGCGCCAGCCCCGCAACAGGGCGTTCTGAACGATGTCCTCCGCCTGCTGCCGGTTGCGCGCCAGCCAGTAGGCGTAGCGAAACAGGTCGCCGGCATGCGCCCGCACGGCTTCATCGAACGACGCATCGGGCCCGCTCGCGATCATGGCGTCATCCAATCCGGATCGAGCGATTCGCGGATGCGGGTGCGCGCCCGGTGCAGCATGACCGCGCAGTTCGACTCGGACACTCCAAGCGCGTTGCAGATTTCAACCGTGTTCATGCCGACAAACTCCCGCAGGACGAACGTGTCCGCGGTACGTTCCGGCAGATCCCGCACGCAGTGCAGCAAAGCCTCCCACAATTGACGGCGCGACAGCGTCTGCTCCGGTCCGCCATCGCCGGAGAAATGCGGGCCAGCGGACATCAGCGGCGTGCCATCGTTGTCCATCTCCTGCCATTGGTCGCGCGCGGATCGCCTGACGCAATCGACGATCTTATGCTTGAGAATCCCCGTCAGCCAGCTGAACAGTGACGCACCGCCCGAAAAGGATTCGATGTTCTCGATCGCAGCCAGCAGCGTCTCCTGGACCGCATCCTCGGCATGCGTAGGGTTACGCAGGCGGGTCCGTGCAAACCTGACCAGTTGCGGACGGAGCTTCCCGACGATTTGCACGCGTTCTGCGGCGGTCATTGAGAGAAAGACCCGGCCGCAGGCGCATTCCTTACAATGCAGGCTCAATACGGGGAGAAACGCATGAAGCCATTTGATCTTGCGGACCGCGTCGCGATTGTCACCGGGGGCAACGGTGGCATCGGCCTCGGCATGGCACGCGGCCTCGCCGCGGCGGGCGCGAAGGTGGTGGTGGCGGGACGCGACTCGGCCAAGAGCGCCGCCGCCGCGAAGGAGATCGGCGGCATCGCGATCGACGTGGATGTGCTCAAGGAAAGCGACTGCCGCGCGCTCGCCGCAAAGACGGTGGCGCAACTCGGCAGGCTGGACATCCTGGTCAACAACGCCGGCATCAACATCCGCAAGCAGCCGCAGGAGTATTCGCTCGATGAATGGCATCGGGTGCTGGACAGCAATCTCACCAGCGCCTTTACCTGCTCGCAGGCGGCCTACCCGGAAATGATGAAGGCGGGCGGGGGCAAGGTGATCAATATCGGCTCGATGATGTCCATCTTCGGCGCCTCGTTCACCACGCCCTACGCCGCTTCCAAGGGCGGCATCGTGCAGATGACGCGCGCCATGGCCTGCGCCTGGGCGAAGGACAACATCCAGGTCAACGCCGTGCTGCCGGGCTGGATCGACACCGATCTCACGCGCCGCGCGCGGACCGATGTCGCCGGCCTGCACGAGCGCGTGCTCGCGCGCACGCCCGCCGGCCGCTGGGGCGACCCCGGCGATTTCGCCGGCATCGCGGTGTTTCTTGCCAGTTCCGCTTCGGATTTTCTTACCGGGACGGCAATTCCGGTGGACGGGGGCTATTCGGTGCAGGGCTAGTCGGCGATGATCCCGGCGCGCTTCACCACCGGGCCCCACTTGTCGCTTTCGGCCTTGACGTAAGCGAGGTACTGCTCGGGCGTGCCCTGGATTACGGTCGCGCCGCGCGATTCGAGCTGCTCGCGAACCTTGGAATCGGCAGTCGTGCGGTTCAGCGCCTGGTTGAGGCGGGCGACGATCTCGGCAGGGGTTCCGGCGCGCACGTTGATGCCGAACCACGAACTCACTTCGTAGCCCTTGAAGCCCATTTCGTCCAGTGTCGGCACCTCGGGAAACACCGCGGAGCGCTTGAGGCTGGTCACCGCCAGCGCGCGCACCCTGCCCGACTTGATGTTGCCCACCTGCGGCGGCAGATTGTCGAACATGAGCTGCGTGTCGTTGGCGAAGAGCGCCGCGGTGGCCGGGCCCGCGCCGCGAAACGGGATGTGCACGATGAAGGTGTTGGTCATTGCCTTGAGCAGCTCCATCGACATCTGCGGCGACGTGCCGAGGCCGGGCGAACCGTAGTTGAGCCGGCCGGGATTCTTCCGAACGTACGCAATCAACTCTGGCACGTTCTTCACCGGCAACGAAGGATTCACCACCAGCACGTTCGGTACCGTGCCGTACTGGCCGACATAGAGGAGGTCCTGCAGCGGCTTGTAGGCAAGCTTCGGATAAATGTGCTGCGACAGCGCGAGCGACGGATTGCCGACCAGAATCATGTAGCCGTCGGGCGCGGCCCGCAGCACGGCCTCCGCGCCGACGTTGCCGCCGGCGCCGCTACGGTTCTCCACGGCCACGGGCTGCCCAAGTTCGGCCTGCAGCCCGGGCTGGACGATGCGCGCCACCAGGTCGATCAGCCCGCCCGGCGGATACGGAACGATGACGGTAATTGGGCGCGATGGATAAGTCTGCGCCGATGCCGCCGCCGCAAAGAGTGCCAGCGCGCAAGCCGCCAGCAGTTTGATCGGATTGGCCATGCGTTCCTCCTCCTCAGGTGTAATCTTGACGGCGAGTTGACTGACCTGATGCTATCGCGTTTTCCCGCATTGCTCGCGCTCGTTGCGTTCAACACGTTCGCGATGGATGTGCGCGTAGCCGGCAACCAGCTCATTTTAAGCGGTCACATCAACGGCGACGAGATCGCCCGCATGCGCGATGTCCTGCCTGCGAACAAGCAGATCGACACGGTAGTCCTCAAGGACTCTCCCGGAGGCGACATGTGGACCTCGATGCGCCTCGCGGAAATGTTCCAGGAGCTGGGATTCAAGACCGCCGTTTCCGGGCATTGCATGTCGGCCTGCGTGATCGTCTTCCTCGGAGGCGTGGAGCGCATGTTCGCCGACGGCAAGGAAGGCCGGCGCACGTTCATCGCGATTCACACGCCGACCTACGCAACGGACGGCGGCTTGCACTTTCGCCAAGGCGAACCGACCACGCAAGGGCGCGGCAAACTGCTCTACTGGATGGGGCAGAGGATCAAGGATGTGGAGTTGCTCGAACGCGGCCTGTCGAACCGGGACCCCACCGGTCTCATCTACCTGTTCGACCCGGCACGCAGCAAGCGGCGCGATGGCATCACCGTCTTCCAGTGCCACGGCCACGAGAAGCGCCGGGTCGCGGATTGCGAGCCGATCGCCGGCAAGGACGCTTTGCAGGCAGGCTTCATCACGAGCACCGCGATTCTGGAAGTCAAATGACCTGACTACTTCCGGCCGGGATAGCTGACCGCCATGCCGGCGCGCACGTCCTGCTGGATGCCGTATTGCGCGAACGGATAGCGGAAGCCGTTCTTCGCCAGCGCTTCCATGCCGGCGATCGCTTTTTCCAGCTGCTCGGGCGGCAGCGCCATCAGCATTTCGTCGTCCAGCACGCCGCCGTAGCGGCGTTCGGCGAAGCAGGGAATGGAAAGGCTCGGTTCGCGCGTGCGCAGCGCCCGGCCCCAGGAATCGGCGCAGGCCGATTCGCCCACCACGCTCCAGTCGAAGCGCTTGTAGCCCGAGTACTGCAGGCCGTTGATGAAATACATCATCGCGCCCGGCGTGGCGTAGAAGAGTGCGATGTCCGGCGGATCCAGCCGGCCCGACGCTAACGGCGCGACCGCGAGCGCCTTGTACTTCCCGACCGGCACCACGTTCATCGCCTTTTGGTGCGCCGAGGCGTCCACCTGCGTCGCGAACCAGACACCGGTCATGTGCTGCCCTGAAAACCATTTCTCATCCTGGCCGCCCAGCCCCACCACCGAGCGGCACTGGTCGCCGACGAGGTCCTCCGTAGTGATCCCGACGGTCCATCCCAGCCGCGCCGCCTGCGCGACGATCTGGTCGAGCGTGTGCACCGAACCCTTCGGGCGGCGGATTTTCGGGAGCGCCTCCATCTCCGCGACGGATTCGTAGAGCTTCATGCCGAAAGGAATGGAGCGCAGCCTGAGCAGGCCTTCGAGTTTCGCGACGAGTACTTTCATGCCTCAATCCGCTCCCGGATGGTTCCTGAAGTATGTGACCGTGAAGGCACGCGGCTAGGGTCCCGCAAGACTTTGTCGCAGCTCGGGGTCGAGCTGGAGTATCTCCGGGTCGGTGACCACACCCACGGATATCGCATCGAGGGAATCGACCATCGTGCACTTGAACCTGCGATCGGCCTGGAGTTGGCACTCCATGACGCCCTGGGGCTTGCTGTTGGCGGGAAACCGCTTCGGATGAAAGAAATACACGAAGTCCCGGGGATTGTTGGGATACACGGTGCGGTCGAGTAGATCCGATGGGTACTTGTCAGATGTCATCCGGCGTATGAGGTGGGAGATCTGGTAGCTCATCTGGGTAAGCCGTTCCTTGGTCTCCTGATGGTGGGCACCATGCAATCCGACCATCGTCTGGCCAATCGGCCTTGCGTCAGTGAAGGAACGCGTGACGCCGCGCAGGTAGATAAGGCCGCATGCGGATTCGCACTTGCCCGATACGGCGGTCGGAATTTTCTCGTCGCGGATTCGCTCGCCCAACCGAAACCCGTTCCAGAGATCCCCGCCGGGACTCTGGTGAAGCACAATGAGCTTGACCTTCCCCGTGGCCAGGTGGTCCTTGAGACGCGCCAGGTCGTCGCTCACCACGGGACCGGACATCACGAGAGTGGAGCCCACCAAGCGAAAATCCATGGCGTAGCTCTCTCCGCCTGGTAGCAGGACGGCTATTCCAACGAACAGGGCACGAATGTAAACGTGCATGCAAGCCTCAGAACAGCGAATACCCGCCGTCGATCAGGAAAGTTTCTCCCGTGTGATAGCTGCTCGCGTCGCTCACGAGGTACACCGCGATCGCGCCGAAGTCTTCGGGCTTGCCCCAGCGGCGCATCGGCACGCGCGGCAGCACCTTGTCGCGGAACCTGTCCCAGTTGAGCGCCTTCTCGGTCATCGCGGTCTCGATCCAGCCCGGCAGGATGGCGTTGGCGCGGATGCCGTGGCGCGCGAACTCGACCGCCAGGGCGCGCATCATCGAGATCAGGCCGCCCTTGGTCGCCGCGTAGTGCTCTCCGCGAGGCTGGCCCGAGATCGCCGCGAGGCTCGCGGTGCCCACCAGCGCGCCGCCCTTCCCGTGTCCGGCCATGTGCCGCGCCGCGGCGCGCAGGGTGTAGAACGCGCCGTCGAGGTTGACGCGCGTCACGCGCTTCCATTCCTCGGTGCTCATCTCGGTGAAGGACTTGACGCCGGCGCGCCCGCTCACGCCCGCGTTGGCGAAGCAGGCGTGCAGCGGCCCCATGGCGGCGACGGTTTCGGCGAAGCGCTGTTCCACCTCCCGTTCGTCGCCGACGTCGCAATGCAGGGCGAGGGCTTTGGCGCCGTGCGACTTGAGTTTCGCCAGCGCTGCTGCGTTCTTCTCCGCGTTCGTGCCCCAGATGCACACCGTGGCGCCAGCCTGCGAGAGCGCCTCGGCCATGCCGAGGCCGATGCCGCTGTTGCCTCCCGTGATCAGCGCTGTCTTGCCCTTCAGATCGAATGCGGTGTAGGTCATGACGGAAAGTCACCTTAGAATGTAGCGCAATATGAATGAAAAATACGGCATAGGCCAGCCGGTACGTCGTTTCGAGGATCCGCGCCTGCTGCGCGGCGAAGGGCGCTTCATCCACGACATCACGGTGCCGGGCATGGCGCAGCTCGCCTATGTGCGCTCGCCGCATCCGCACGCGCGCATTGTCTCGGTCGACGCTGCGGACGCGCTGGCCACGCCCGGCGTGCTCGGCGTGTTCACTGTCGATGACCTGGAGCGCGACGGCGTCGGCACCACCGCGCCCAGCATCAAGCGCAATCGCCCGGACGGCTCGCCGATGTTCTGGCGCGCGCACCCGGGCCTTGCCAAGGGCAAAGTGCGGCACGTCGGCGATCCGGTCGCCATCGTGGCCGCAGAAACCCTGCCGCAGGCGAAGGATGCCGCCGAGCGGGTCCTGGTCGAGTACGACGCCCTGCCGCTGACCGACCCGGTCTGGGATGAATGTCCCGACAACGTCAGCAACGTCTTCGAGATCGGCAACCGCGCCGCCACCGAGGCCGCGTTCGCGGGCGCGGCGCGGGTCGTCAAGCGGCGCTACAGCGTTTCGCGCGTGCATGCCCAGTTCATGGAGCCGCGCGGCGCGCTCGGCGAGTGGCATCCCGGCGACGGCAGCTATACCCTGCACTGCGACGTGCAGTATCCGCACCGGGTGCGCGAGGTGCTGGCCGGCCTGCTGATGATCGCCGAGCACAAGCTGCGCGTGGTGAGCAACGACGTTGGCGGCGCGTTCGGCGCCAAGGGTTGGGCGCACCTCGAGCACCGCCACGTGCTGTGGCTCGCGCGCAGGCTCGGCCGGCCGGTGAAATGGACCTGCGACCGCAGCGAAGCGATCCTCGCCGACGAGCACGCGCGCGACCTGAGCGCCGAGATCGAGCTCGCCTTCGACGCGAACCATCGCATCCTCGCGCTGCGCGCGCACAACACCAGCGCGCTGGGCGCCTATGTTTCCACGGACCGCAACCTGCTGCCCAGCTTCGCCAACCTGGGCTCGCTCGCCGGGATGTATGTGATTCCGGCGGCGCAGGTGCGCGTCACCGGCAAGTTCAGCTTCACGCACTCGCTCGCGCCCTACCGCGGCAACGGCCGCCCGGAGGCGATCTACCTGCTCGAGCGCCTGCTCGACGATGCGGCGCGGGAACTCGGCGTGGATCGCGTCGAGCTGCGCCGGCGCAACCTGATCGCGCCCTCCGCCATGCCGTTCAAGACCGCCCTCACCTTCACCTACGACTGCGGGAATTTTGAGCGAGGATTGGATAAGGCCCTTGCGCTTGCGGATTGGCAAGGCTTTCCTGAAAGAAAAAAACAATCTCAGTCCAGGGGAAAGCTGCGCGGCATCGGCCTCGCTAACGCCATCGAGCGCGCGGCGGCGCCGGGCATGGAGTACGCCGAGGTGCGCTTCGAACCCGGCGGCACGGCGACGCTGGTGGTGGGCACCAAGAGCCAGGGCCAGGGCCACGAAACCATGTACCGGCAGATCGCCGCCTCGCGCCTGGGCATTGCGCCCGATGAGCTGCGCGTCGTCGAAGGCGACACCTTTGCGGTCGCCTGGGGCGCCGGCAGCTTCGGTTCGCGCTCGGCGGCGATCGGCGGCACCGCGCTGTGGCTCGCCGCCGACAAAATCATCGCCAAGGGCAAGCGCGTCGCCGCGCACATGCTGGAAGCCGCCGACGCCGACATCGCCTTCGCGGCCGGGCGCTTCAGCATCGCCGGCACCGACCGCGGCGTGTCGATCAAGGACGTGGCGCGCGCCTCGTTCGTCTTCGCCACGCTGCCCAAGGGGATGGAACCCGGCCTGTTCGAGCACGCCACCTTTGCGCCCGAGCAGGAAACCTTTCCGAACGGCACGCACGTCTGCGAAGTGGAGGTGGATCCGGAATCCGGCGCGATCGAGCTCCTCAACTACGTGGTGGTGGACGACGTCGCCACCGAGATCAACCCGCTCACGCTGCATGGCCAGGTGGTGGGCGGCATCGTGCAGGGACTC
>Ga0247727_10010244_pt1 | contig 16664 bp, 15 predicted proteins | sample WisWelCaveWW1625_FD_202498 | JGI IMG/M metagenome (GOLD analysis project Ga0247727, IMG submission 202498) | Biofilm microbial communities from Wishing Well Cave, Virginia, United States - WW16-25 | ecosystem: Environmental > Aquatic > Deep subsurface > Groundwater > Cave microbial mat | place...
GCGGGTGCGGCGGCCACAGTGGGCCTGGGCCTGTTTTGGCCCACGATTTTTCCCGGTATCGTGGAACTCGACCATTACTACGGTGCTGGCCCTAACCTGCCGGTCATCATTGGCTTGGCCCTCATTATTGCCACGCCTGGCGCTTTGGTCGGCGGCCTGATTGGGAGCCGCATTCCCAAAGAAGGCGGGCAGACCGAGCAATCCATCATGGCCGCCATCGTCGGGCTGATCTTCGCCTTACCCTTTGTATGTTACGGCTTGTGGTTTTTCACCGGGTGGTAGCTCAGCCGAACGGCGGGCTGCACCTGGCGGTTGGCCTTGCTCATGCTCAAATCTATCGCTGGCATTGTTCCAATTGCAGCGGCCCCGTTTACCAACTCGGGCGCGGTGGATGAAGGCAGTTTCCAATCACTCGTCTCCTATCATTTCATCCGCCACCCACGAAGGCTTCGTCGCCGTTCACGTCAACACCGGCCCGCTCTGGCTCACCCTCATCTGCCAACAACACTTGCACCTATCTACCAATTTCGGGTACAATCGGCTTGCTAGCACTTTCTGTGACCCAAATACAGTTTTCCAACTTAGAAACATATCATAATGAAGGAGGTGATTACCTACAAGCACTCATCCTATCTCTCTCTGTAGTTTGAACATACCCACTTACCTTTTGGAGGAGATTTAAGTCATGAATAAATTCAAGTTGTTCAACATTATCGCGTTGGCCGCGATTGTGTTGGCCGCCTGCGGCGGCGGAGCGACGACCCAAGCGCCCCAAGCCACCGCGGTGGTAGCGCCCGCTACAGAAGGCAGCATTTGGGTGCTCCTGCCCGACAGCGCCTCTTCAGCGCGTTGGGAAACCGACGACCGCCGCTTCTTTGAAGCCGCCTTCGACGCCGCGGGTGTCGAATACAACATCGTGAATGCTGAAGGCGACGCCGCTACTCAGCAGACCCAAGCCGAGCAAGCCATCACTGCGGGGGCCAAAGTGCTCCTGCTGGTCAACTTGGACTCCGGTTCCGGCGCGGCTATCATCGCGCTGGCGCGCGAAGCCGATGTGAAAGTAGTAGACTACGACCGCTTGACCATCGAAGGCCCCGGCGCGGACGTCTACGTTAGTTTCGACAACGTGCAAGTGGGCAAGACCATGGGCGATGTGCTTGAGCCGCTGATTGAGGCGCAAACCGGTACGCCCCAAGTCGTCCTGCTCAACGGCGGCCCGACCGATAACAACGCCACCCTGTTCCGCAATGGCTACTTCGGCATTGCCGAGCCGCACTTCACCAATGGCTCGTGGGCAATGGTTGCCGATCAAGCGGTGCCGGAGTGGGACAATCAGCAAGCGCTGACCATCTTCGAGCAAATCTTGACCGCCGCCGACAATAACGTCACCGCGGTCTTCGCGGCCAATGACGGCCTGGCGGGCGCGGTGATCTCAGCCTTCAAGAGCGCGGGGATCGACCCGGGCGAAGCCGGAATCCCGATCTCCGGGCAAGACGCGACCGTGGGCGGTATCCAGAACATCTTGGCCGGCGATCAAGCTATGTCGGTCTACAAGCCGATCAAGGCCGAAGCCGAAGCCGCCGCCGCCGCCGCCATCGCCCTGCTCAACGGCGATGCTGTCACCAGCTTGACCAAGGGCCTGACCCTGAACAACGGCACCAACGACATTCCGTTCATCGCCCTGACCCCGATCGGCGTCACCAAAGACAACGTCGCCGACACCGTCATCGCCGATGGCTTCCGCACTTGGGCAGAAGTCTGCGTGGGCGACTTCGCCCAATTCTGCCCGTAATCGTCAGAGGCAGCAGGTTGCGAGTTCGGTAGTTTGCAGGTTGCGTGGGGATACAGTACACTAGGTATCCCCACGTTTTTATTACTATCTGGGGAGGTCGCTTGTGGCAGAAAAACCCTTACTGCAACTCAAAGGCGTATCGAAGCATTTCGGCGCGGTGCAGGCGCTGACCCAAGTAGATTTTGAAGTGCGGGCGGGCGAAGCGATGGCGCTGGTGGGCGATAACGGCGCCGGCAAATCCACGCTCATCAAAAGCTTAGTGGGCATCTATACCTTTGATGAGGGTGAGATTTTTTTTGACGGCCAGCCGGTGAAAATTCGCGGCCCGCGCGACGCGGCGGCTTTGGGCATCGAAGTGGTCTATCAAGACCTGGCCTTAGCCGACAATTTGGACGTAGTGGCCAACATGTTCTTGGGCCGTGAATATATTCAACCGCCGTTCTTCCTCAATGAAACCCGGATGGAGAAGGCCGCCCGCGAAACACTCGACAGCCTCTCCGTCACAACCTTGCGCTCGGTTCGACAAACTGTGGCCGGGTTGTCTGGCGGCCAGCGGCAAGCGGTGGCTGTTGCCAAGTCGGTCATGTGGAACTCAAAAGTGGTTATTCTGGATGAGCCGACCGCCGCGCTGGGCGTGGCCCAGACTCGCCAAGTGCTCGATCTGGTGAAGCGTTTGGCGGCCAAAGGCCTGGCTGTGGTCCTCATCTCGCATAACCTGCACGACGTCTTTGAAGCGTCCGACCGCATTACCGTTCTGCGCTTGGGCCGCCGGGTGGCCGAGTGCGTTACTCGCGAAACTACGCAACAACAAGTGGTACACGCCATCACCGCCGGGACGCTGGATGCCGTGCCTGGTATGCAGGAGAAAGCAGCATGACCGAGACTCTCGAACCAAGGGCGGTAGTTCAGCAAGAAACGCCGGGCGATTACTTTCGCAGATGGTGGACGGGGGTCCGCGCCGGCGATCTCGGTTCCCTGCCGATCATCATCGGCCTGATCGTGATCATGTCCGTCTTTGGCACACTGAACCCGCTCTTTTTCTCGGCCCGCAACTTCGTTAATTTGCTGTTACAAATGGCTGGTTTCGCCACGATGGCCATCGGGATAATTTTTATTCTACTGATCGCCGAAATTGATCTGGCGGTGGCCTATGTCAGCGCGGTCGGCGGTGTGGTGATGACCTTGCTCCTGCGCGAATCTGGCCCGGCTTGGCCCTGGTACGCCGCCATGGGTGTAGCCTTGCTCACCACGACTCTGATCGGTTTATTGCACGGGCTGATCATTACCAAAGCCGGTGTGCCGTCCTTTGTGGTGACTCTGGCGGGCCTGCTGGCCTGGAGCGGTGTGGTATTGATCTTGACCACCGTCTTCTCCACTTCAGGCGCGATCGTGATTCAGAACCCGGTTGTCTTAGGGGTAGCCAATAGTTATTTGCCGCCCGAATGGGGCTGGGGGGTGTTTGCAATCGCCATTGGCGGCTTCAGCCTCAATCAATGGGTCCAGCGCCAAGCGCTCCTGCGCCAAAATCTGCCCGTTAAGCCGCTGGCCGTCACGGCCTTGCAAGTCCTCGGGCTGGTGCTCATCGTTGGGCTAGCGGTGTGGTATGCCAACCAAGATCGCGGCGTGCCAATGGTGTCCGTTATCATTCTCATCCTCTTAATCATCTGGTCAATCATTGCCTCCCGCACTCGCTTTGGCCGCTACGTTTACGCTGTTGGTGGCAACCCCGAAGCCGCGCGGCGCGCGGGCATCAATGTCGATCAAGTCCGCATTCTCGTCTTCATGATCTCCGGCTTCATGGCCGGCATGGGCGGCATTATTCTGGCCTCCCGGCTGAGGTCCATAGACACCAACAGCGGCGGCGGCAATCTCCTGCTCAACGTCATCGCTTCCGCCGTCATTGGCGGTACCAGCCTGTTCGGCGGGCATGGCCGGGTGACGAATGCCTTGATCGGCGCGCTGGTCATCGCCTCAGTTGAAAATGGCATGGGCCTGCTACTTTTGCCGTCCGGCGTGAAATTCGTCGTCACCGGCTTAGTGCTATTGGCGGCCGTGTTGATTGACGCTTTCTCCCGGCGCAGCCGGGTGGCTTCGGGCATTGCTTAAAGTAAGGAACCTATGAACCTCAACATACTCTATGCCAGGTTGGGAATCGTGTTTCTGGTTCAAACGGGCCATTACGCCGAACACGTCACCCAACTGATCCAAATCTACTCTCAACATGTCACGCCCGCCCAGGCCCACGGGCTATTAGGCACACTATTTGACTTCGAGTGGGTGCACTTTGTATACAACGTCGGCTTAGAAATTATGGTAATCGTGCTCTGGCTAGCCTATCGCCGCCGCTGGCGCACCGCCCCGCCCGCAGTGCCTTGGGGGCCAACCTTGCTCACTAGCCTGATGCTCTTTCAAGGCTATCACTCCATCGAGCATATCGTCAAAGTCTACCAATACTTGTTCGTCCCCACTTACCAGACCGGGCTGTGGGTGCCGCCGGGTATACTCCCGTATCTGAGCGGTTGGCCGATTTTTCTGGTTCACTTCTGGCTCAACACACCAGTCTGGTTTGCGCTGTTGGCCGCGTTGTGGTTCTTGCGCCCTAAACAGCCCACCCGCAGACGGGCGACGCTGGAGGTTTGATGCGCGCCCTTGGGCTTAGAACGATTGGCACACTCGGCCCCCTCCTACTACTCATCGCCTGTGTTGCCCCCTCGACCCCCAACGCCAACTTAACCGCCTCGCCCGGCCAAGTCCATTTCACCGACGTGGCCGGAGAGGTCGGCCTCGACTTTCAACACAGCGCCTTCCACTGGGGAGTCACCGCCGACCCTGTCGCAATGATGGGCAGTGGCCTGTGCTGGTTGGATTACGATCAAGATGGCTGGTTAGATTTATTCGTCGTCAACTCGTATGTCGAACTCGAGGCGGGCCAATGGGAAGCCGAAGGTGGCCTGCCGCGCGCCGCCTTATTCCGCAATGTCAACGGCCAATTCACCGAGGTCAGCCAAGCCAGCGGCGCGAACCTGCCGTTGCGCGGCGCCGGCTGTGTGGCCGCCGACCTCAATCAAGATGGTTGGCCCGATCTGTATGTCACCACCGCCCGCTTCGCCGCGCTGTTATGGAACAACGGCGATGGCACGTTCAGCGAAGGCGCGCGCGCGGCTGGCGTGGAGGCCTACGGCTGGCACACCGCGGCCACCGTCGGCGACCTCAACGGCGATGGCTGGCCCGACCTCTTCGTGGCCGGTTACGTGGACCTCAACAATCGTAACCCCAACGCCACCGTCGGCTTCCCCAACACCCATCTGGGCCGCCCCGACCTGCTCTTCATCAATCAGGGCCGCGACGCACACGGCCAGGCCACCTTCAGCGAAGTCAGTGAAAAATTAAACGCCGCGACACTCGGTGAATTGGAATACGGCTTGGGCGCGCTCTTCACCGATCTGGATGATGACGTCGATCTCGATCTGTACGTCGCCAACGACACCAACCCCAACCGCCTCTATCGCAACGACCCCTGGCCCGGTGGCCGCGCCGCCGACCCGACCGGCATCGGGTTTCGCTTCACCGAGATCGGCGGCGCGGCCCATGTGGACGACAACAAAAGCGGCATGGGCGTGGCCGGGGGCGACTACAACGCCGATGGGCGCTTCGATCTCTTTGTCACCAACATGGGCTGGCAAGAAAACTCGGTCTACCTCAATCAATCGGCGGAAAATGGCCTCCGCTTTCAAGACATGCGCGACGATTCGGGCAACGTGCAACTCGGTGGCCGCTGGACCGGCTGGGGCGCCACTTGGGCCGACTTTGATCGCGACACGGATCTCGATCTGCTATACGTCAACGGCCGTATCCCCGTGATCGATCTCAAAGCCGACGCCGAAGTGGCCCAAGTTTTTGGCAACCTCACCGCGCAGGGCCAGATCGGCCAATTTGAAGATTGGACGCAAGCCAGCGGCCTCGCCCAGGTGGGGCCTTTGCTGGGGCGTGGCGCGGCGGCGGCCGATTACGACAATGACGGCGATCTCGATGTCGCTATTAATTCAGTCGGCAGTCCCTTGGTGCTTCTAAGAAATGAGAACAACGCCAACCATTGGCTCACGGTGCAATTAGACGGCTTTTATCCCGGCGCGGTAATTACCGCTGTTCTGCCTGGGGGTGGCGAACTGCGGCGTGAAATTCACGCTGGCAGCAGTTACCTTTCGTCCGAAGACCCCCGCGGTGTCTTCGGCGTGGGCCTAGTGGACAAAATCACTGAAATAAAAGTGCGCTGGCCCAATGGTCATGAGACCCGGCTTACCGACCCGCCCATCAATCAAATCAGCGTTATTCAACCGTAAATCAATAGACGTTATCGGAAATAAGCAAATTCATGTAGGAAAACCTACGTTTTCTCGGCAAATTTCAACCTGATTCGTTATTTCCGATGAAGTCTAATCAAAGATTTTATGCCTCGCGCCTTCCGTGTTGGCGTTCAAATGGGCGTTTATCAGTGGTTCACTTATGCCTAAAACCATCAGCGGCATTATCCCCATCGTCGCCGCTCCCTTCACCGAGACGAGCGCATTAGATGAAGATAGTTTCCAATCGCTCATCCGCCATCTGATGTGCACTGGCGCGAGCGCCCTCACCCTCTTTGGCCTCGTCACCGAATTTTATAAACTCACCGACGCCGAGCGCGCCCGCCTGCAAACGCTGTTGCTGGCCGAGACGAGTCGTGGCGACTCGGTGGCTGGCATCATCTCTATCACCGACCACAGTTGGGAAATCGCCGCCCAACGCGCCCGCGCCGCCGAAGAACAAGGCGCGGATGGGCTGATGCTCCTGCCACCATACTTCCTTGGCCCAAGTGAAGACGCCATTCTGGAGCATCTTAAACGGGTCATTGGCTGTGTCCGAATTCCGGTGATCGTGCAGTATGCGCCCGTGCAAACTGGCCTCCGTATCTCGCCCGATGTTTTTCTCCGATTGCGTGAAGCACTTCCCAATGCCGACTTTGTTAAAGTGGAAACCCAACCCCCGGGTCGGTATGTGTCCCAACTGGTCGAACGTTCTCAAAATCGGCTGAAGGCGTTGGTGGGTTATGCGGGTGTGCAAATGCCTGATGTGCTGGCGCGCGGCGCGGCCGGCATCCAGCCCAGTTGCGCCGCGACCGAAGTGTACGTAGAACTCTGGCGGCTCTGGTCGACGGACCGAGCCGGTTTTCAAGCCTTGCACCAAAAGTTGCTACCGTATATTAGTTATTGGATGCAGAGCGTGGAGTTGATCCTCAAAGCGGATAAGGTCATCTTGCAACGACGCGGCCTCATCGCCAGCGATTATTGTCGTAGCCCGAGCTATAGCCTCGATGCGCGCGAGGTGACCCAGATTGAACAATTTATGACCGAGTTTGGCCTCGTCAACGGATAGACCTGATTCTGAACCGCTGAAACAGATTTTCAATGATCGGTTTCATCCGTTGATCCATTTCGGCCACGAGCAATACGATGTCCCTTTTATCCGTTGACTACACCTGTTATCGCACCCGCGAATCCCTAACCGTGGACGGCCGACTAACAAAAGCCGCCTGGCAGACAGCGCCTAAGTCGCCGCGGTTTGTGGATATGGTCACGGGCGATCCCGCCCATTTCGACACCCGCGCCGCTGCGCTGTGGGATGACGAGAATCTCTACATTGGCTTCTGGCTGGAAGAGCCGTTTGTCGAAGCGCATCTCACCGAGCGTGACTCTGCCATCTTTATGGAGAACGATGTTGAAGTCTTTATTGACGGCGGCGACTGTTATTACGAGTTTGAGATCAATGCGCTTAACACCGTGTACGAAGTCTTCTTTATTTGGCAGGACGCTTATCAGCGCGGCGGCCCATTCGATGTGCCGGAATTTGATTTGCTGAGTCGCAAGGCGCTCTCGTTTGCCGGGAACTATGATCGGAGCGGCTTCAACTTTTGGTGGGGCACTCACCCACGCAAAGCGCGCTGGGCCTTTGTGGATTGGGATTTTCCGGGCCTGCGCTCCGCCGTGCAGATTGATGGCAAACTCAACGACCGCGCGTTTGTTTCCAAAGGCTGGTCGGTGGAGCTGGCCTTGCCGTGGGCAGGGATGAAGTGGCTCGCCGATGGCCGCACACTGCCACCGCAAGAGGGTGATATCTGGAGCATTTTCTTCGGGCGCTTTGAGAAATTTGAAGTGGCCGGCGCCCGCCCCGAGCCACAACCCGCCTGGTGCTGGACCAAACACGGCACATTAGATACACATATGCCGGAGAAGTTTACGCGGGTGCGGTTCTCGACGCAGGCGGTCAACGATTCGCACGGTTAAGCTAATGCTGAATGCTTGCTGGCAATGTGGACGGTGTGGCCCAACGCTTTATGCGGGCCGACGGCTTGCTGGATTGGTGGAAACAACAATTAGAAAACCGGCGGCGCGAAACGACTCAATGAAATCTCCTTCGATCACTCGCACGCAACAAGAGGGCTTTGACGCCTTTCATCTCAACACTGGCCCGCTTTCATTGACCCTCCTCCCGGCCTTGGGCGGTAAAATTTCGGGTCTGCGCGATGAGCGCACCGGGCGCGAGTGGTTGTGGCGGCATCCACGCTTCGCATATAAACGTGTGCCTCATGGCACATCCTATGTGGCTGAGGCCGACACCGGCGGCTGGGACGAATGCTTTCCCAGCGTTGCGGCGTGCGCCTATCCCTCCGCTCCGTGGCAGGGCGCGGCGATTCAGGATCATGGCGAGCTATGGTCGCAGACCGCCGAACTCGAGATTGAGGAGAAGGCCGAAAGCGTGGCGCTTTGCACGCGCTGGTCAGGCATTGTCTTGCCCTACACCTTCACTCGCACCGTTAAACTTGCTGTCGACTCGGCCCGCCTGCATGTGGATTATGCGGTTGAGAACAATGCTGATACGCCGTTAAATTTTGTATGGTGCATTCATCCTTTGTTGGCAATTGAACCCGGCGTGGAATTGCGCCTGCCCACGTCGGCGCGCTTTAACGTCAACGGCACTGTGCCGCCAAATCTTGTTTCGCCCATTCGTGATCTGCCCTATCCCTTTGCCATGTCTGGCCTGAATCTCCCAACATTGCCGGAGACTTCGGCCGGCCGCGCCATCAAAATTTGGAGCGATCCTTTGTCAGCGGGTGAGGGGTGGGCGGCTCTGCGCGCGCGTGATGGCGAACTGCGGATGACGTGGGATGTGGCGCTTCTGCCGCAAGTTGCCGCCTGGATGAACTTTGGCGCATGGGCGGCGGATGGCGGCGCACCCTATTACAACCTGGGCCTTGAACCCTGCATTGGCGCGCAAGACTCACTGGCCGAAGCCGTAACCGAGCGTAACCTGTTCGCTACCCTGTCACCCCACGGTTCGCAAACCTGGTGGCTGGAGATTGAATTAACCTCATGAAGATCACTGATGTGACGACCTACATCGTGGGTAACCCGTGGAAGAATTGGGTGTTCACCCGAGTGGACACGGATGCGGGCCTGCACGGCATCGGCGAATGCACCGTCAACGGCTTTGCCAAAACGGTGGAAGCCGCCGTTCATGAACTCAAGCGTTTTGTCCTGGATCAAGATCCTTTTGACGTGGAGAATCACTCGCTGAAATTGTTTCGCGAAGTCTACACCGATGGCGGGCAGATTCAGGGCGCGGCGCTCTCCGGGATTGAGTTTGCCTGCTGGGACATCATGGGCAAGGTGACTCAGCAACCGGTGTATAAACTGATCGGCGGGCGATGTCATGACCGTTTACGCGTGTATGCCAATGGCTGGTATCGCGGCCCACGCGAGCCGGGGAGCTTTCATGACAAAGCTAAAGAAGTTGTCGCGCGCGGCTACACCGCCCTCAAGTTCGATCCTTTTGGCGCGGCTTGGCGGACGGTGGATCGTGAAGATTTTGGCTTGGCCATTGACATCATCGCCGCCGTGCGCGACGCGGTTGGTCCCAACGTGGATATTTTGGTGGAGGGTCACAACCGCTTCAGCCCGCACACCGCTCTGCAATTTGCGGATGCCATGGCCAAGTATCAGCCGACCTGGTTTGAGACACCCGTGCCGCCGCAACGCATTTCGCAAATGGCGGAGGTCGCCAAACGCAGCCCCGTGCCGGTAGCGTGCGGCGAGGACTATTACACCGCCCAACACTTTGCCGAACTGCTGGCCCACGACGCGGTGCATATCATCCAACTGGAGCCGCAATTTCTGGGCCTGACGGTCTCGAAGCAAATCTGTGGGATGGTCAATGCCGCCAACGGCGTGACCGCTCCCCACAGCGCGCAAGGCCCATTATGCTCATTGGTCTGCGCGCATCTCAATACTGCCACGCCCAACTTCTTCATTCACGAAATTTTTGACGAGTTCAACGACGACTGGAGCCGCCGCATCCTGACCAATCCAATCACGGTGAAGGATGGATATATCGAACTGGACGAGGATCGTGTGGGGTGGGGGACAGATTTGAATTATGAGGAAATCGCCAAGCATCCCTACAACCCGGACAATTTCCTGCCGCTGTTCTGGTCGGGGTGGGAGCGGCGACAAACTGTGAATTCCTAACCTTATCATGCAGGCCAAGCATCCTGAGCCGGGCGCCAGCTTGCGGGTGGGGTCCAGCCTTCGGTTGGGGGTTTGGGGCGAACGAGCTGGCGCTCTCCCTGTGGCTCGCAGGAGTTCACCGCTGTAGATACATTGTTTGGCTAACGTAGACTCGTGTCCTATGCGCCGTAGAACACAGCATCACCACAACCGTGTGCCGGACGAGGGAGTACTGGTTCGCCTTCGTCAGCCTCACACACTGGCCCTGGGTATACATACCATGCCCGGGTTCAATCTCATAACGCCCCGCGTACCAGGCCGTGACAGTCGTCAACTCGTCGTCCGTCCGGTACTCGGCCTCCTGGCTGATGTACCCGTTATAGATGGAAAGGAGGTCGAAGCGCTCGCTAACGATGTGCGTTGAACCCGGATAGCGCCCCGCGACATACTTAAAGTTCACCACCGCCAACGGGCCCACGCCTATCATTGTCACCGTCATTACAATGGTTCCAAGTGCGGCAAAGATTCGTCGTTTCATGTGGGTGCTCCTCCTGTTCAACTCTTGATGACCTGACAATGCTTTAGAGCCTCTATCACAAAGCCGGAAGAACCCCGGTTTCTGGCTCCAGGGAGCAAGCGAAACCGGGGTTCTGACCGCGGGAAATCCTGGCTACTTGCCATGCGCTCGCAAGTAGTCCATCACACTCTGCACTGCCGCGTCCGGCACGGCTTGAACTTTGATGGATGGGCTGATGCTGTGCAGGCGCAAGTAGTCGGTCACACTTTGCACCGCCGCGTCTGGCACAGCCTGTGCCCGGAAAGGCAGGTCGGTGCTGTGCAGGCGTAAGTAGTCCGTCACACTTTGCACTGCGGCATCCGGCACGGCTTGATCCTGGATGGATTGGCCGGTGCTATACAGGCGCAGATAGTCGGTCACACTCTGTACCGCCGCATCCGGCACGGCCTGAGCCTGGATGGGCGAGCCGGTATCCGTCAGGGTTGGTGTGCTGTAGCTGGCTGCATAGATGGCCAGCGCGGCGACGACGAGGAGGAGGAGGCCGAGGCTCAGCCACCACCAGCGCTGTCAGATCGTGCGCCGAACATTCATAGGGGTTTGTTGAAGCGGTTGCGTGTTCATGGGGTTTCTCCTTTTGTCTCTTCACTGATGGTTTTGGGTTTGTGATCCTGGCTCTATCTAAACAGAAAAGCGGGGTAGGTCGGTAGCGATGAGCGATACGAGCGCCGATACAAGCGGTGATGCAATGTCATCGCCTCGGTTGAAATGCACAGTTGAAACTCAGGAATAGCCAGGATGCAAGTCGAACGATCATTCGGGGACTGGCTGCGGCAACGCCGCCGGACGCTCGACCTCACCCAAGACGAACTGGCCCGCCAGGTGGGCTGTTCGGCCATCACCCTGCGCAAGCTGGAAGCCGAAGAGCGCCGCCCCTCCAAACAGATCGCCGAGCGACTGGCGGAAGTCCTGCAAGTCGCCTTAGAAGACCGCCCGGCTTTCCTGCGCTTTGCGCGGGGAGACCCCTTTGCCGCGCCTTCCGCCGCAATAACAGAGTCGGTCAAGCATGGGGGTAATACTCCAGCCCGGTCACACAACCTGCCCATTCAACTGACCAGCTTCATTGGGCGCGAGAAAGAGATTGCTGAAATCAAGCGGCTCATCACTGCGAACCACTTGATAACGTTGACCGGCGCAGGCGGCTCTGGCAAGACGCGTCTGGCCCAGCAAGTCGCCGCTGACCTGCTGGCTGTGTTCCCGGACGGCATGTGGCTGGTCGAGTTGGCTCCTCTGGCCGACCCCGCGCTCGTGCCGCAAACGGTCGCCAGCGTGCTTGGTATAAAAGAAGAAGTAGGCCGTCCCCTCCTGGCCACGCTGACCAACTACCTGCGCAACAAGACCACGTTGCTGGTGTTGGACAACTGCGAGCACCTCATCGCCGCCAGCGCGCAATTGGCCGAAGCCGTGTTGCAGACGTGCCCCGACATACGCCTCCTTGCTACCAGTCGGGAGGCGCTGAGCATCGCGGGCGAGACAACGTTTCCCGTGCCGTCGCTTTCGTTGCCATCAGACTTCCGAAATCTGAAAGATTTCGGAAGTCTGGCGCAATACGAAGCCGTGCGTTTGTTTGTAGACCGCGCCGCCACAGCCTTACCTGATTTTGTCTTGACTAACGCCAACGCACCTGCCGTCGCGCAGGTCTGTCACCAACTCGACGGCATCCCGCGGGCGGCGCTGACGTGGAGCAAGTCGGCAGTGGGCAGCGCGGAAATAGGGCTGCGCTTAGCCGGGGCCATGTGGTCGTTCTGGGATTATCGCGGGTATTGGAACGAAGGGCGCGGCTGGCTGGAAAGCGCGCTGGCTCATGCGGACACAGAAGGGATGGGCTATGCACATGCACAGGTACTCCACGCACTGGGGAATGTGCTCGCATACCAGGGTGACTACGCCACTGGGGAGGCGCGGATGACTCAGAGCCTGAGGCTCTACCAGGAACTCGGTGACCTCCCAGCGAGTGCCGATGCGCTCAACCGGCTGGGATGGCTGGCGCGTGAGCAGGGCGACGCGACCACAGCGCGCCTCCGGCTGGAGGAAAGTTTGGCGCTGTTCAGGGAACTCGGAGACCAATCAGGTATCGCTTCGGCCTTAGTCGCTATGGGAGAGGTCGCCGTCATGCAGGAGGACGTCGCGTGGGCCACGGCGCTCCTTGAGGAGGCGCTGGCTATGTTCCAGGAGCTGGAGGACTTACAAGGTATGGGCTGGGTGTTCAACCACCTGGGGCATGTTGCACAGCTCCGAGGTGAGTATGAACGGGCAAGACGGTTGCATGAGGACAGCCTGCGGCTGTTCCGAGCACTTAGCGAGCAATATCCCGGTATTGCCGAGGCCTACCACAGCCTGGGGGAGACTGCGTTGGCCCAGGGCGATGCTACGCTTGCGACGACACGCTTTACAGAGGCGCTGGCCTTGTTCCGGGACCTGGGATACCGGTCGGGCGTGTCGTGGTGCCTGGCGGGTTTGGCGGGCGTAGCCGCCGTAGATGAAGAACCGGAGTGTGCGGCCCGGCTGTGGGGCGCGGCGGAGGCGCTGCGCCAGGCCATTAGGGCGCGCGAAGCGCCCGCCTCCCGTGCGACCCGTGAGCGGCTCATCACGCTGGCCCGCGCTCAATTGGGCGAGGCGGCGTTCAATGCCGAGTGGGCCAAGGGGCAGGCGATGACGGTGGAGCAGGCCATCGCCGAGGCCCTGCGGGCTTACAAATAATCCCATGTATAGAGGCCAGGCATTTTTTGCCTTGTACGGCAAGTGAACTGGTGCACCGCTGCCATGTGGCTTATAATGAAGCAGGTCAACAGCTATGGAAATCAAAACGCTCGCTCACTGTGGTCTGGTGGTACGTGACCTGGACAAATCGCACTGGTTCTACGGCACGGTGCTCGGCATGACCGAAGTGCCACGACCCAGGAACTTCAAGTTTCGCGGCGCGTGGTTTCGCGGCGGCGATAGCGAATTGCACCTGATCCGCGCCGATGACACGGTCGCCCCGCCCGGCTTCCTCGACGCCGGTTCAGCCGTACGCACCGGCCTGGCCACACACATCGCCTTTGAAGTGCCTGATTTGAATACAGTGAAAGCCCGGCTGGAACAATACGGCATTGAGATCAAGGGCGGTCCTATGCCGCGTGGTGATGGGGTCATGCAGCTATATCTTCACGACCCTGATGGTTACATGCTCGAATTTTTTCAATGGGTAGAAGGCCGCGAGATCGGCGCGCCCGATCGAAACATTGTCACTTCGTAGGGACCTTCCCTATGCCACCTTACTGCAGCAAAGGAGAAACCACCCATGTCCATAAAAATCGAGGAAGTCATCACCCCTGGCAAGCCCAAAGCATTTACGGTGGGCCAGCGCACGGAAGCCGTCAGCATTGGCAATCTCGACCCTGTCTACGGGTCGTTATTTGAAAATCCAGTGACGGCGTCGGTGTCCACTATCAACGCTGATGGCAAACCCCAAGTCACGCCGAATTGGTGCGAGCACGATGGCACCCACGTTATTCTGAACTCAGTGCGGGGGCGTCGGAAGGATCGCAATCTCCGCGCCCGGCCCGATGTGACGATCATGCTGCTCAATCCGCAGAATCCGTATCATTGGATATCGATCTACGGGCAAGTGGTAGAGGTCATTGAGGAGGATGATCCCAAGCGGGGTCATCTGGCGACGGAGAGCATTGACCGTCTGGCCAAAAAGTATCTCAACACAACACCGTACCCCCTCCGCGATCCAGAGGGCGAAGTGCGCGTGCTGTACAAAGTACGCCCGGTGCGCATCCAAACATTCGGCGCACCGTAGACGAGGTCTACCTCACGGCATCGTGCTATCGCCAATTGAATACAGCCCAAATGGCAGCGGGTCGCCAATGCGCCAGGTGTTGTCCACCTGCGCGCGGCGGCCTGCTTCGCGTGTGCGGGCGAGCACCGAGCGGCCTAAAGCCAGTTGCTTGCGCTCCCATTGTTGCAGGGCGGCGATGACATCGCCATCGCTGGCCCGCATGGCCTCGGCCAACTGCCAACCATCTTCAGCTGCTTTGGCGGTGCCGGCTGCCGCGTGGGGTCGGGCCACAAACGCCGCATCCCCAATCAGGCAAATGCGCCCGAATGCCATCCGCGGCGCTTCACAGTCGATGATGGCCTGAATGAAGGGTTGAGGTGTGTTGAGAACCAATTCGGCCAGCGCGGGCGGCAACAGTTCCGCGGCCTCCCGACGCAAGGCTGCGACATTTGCCTCCTGCGCTGCGCCTGCCCCCAGCGACACTTCCCGCAGCACTCCTTCTCGATCCGTCAGCAGATCGTCCAGGCCCGGCCCCGCCGGAACATTGCGATACCACAACCAGTTGAGAAATGGCTGCGCCCCGCCCGGCGCGCGATCCACAACCGGGATGGGATAGACCAGCATGTGGCTGTTGGGCATGAGGTGATAGGTGATCGCTTCGTGCAACATGGCGAAGGTCTCTACCGAAGCAGCCTCGTTGCTGACGATGCCGCGCCAGGCCACGTAACCTGCATAGTTCAGTTGGGCCTCGGGCAGCAGCAGACGCCGGGCCGTGGAACGGATGCCATCCGCGCCGACGAGGAGATCACAAGACTCAACCCGTCCATTCGCAAACTGGACTCTCACACTCCCCGCATCCTGTTCAAAGGCGGCAACGGCTTCACCCAGGTGGTAATCATCCGCGCCAAATGCATCCAACAGCCCGCGGTAGATCGCATTATATGAACTGAAACGGTAGGAGCAGGGTTGCTCAGCCACAATCTGGCCCCGCCTATCCATGTAGCGCAGCCAATGTGCGGTGATGCTCATCACCTGGAGATTGGTTGACTTATGCAGAGCGAAATAGCGTACGGTGGCTGGGTTCAACACAATGCCTGCGCCCAGGCCAACCAGCGGCGTATTTGATCTCTCATACACTGTCACATTGCAGCCAGCCTCGCTTAAGAACAATGCGGCAGTCAACCCGCCCAGCGATCCGCCCATGATGATTGCTTTTGGCATAGGGTCTCTCCCTCAAGCCACTTTTATTGTATATCCAGCGCGAGCACATTTTGCGGTTTTCGTACGCACGTTTGTAGCATGACCCAGCCGGGTTATGCCGGAAATGGTGTGTCGCCAGCGCACCCTACCAAAGATCAATTCATGCCCGCGCAGTATAATACCGATATAATCAGCAACCATTAGCTCACTGTATGGCATTGCAAATTGAACTTTCCAACTACCGTGCTCTCATCACCGGCGTCAGCAGTGGCATCGGCGCGGGCATTGCCAACACGCTGGCTCAGGCCGGGTGCGATGTGGCCGGATGTGGCATTGAGTCTGCCGAGAGCGAGGGCGCACAAAGTTTCATCGCCAATGTACAACAACACGGGCGACGGGCGTTCTATCAATCTGTTGACCTAGCCGATGGGGTAGCCGCCCGCGCGTTTGTGGGATGGGCGGCCGAGCAATTGGGCGGTATTGATCTCGTCATCTCTAACGCCGGCCGCAACTTTCACAAAGGCGCTGAAGCCGCCACCGAAGCCGATTGGCAGGCGAATATGGATTTGAATCTCGCCGCCCACTGGCGCGTGGCGCAAGCCGCCAAACCTTATTTGGATCGCGCGCCTCAGCCCGTCGTCATCATCATCAGTTCAAATCATGCGTTTTATACTCTGCCCAACTGTTTCCCCTACAATGTCGCCAAAGCCGGGCTGGTGGCGATGGTGCAATCGTTGGCTTTGGAATGGGGGCCGCATGTTCGAGCGGTTGGCGTTGCGCCCGGCTTTATTG
>Ga0247727_10010245_pt1 | contig 16663 bp, 13 predicted proteins | sample WisWelCaveWW1625_FD_202498 | JGI IMG/M metagenome (GOLD analysis project Ga0247727, IMG submission 202498) | Biofilm microbial communities from Wishing Well Cave, Virginia, United States - WW16-25 | ecosystem: Environmental > Aquatic > Deep subsurface > Groundwater > Cave microbial mat | place...
GGGCCTGGCTCGCCTGGGCTGGTTTCTGTACTGGATGCTGGCCTGGCTCAAGGCCTATCAGGGTCTGGAGTACGAGCTGCCGGTGATCGGCGGGTTGACCCGCAAGTACCTGCCGCCCTCCTGACCGGCCCTGTCGCCTCACCAGCGACGCCCCTCTTGTCTGACAATGCGAGCGAATCTGGGGTAGCGCTGCTGAACAACCTTCCGGCGGACCTCAGGCAGCGCTTCCAGTAGATCCGCCCGGATTCTTTCACACAAGCGTTCAAACTCGCTTAAGGAGCGAAGCGCGGAAAACCGCTGCGTCTTAGCGTCCATGATCTTGAAGAAAGCCGCGTCGACGTCGTTTTCCTTCAGGTGCTGGCTTGCTCTGCGGCAGAAGTCGAACGCGGACTTCATATCCTGATCACCGGCCGAGGGACCGCGGCTGGCCGTGGGCCGCCCTGGCTGCGTTATCATATCTCCGATGAGACTGGCGACCGCGGTTCTGGCCGCGCTGGCGGGGCTCGGTTCGGGGCTGCCCTGGGCCTGGACTTCCCCCTCCGCCCTCCTCACCTTCCGGGAGCGACTCTCCTTCCGCGGCGAGTGGCGGCGGCAGTGGCGGCTGGAGCGCGGCCAGACCCTGTCCCTGAGCGTCCGGATCGAGCAGCCCTCGGTGCTGCCCCCGAACGCCCGCCTGGAGGCCCGTTGGGAAGGCCCGCCGCTGGCGGAGTTCGACTATTCCGGAGCGCGCGGGGACCTGCAAGCGCGAGCCACCGCCGGCTGGACCAAGATCCTGCACGCGCTCGACCCCGACGTTTATCTGGTCTATCGCGCGCCGAAGGCGGGGATCTACCGGCTGGAGCTGCGAACGGTGACCGACCAGGCGCAGCCGCAAGGCCCGCTGCGGCACGACGTCGGGCTCGCGCCGCTGGCCACCCCGCTGCCCGCCCGCACCCCGGAAGTGAAGCAGGCCGGGGTGGTAGTCGAGCTGCGGCCCCTCGCCGAAACGCACCGCGGCGACGTCCTGCTCGAAGCCGAGCCCAACGACACGCCGGAGCAGGCGGTCCCGGTCCCCTTCCAGGCCGGCGATCAGGACCAGGTTCTGCGAGTGATCGGCGGCGGCGACGAGATTGAGTATTACAACAACACTCTGTCCGGGCGGACCGGCGATGACTGGTACCGGATCGAGTATCGCGGCGCCCGCGGCAAGATTCTGACCGCCAACCTGCAAATGGCCGAGCCGGTGGTCAGCGCGCGGATTCGCGTTTACCGGCCCGGCCTCCCCTCGGCCGAGGAGCTGAAGCCCCGCGAGCTCGTCAACAGCCAGGAGTTCGGCAACAACCAGCTTGTTCCTTACCTGCATCCGACGGTGGAGACGATCCCCGGTCCGGCGCCGGTCTACAGCTACTATGAAGGGCGCGACATCAACGAGCGAGCCCACCAGCAAGACACATCCTTCCGCTCCTTCGCCACCCGCCAGGTGGCGCCCGGCGGCGTCTACTACCTGCGGGTGGAGGCGAACCAGCCCGGCTACGAGCTGGAGCTGCGCCTCGTCGATCCGGCGCCCTACGCGGACCCGCGCCAGGCGGTGCGGCAGGCCATCTACTACCACCTGGCGGAGATCGACGCCTGGCTGATTCACCGGCCGCGAAACATCGCCCTGGACCGGCGGGTCCGCGACGGCGGCAGCCTGTTCGGCGAGAATTGCATGAGCTGCCACACCCAGAGCGGCGTGTGGGGCGTGGCCGACGCCTTCCGCCACGGCTACCGGCCCGACGGCACGGTGCAGAACTGGCGCCGGCTGGTCAACACTATGTACGAGAGCCTGCGCCCCACCGTGAAGCTCGCCGACGCGGCCTCCAATACCAGCCTGGCCCCCAACGATCTGGGCGACGCGCCGGCCGGCTCGCGGGTCGCCGGACGCAACATCGTCCTGCACGAAAGGACCTTTCCGCCCAAGAAACTGCACAGCCACCAGCAGCGCCGGACGGCCAACTACGTCCTGCAGACCGCCGATCCCCAGGGGATCAACGCCGCCGGCAAGGGATCCAACTTCGGGCCCAACGTGGTCTTCAAGTTCGCCGGAGAGATCCTGGAGCGGGCCTGGCGGGACACCGGCGACAGGAAGTATTTCTTCGGCCTGGAGGACAAAGCGGGCAAGCTGGTCGAGATCGGCAATGACCGCCTGAAGGTCTCCGACGACCTGGGACATCGAATCGAGTTCTTCTACCGCCTCTGGCCCCAGGATTATCCGCGGATCGTCCGCTCCCTGGTTCAGGAGCCGGAGCGGATCCGCGCCGCCGAAGAGCTTCACGAGAAGTTTCGCGCTCAGGTGGAAACCGACATCCGCCGCCTGCTGGCCATTCAGCAGCCGGACGGGAGCTGGGGATTCGACCTGGGCTCAACGCCGGACCGCGGCCGGACCTGGAAGCGGCTGGAGGAGTCTGGCGATCCGGCGGCCACGGCCGTCGCCCTGATCGGCCTGCACGCGGCGGGGCGGAGGGCGGAAGATCCGGCCGTGGCCCGGGCGGTCGGCTGGTTATTATCTCAGCAGTATCCATATGGGCTGTGGAACGTCTCGGCGCAGACCGGCTTTGTCACCACGGCCTACACCATCCGGGCCTTGAGCCAGCTTTTTCCGGACGCCGAGCCGCTTGGCCAGGCCGGCTATGAAGCCCGGGCCGGCGAGAGCCTGCTGGAAACTATCTCCCGCGTCCGCCGGCTCCAGACCACCGGCCGCCGCGAGCTGGCCGGCCTGATGATCGCGGCCGCTGAAAGCGAGCACCCGCAGGTCCGCTACTACGGCTTGCTGGGATTGGGCGGGGCGCTGGCCGCGGAGGGGGCGCCGACCCTGATCCGTCATCTCGACGACCCGGTGAAATCCTGCCGCGAGGCGGCCTTCTGGTCTCTGCGCCAGTTGCTGCTCGACGACCAGGGCTGGGCGGAGACGCTGCGGGCCTACCGCGCGGCGAGCGACCGCGCGCGGCAGTCGATCCAACAGGCCCTGGTCACCCGGGTCGATCTGGTGGGCCCCCACAGCCGCGCGGACCTCGCCGAGCTGACCCGGATTCTGGCCGCCGGCATGAGCGATCCGCATGCCGGCGCCCGCGCTTGGGCTTTCAAGGCCGCCTGGCACTGGTGGGTCTGGAATCCCCCCTTGCGCGAGGGGATCAACCAGGCCTGGGTCGAGGCGCTGTTGCGTCCGGAGAAGGAAGCCCTGGTCGAGATGGCCTTGCGCTACTCGACGGTCTCGCTGCTGATCGCCAACGGCCAGATCGCCAACCAGACCGGCGGCAAGAACGAAGACCAGCAGTACAAGGAGCTGGCGGATCTGTACAAGCTGCTGGCGGCGCGCCGCGAAAGCGCCGGGGAGGAGACGGCCGCGCGGCTCGACCGCCGGCTGGTCGCCGTCGCCGCCTCCCATTTCCAGGAGCGGGGAACCGACGGTGGTCCCGGGCAACTCGGCTACAGCACGCCGGGCAGCGCCGCCGTGATCGGGCGCGCCGTGCTGGCGGTTCACGACCGGGAGCGCGCGGAGGGCGCGGTTCCCTGGCGAAAGATCGCGCTCGAAGCCGCCGCCAACGTGAGCCACCAGCCGCTGGAACAGCGGCTGCTCGATCTGCTACGCGGCGAGGACCCGGACTCGGCCGCCGCCGCGGCGCGCGCGCTGACCAATCCCCAGTCGTTCACCCTGCCGGCCACCGCCGCCGCGCTCGGGGAGGCGCTCAACCGCTTCGATCGCTTCCTCGATGCCGGCCGCGACCGGGATGCCGAGGCTTTGGCCGGCTTCCTGAGCAAAGTGCGCTGGGATTTCGCCAGCCAGGATGGCGCGGGGGAGACGGGGTTCTACCGGACCCTGATACCGCCGCGATCGAGCGGCGAGCCGCGGACGTCGCGGCGGGCTGCCCTTCTCAGCAGGATCCTCGGCGAGAACCCGATGCTGCGGCGCAAGTCCGTCTTCTCGCTGGTCCAGGGCGACCCGCGCTTCTGGCTGCCCTCCACCGAGTGGATGGTCGCCTTTCAGGAGGGCGGTCCGACGATCGAGGAAGCCGTCCAGGGGGCCACAGAGGCCGAAAATCTGAAGGTGCTCGAGCTCAGCTTCGGCCGCACCACCGAGCAGATCGTCCCCAACGGAATCGCCAGCAAGAATACGATCCTGTGGTGGCGCGAGGGCAAGCCGGGCGAGCGGCTCGCTTTCGCGGTGGAGGCTCCGGCCGCCGGCCGCTACGAGATTCTGGCGGCGTTTCTTTACGACCGCGACTACGGCCGCGTCCAGTTGCGTCTGAACGGCGTCCCGATCGGCGAGCCCATGGACTTCTACAAGCCGGTCCTCGGATCGAGCGGGCCGGTTTCACTCGGCGTGCACGAGTTCCAGGCCGGCCAGAACCGCCTGACCGTCCAGATGCTGGGCGCGAGCCCGGAGGCCGAGCCCAACTACGTCTTCGCCTTCGACTACATCAAGCTTATACCCGACGCGGCCCGCGGATCCATCCTCGCCAAGGACGACCGCGGGGTCCCGGTGATCGATCCCCTGACCGCCGCCAAGGACCGCGTCCTGAGGATGTTTACCGCCTGGTTCTCCGCCGAGACGCCGCGGGAGGCGCGAGAGGCGGCCATCAACCTGGCCAACCGGACCGTGCTGCGCCGCAACCCCGAGGTTCGGCTGGCCCTGGCCGGGTACGTGGAACGCGAGACCAGCCCTCGGCTGCGCGAGCGCATTCAGAACATCCTCAACAGCGACGACAAGGTGTATGGCGAGGAGCTGCGGAAGCTGCTGACCGCCCAGGGTCCGCCCCGCGGCGGCGAAGCCAGGAGACTCGAGCCCACCGCGGAGTTCCTGGCCGACCTGCTGCAGTTCCGCGACGTCGTGTTCGCCGAGATGAACCGCATCGGCCCGGAAGACGGGCGGGCCTGCATCTCCTGCCACGGCGTTCCCGGCCGCGTCCCGACCCTCTACCTGGATCCGCCCGACGTGGCCGGCTACCTCGCTCCGGCGCCGTTGCTGGAGAACTATCGCCGGATGCAGCAGCGCGTGGACCTGGAGGACGTGGAAAAGAGCAAGTTCCTCCGCAAACCCCTGAACGTTCAAAGCGGCCAGGAGGACGGGCACCAGGGCGGCACAAGGTATCAATCAGACTCTCTGGGCTACCGGTTGATCCGGGAGTGGGTGCTGAAACAGGCGCGATTGCAGAAGCAGTAGCCTGGCCCACACCCTGGGCCAGTTTCTGTCGCGAAACGCCCGTAGCACCGCTTGCTGACGCGCGCGGCTCGGTGACCGCCGTTGATTCGCCGGCGCTTGCGCACCGGGCCGCGACCGTCAGGGCGCGGTTTGCCGGCGAAAAGTCGAGTTTCACGACAGAAACGGGCTAGAATGGTGTTGTCATGTTACATGTGGCGAGCTCGTCATATTGACACATCTTGTGGTGAATCATGACACACTTCCGGCCCCGAGAACTGACCCCGCGACTGGTCCAGGCGTTGCGCCGGCTGCCGGTGGCCGTCCTCTCCGGTCTCCGGCAGTGCGGCAAGTCCACCTTGCTGACTCAGGATCCTGCCTTCCGTGAGCGCGCCTATCTGTCGCTCGACGATTTCGCGGTGCTGGCCGCCGCCACGAGGAATCCGGAGGCCCTGCTCGACCATCCGGAGCCCCTGACCCTCGACGAGGCGCAGCGCTCGCCGGAACTGCTGCCCTTGGTCAAGGCGATTGTGGACCGCCGGCGGAAACCGGGGCGGTTCTTGCTCTCCGGCTCGGCCAATCTGGCCTTGATGGCCCGGGTAGCCGAGACGCTGGCCGGGCGCGCCGTCTACCTGACCCTGCATCCCATGACCCGGCGGGAGATCCGCGGGCAGACCGGCGTCGCCCCGGCGTTGCTTCGCTTCCTGAAGGACCGCAGCCTGCCCTCCGGGAACGCCGACCCCATCACCGGACAGGAGATCCTGCTGGGGGGGCTGCCTCCAGTTTGCCTGGAAGACCCGGGCGGGGCCGCGCTGTGGTTTCGCGGTTACGCGCAGACGTACGTGGAACGAGATGTTCGCCAGCTTTCCCAGGTCGCCGATCTGGTCTCCTTCCGCACCCTGGCGCAACTGGCCGCTCTGCGGACTGCCCAGGTGCTCAACGTCAGCGGGCTGGCCCGCGACGCCAAGCTCAGCGGGGCCACGGCCAGCCGCTATCTTTACCTGCTGGAGACGTCCTTCCTGCTGCTGCGGCTCCCGCCTTTTCTCAAGAATCGCTCGTCGCGGCTAATCAAGGCGCCCAAGCTTTATTTCACCGACAGCGGGCTGGCGGCGCACCTGGCCGGAGTCGGGGCGATCGATCGAAACACCGCCGAACCGCTCCATGGCGCGCTGCTCGAGACCTGGGTGGTCCAGAACGTGTCGGCGCTGCTGGAAGCGCACTTGCCCGATGCAGCGCTGAGCTACTGGCACGAGCAGGGACGGCACGAGGTAGACCTAATCATCGAATCCGAGCGCAAGGTATATGCCATCGAAATCAAGGCGGCCAGCCGCTGGTCGGATTCCGACCTCCACGGCCTGCAGGCGTTCGCCGTCCGAACCCCGCCCTGCGCCGCCGCCATACTCGCCTACAACGGCAAGCAGGCAGTCCAGTTAGGCCCCAAGCTATGGGCGATTCCGCTGGGGCACTTGTTGTCCTGAGCGGGCATTGCGGCGCCCGGAGCCCTCGCGGTAGACTGGCCGAGCGTGGCAGGAGGTCTTTCATGAAGGTCCGTCTCGGCTCCCCGCGGATCTGGCTATTCGGCTTGCTGGCGGCCGCGCTCGCCCAGGCCTCGCTGGTCCGCATCGAGGTCCAAGACCAAAGCGAGGCCGGACCCTATACCCGCATCGTCGGCCGGGCCTACTTCGCCGTGGATCCGCGGTTACCGGCGAATCGAATCATCTCGGACATCGAACTGGCGCCGCGCAACGAGAAGGGGCTGGTGGAATTCTCCGCCGATCTGTACATTCTGCGGCCCCGGGATCCGGCCCGAGCCAATGGCGCGGCGTTGTTCGAGGTCAGCAACCGCGGCAACAAGGGCCTGTTGTCGATGTTCAACCGGGCCCAGTCCAGCCGGGACCCGCGGTCGCCGGCCGACTTCGGCGATCAGTTTCTGGCCGAGCTGGGGTTTACTCTGGTCTGGCTCGGCTGGCAGTACGATGTTCCGCCCGGGCCCGGGTTGTTGCGCTTCCAGGCCCCGGCGGCGCGAGGCGTCCGAGGGCTGGTGCGCTCCGACTACGTGCCGGATCAGAAGATCACCAGCCTCTACCTGGCCGATCGCGACCACATCGCCTATCCGGTGGCCGAGCCGGATGATCCCGGCCTGCAACTGACCGTCCGCGAGCGCAGCGACGGCCCGCGCCGGACTGTCCCGCGCGGGCTTTGGAAACTCGACGCCAGCCGGACGCGGCTCCTGATGGAAAGCGGCTTCGAGCCCGGCAAGATCTATGAGATTGTCTACCAGGCGCAGGATCCGGCGGTGGCCGGACTCGGGCCGGCCGCGGTTCGGGACTTCATTTCCCACCTCAAGCACGGGGATCCGGCCAGCGGCATCCGCCGGGCCATCGGGTTCGGAACCTCGCAGAGCGGGCGCTTCCTGCGCACTTTCCTCTATTACGGCTTCAACCAGGATGAGCAAGGCCGCCGCGTGTTCGACGGAGTCTGGGCTCATGTGGCCGGCGGAGGACGGGGCAGCTTCAATCACCGCTTCGCCCAGCCCTCGCGCAGCGGCCGCCCGTTTTTCAGCTTCTTCTATCCGACCGACATCTTCCCCTTCACCGACCAGGAGCAGACGGATCCGGAGACGGGGTTGACTGACGGCCTGCTGGCTCGCGCCGAGAAGGCCGGCGTGGCGCCGAAGATCTTCTACACCAATTCCTCGTACGAATACTATGGCCGCGCCGGGTCGCTGATCCACACCACCATCGACGGGAAGCGGGACCTGCCGCCGCCGGGTAACACGCGGGCCTATCTGCTGGCCGGCGCGCAGCATGGCCCCGGCCAGATTCCGCCCCCGCGGCAGGGCACGCAGAATCTGACCAACGCCAACGACTATCGCTGGGCCATGCGCGCCTTGCTCGCGGCCTTCGACGGCTGGATCGCGCAGGACAAGCAGCCCCCCGCCTCGCAGCATCCCCGGATCTCGGCCGACAACCTGGTGGCCCTGGGTGCGGTGAGCTTCCCGAAGATTCCGGGCGTCGCCTTCCCCACCCGCATCCACCGCGCCTACCGGGTCGATTACGGCCCCGACTTTCGATCCAAGGGGATCGTGTCCGTCGAGCCGCCGCGGGTCGGCAAGGCCTTCCCTACCCTGGTTCCGCAGGTGGACGCCGAAGGAAACGAAACCTCTGGAATCCGCCTGCCGGTCGTCCAGGTGCCGCTGGCCACCTACACTGGCTGGAATCTCCGCGATCCGGCCCTGGGCGCCCCCGGCGAGCTTGTCGGGATGGCCGGCTCGTATATCCCCTTTCCCCGAACCCGCGCCGAGCGCGAAAAGCTCGGCGACCCGCGCCGGTCGATCGAGGAGCGCTACCCGAGCCGCGAGCGCTACCTGAGCCAGATCGAAACCGCCGCTCGGGCTCTCACCGCTCAGAGTTATGTACTAGAACGAGACATCGCCAAGATCGTCGAGCAGGCCGGGCAGCAGTGGGATTGGGTGATCCAGACTGGTCCTCGTTTCTAGCGGCTCTCCCCCACCCCAAAGACATGTTGCATCCCCCGGACAATGAAAACGCCCTTAGAAACCGCCGGCGTGGCCATCAAGACCTCCCCCATCGGGTTGCTGGCCAGTAACTCGTATTGCGGCCCGGCCTTGACGACGTAGATCTCGCCGTCCTCGCTGGTGAAGTAGAGCCGGCCATCGGCGGCGACCGGCGAGGCGCTGTAGGCCCCGCCCTTGTCCCCCAGCCGCTGCTGGTAGATTCGCTCGCCGGTCTTGGCCCGGTAGCAGGTCAGGACCCCGTTATTCGCGCACAGGTACAGGTAGTCGCCGTAAACGATCGGGGTCGGCATGTAGGGTCCGCCGCGCATCTTGCTCCAGGCGATGTGCTGGCTCGATTCGGCGCCGTCTTTCAAAGAAATGTCTCCGCTGGCGCCCGGCCGGATGGCATAGATCGGCTGAATCCCCCGGTAGCCATTGGTGACGAAGAACAGCTCGTGCGCCACGATCGGAGTGGGAGCAGTCACCTCCGAATTGGGCCCCAGCCTCCACAACTCCTTGCCGGTCAGTGGATCATAGCCGCGGATAAACTTGGTCGCGTGGGTGATCAGCTCGGCGCGCGTCTTGCCTTCGTAGACCGCCGGCGTGCCCCAGGAGGGGATCTCCTCCCGCGCCGTTCGCCAAGCCGGCTGGCCGTCCTGCAGGCGGTAGGCGGCCAGGAACGAGTCCTTCTGGATATCGGCCTGCACGATCACCAGGTCCTTGTAGAGAATCGGCGAGCTGGCCACGCCCCACTCGTAATCCGGATCGAAGAACCAGCCGGCGTTGAGCGCGCCGAGGTCGCGCTTCCACAACAGCTTCCCCTCCAGGTCGTAACAGTATAGACCCTGCGAGCCGAAGTGGGCGACGAGCCGCCGGCCGTCGGTCGCCGGGGTGCAGGAGGCCTGGCTGGACTTGGGGTGTCGCTTGGTCGCGGGAACGCCCGTGTGGGCGGTCTGCTCCCAGAGGATCTTGCCGGTGGTCCGGTCCAGGCAGTAGACGCGCCAACTGTGGCGGGAGACGTCGGGCGAGGGCGTCACGTCGCCGTAAAGTCCATGGCGGAACTTGGCGGTCGGATCGCTGCCGACGGCGGTGGTGACGAACACGCGGTCGCCCCAGACGATGGGGCTGGAGACGGCCAAACCCGGGATCGGCGTCTTCCAGCGGAGGTTGTGGGATTTCTCCACGTTCCAGGAGACCGGCAGCTCGGCGCCGTCGCCGATCCCGGAGGCGTTCGGGCCGCGGAACTGCGGCCAGTTCTGGGCCGAGAGCGCCAGCGCGCCGCCCAGGGCAATGCCGAGGATCCTACTTGCGGTCATCGGCGCCCACTTTCTGGAACTCGAAGAGCATGGGACCGCGGCGGGAGGTAAAGCCCGTGACGCGGTCCCCTTGCAACCGAAAGGTGATGATCTCCTCCGGAGTCTCGGCGGGCCGGAAGGTCGTAGGGTTCACCGCCCCCAAGATAATGGAGTTGCGCCCGGGCAGGGCCCAGGTCAGCCGGCCGTCTTTGACCGCCACGGTGAATTCCATTCCTCGGTCGCTGCGGTAAGAGCCCTCGTACCGCCGGAGGATTTCGACGTCCACCGGAAAGTTGGCTTCGGGAGGCGGCCTGGCGCCCGCCTTCTCGAGCAACGCGACCAGGTCGGCGCGCTTGTTCCGCGCGGCGACCGCCAGCGCCGCGGTCAGTGTTTCCGGATCCACCCCGCCACGGTCCAGAACGAGTGTGGCCAGCTCCATCCGGCCGCCCAAAGCGGCGTTCATCAGAAGTTCCTCGCCGCCGGCGGCGCCCTTGTCGAGCAGGGCCTTCACCACGGGACGATGGCCTTCGGAAGCGGCCAAAGATAGGGCCGTGGCCCCGTAAAAGGTGTCCTTTATGTTCGGGTCCGCGCCGTGGGCGAGCAGAAGCTGGACCACTTCCAAGTGGCCCCGGTGTGCGGCAAAAGACAGCGCCGTGCGTTCGTAGCGGGCTTTGGCGTTGGCGTCCACGCCTTTCTTCAGCAGGACCTGGATGGCCGCCGCGTCGCCCTTTCGCGCCGCTGCCCAGAACTGCTCTGCCAGCTCCTGGGCCGCGGCGGGCAGCGCGGCCCCAGCCAGGAGCCAGATCGTTCCCCCGTGAATCCAGGACATTATGCGATCCGATAAATAAGGGCATCCTCTATGAAGTGCCCATTGGCCACGTTCTTCGAAAAGCGGAGGCGCGACACGCCGCTGCCAGTATGTAGCTGGATCCGAAGCGCCCGCACAAGTTCATCATTCGCGTCCAGGAGACCGATCGCTGACAGCGGCGCCGCCACAGCTTTCTCACCGAGCGCTTGCCGAGCTTTTTCCACCTTCTCGTATACGCTGCGTCGCCCTGCCGTTGACACCCCGGCGGACGCGAACAGAAGGCGCCACTCGTTGATGTCAGCCATGAAGAACCACATTGCAGCGGTAATAGACACTGCCATCTCGTCGAGCTTGGCCGTCAACCAAGCCCCGGCCTCGATCATCTCCTCCGTGAGCTGCTCTTTTACCACAGTGTTTTCAGCCATGGTAGTATCCCTGACGCGCTATTCGTCACGGCCTCGTGCATTCCTCGCACGTCCGCTTCGGTGTGACCCAATTCGTAGCGGATGCCTTCGTTCCAATCCCGGACTGTGTTCCAGTTGATACCAAAGCTTGAGTCCACCTTGGCACGGCTTTCAAGCTGTGACTTGACGCCGGAGATGGTCAGCAAGTCGTCAATTCGATGGGTGTAGAAGGAATTGACTAGCTTCCTATCTGGCACTTCGTGTAGACGGAATTGCCCGGCGATGCAAGCCTTCAACGCGCACTCAACAGAGTAACCGAGCAAGTAATAAGCGGCCCCCCATCGACTGGCCGCGAGCAGGGCAGCAGCATCCTCCACGCGAAGCTCGGCGAGTTGCTGAAGCTGTGTCCGGTTCATGCTAGGTTCCGCCGCGGGCCTCAGCGTCGCGGCCCGGAGCCAACCCCATAGACATGGTTCTGTGTTCGAACAACGATCATCCCTCCCGAGATGGCCGGCGTGGCCATGACCACTTCTCCCATCGGGTTCACCCCCAGCAGCTCATACTTGGGGCCGGCCCGGACCGTATAGACGTCGCCCTCTTGGCTGGTGAAGTAGAGCTTGCCGTCGGCCGCCACCGGCGAGGCCGTAAAGCCGCCCTTGCCCAGGCGCTGGTGATACAGACGCTCGCCGGTCTTGGCCTGATAGCAGGCCACAATGCCGGTGGCCGTGCAGGTGTACAGCAGGTCCTGGTAGACGAGCGGGGTCAGCAGGTACCATTGACCGCCGCGGCGTTTGCTCCAGACGACGGAGTCGTTGGCCAAAGCTCCATCCTTGAGCGAGATGTCGCCGCTGGCGCCCGCGCGGATCACGTAGAAGGGCTGGTCGGGAAAGCCGTCGTTGATAAAAATCAACTCCTGGTTGACCACCGGGGTGGCCACCGCGTACTCGGCGTTTCCGGTCAGCCGCCACAGCTCCTTGCCGGTCAGCGGGTCGTAGCCGCGGACCGCGCGGCCGTTGGTGATCAGCTCGGCCCGCGTCTTGCCCCGGTGGACGGCCGGCGTGCTCCAGGAGGACAGCTCGTCGCGGGCAATCCGCCAGGCCAGCTTACCGTCTCGAGCATCGAACGCGGCTAGAAACGAGCCCTTGTGCTGGTCGCACTGCAGGATCACCAGGTTCTGGTAGAGGATCGGCGAGCTCCCGGCGCCCCATTCGAAATCCGGGTCCAGCAGGAACCCCGCGCTGATTCGTCCCAGATCCTGTTTCCAAAGCAGCTTCCCGTTCAGATCGTAGGTATACAAACCCTCGGAGCCGAAGAAGACCGCCAGATGTTTGCCGTCGGTGGCCGGTGTAGGATTGGCGTGACTCGAGCTGGGGTGCCGCTTCGTTTTGGGCGCGCCCTGGTACGCGATCCTCTCCCAGAGGATCCGGCCCGTGTTTCTGTCCAGACAGTAGACGCGCCAGGAGTGCGAGGATACGTCCGCCGCCGGCTCAAAAACCCAAAGCCCGGGGCCGAACGGGGACTTGGGATCGCTGCTGATGGCGGTGGTGACGAAGACCTTGTCCTCCCAGACGATCGGACTCGACAGCCCCAGGCCGGGAATCCGCGTCTTCCAGCGGATGTTGACCGATTTCGCGGCGTCCCAATTGGCGGGCAGGTTCTGCCCGTCGAGGAATCCCGCAGCGTTCGGACCGCGGAAGGAGGGCCAGTTTTGGGCGCCGGCCGTGGCGGCCAGGCAGAGAAAGAGACTAGCGGTCCTGGGCATTCACTTTTCTCCAACCTTGCGAAAACTCATGTCTTTCCCGAACTGTTTCAAGGCCAGCCCGATCGTCTTGCCGCCCTCGCTCAGAAACGTGACCGTAGCCGGATAGGGCGCGACGGGGTGGAACGTCGTCTTGTCGACGGCCTGCCACATCAACGGATCGTCGAAGATGTTCCCCCCGCTTAGCTGGCCATCCTTGACGGTGAAGGAGAGCTCCATCCCCTCGCGGCTCTGGTAGACGCCCGAGTAGGTCTGGAGAATACCAGGCTCCACCCGGAAACCGGATTCGGCTGCCGGCTTGGCGCCGGCCTTCTGGAGCAGCTCGACCATGTCGTTCCGGCTGCCGCTGGCGGCAGCCGCCAGGGCCGACGACAAGGTCTCCGGTTTCAGACCGCCCTTGGCCAGCAGGGTCCGCAGCACCTCGAGGTGGCCCGTCATGACCACCATCCCCAGGACCTGATCGGCCCCCGCCGCGTTTCGCGCGAGCAGCAGCTTGACCACTTCGTTGTGGCCCTTCCAGGCCGCCCCCATCAGGGGCGTCTCGCCGAAGGAGGAGATCTCGACGTTGACGTCAGCGCCCTTTTCGACCAGCAGCCGCACCACCTCCAGGTGACCCTTCTCCGCCGCGAACCAGAGGGCGGTGGCGGTGGAGGGGTGGCGGGCATTGACGTCGACCCCCTGGGCCAGCAGGGCCTTGACCGCGGCCAGATCGCCTTGGCGGGCGGCGGCCCAGAAGCGGTCCTTCCGTTCTGCTTCCGTGGGGGCTTGCGCCAGGGCCAGGCAAAGCAACGCCAGTTCCAGAGTCAACATGGTCTGGGCCTCTAAACCCTCGATTATACGCCCGCGGGATCGAGCCCGGCCAGCCGCTTGTACCCTTTCACCACCACGTTCTGAAAATCCCAGAGCCCGGGAGTGTCGCGGGGCGGTTGCTGGTCGTACTCCAGAAGAAAAGCTCCACCCTGATAGAGCGGCCGCCAGGCCAGACGGGGACCGAATTGGGCGAAGCCAGGAAACCGCTGGAGCGCTTCCTCCAGCGCTTGCTGGGCCAGTTGAGCGTCAATCTCCATGTCCCGATGATAAGATAGAAAGAGACCGATGGCCAAGCCCCGCACTTTGTTCGACAAGATCTGGGAGTCCCACCTGGTGACCGAGGAGCCGGGCTGCCCCTTGGTCCTGTACATCGACCTTCATCTGGTACACGAGGTGACCTCGCCGCAGGCCTTTGAGGGACTGCGCCAGCGCGGCCTGAGTGTCCGCCGGCCCGGCCTGGCGCTGGCCACCGTCGACCACAGCATCCCGACCACCGACCGAACCCTCCCCATCCTGGACCCGATTGCGGCCAGGCAGATCGCGCAATTGGAGACCAACTGCCGCGAGTTCGGGGTCCCGCTCTACGGCCTGGGCAGCGAGCACCAGGGGATTGTCCACGTGATCGGGCCGGAGCTGGGCCTGACCCAACCCGGCATGACCATCGTTTGCGGGGACAGCCACACCTCGACCCACGGGGCGCTCGGCGCCCTGGCCTTCGGCATCGGGACCACGGAGGTCGAGCACGTGCTGGCCAGCCAGTGCCTGCTCCAAACGCGCCCCAAGACCTTCGAGGTGCGGGTGGATGGCGCGCTGCGGCCCGGCGTGACGGCCAAGGACATCATCCTGGCCCTGATCGCCCGCGTCGGCGTGGGGGGTGGGACCGGCCATGTCTTCGAGTACACTGGCGGCGCCATCCGGGCGCTTTCGGTCGAGGCCCGCATGACGGTCTGCAACATGTCTATCGAAGGGGGCGCCCGCGCCGGCCTGGTGGCGCCCGACGATACCACGTTCCAGTATCTGGCCGGAAGGCCCTACGCCCCGCGCGGCCAAGCCTGGGATCAGGCCGTGGCGGGCTGGCGGCGGCTCCCGACCGACGCTGGGGCCGTCTACGACCAAAGCGTCACCCTGGACGCCGACCGGCTCGAGCCGATGATCACTTACGGAACCAATCCGGGGATGGGGGTCCCGATTACGGCGCCGGTCCCGCACCCGGACGCCGCCACGGATCGCGACCGCCGCGCCGCCCTGCAAAAGGCGCTCGATTACATGGGGCTCGAGCCCGGCCGCCCCTTGCTTGGACATCCCATCGATGTCGTCTTCATCGGAAGCTGCACCAATTCCCGCCTGTCCGACCTGCGCCTGGCCGCCGGCTTGCTCCGAGGGCGGCGCGTCCACGCGGGCCTGCGGGTCCTGGTCGTTCCGGGCTCGCGGCAGGTGAAAGCCCAGGCCGAAGCCGAGGGGCTGGCCGAGATCTTTCGCTCCGCCGGCTGCGAATGGCGGGAGGCGGGATGCAGCATGTGCATCGCCATGAACGGTGACGAGCTTCGGCCGGGTCAGTATTGCGTCTCCACTTCCAATCGCAACTTCGAGGGCCGCCAGGGCCCGGGCGGACGCACGTTTCTGGCCAGCCCGTTGACCGCCGCCGCCAGCGCCCTCACCGGCGTCATCACCGACGTCAGGACCCTGCTGCCGACATGACGCCCATCACCCGTTTCTCCGCCCGCCTGGTCCCGTTGCCGAACCAGGACGTCGACACCGACCAGATCATACCGGCGCGGTTCCTGAAGACCACCGACAAGCTCGGTCTCGGCCAGCAGCTCTTTTACGACTGGCGCTACGAGGCTTCCGGCCGTCCCCGTCCCGAATTCATTCTGAACCAGCCCCGCGCCGCCGCCGGCGGCCTGTTGCTGGCCGGGGACAACTTCGGCTGCGGCAGCTCGCGCGAACACGCCCCCTGGGCCCTGCTCGGCTTCGGCTTCCGCGGCGTCATCAGCACCTCCTTCGCCGATATCTTCGGCAACAACTCGCTCAAGAACGGCCTGCTCCCGATCGCTGTGGACGCCGGCGCCCACGCCCGCCTGTTCGAGCTGGCGGAACAGGATCCCGCCGCGGAAGTCGAAGTGGATTTGGCCGAGCAAACCCTGCGCCTGCCCTCGGGCCAGACGGTTTCTTTTCCCATCGACGGCTTCTCGAAGCGCTGCCTTCTCGACGGGGTAGACCAACTCGGCTATCTATTGGGAAAGGTAGCGAAAATCACAGACTACGAGCAGACCCACCCTCGGGCTCCGTTCGGCCGGACTAGTAAGCCGGGTACGCCGGTACTCGCCGGAAATTGAACCCGGGGTCCTATTGTTGCCAGCCCGGCCTTGATTCAAGATCAAGGCATGCCGCAGCTCAACGAGATCCACCAGGTCCACAAGGACATGGTTCATCTGGCCATTCAGCCCTCCCAGGAGTCGGGCGAGTGGATCTGCCTGATCGAGGGCGGCGGCGTTTGTCTCGGCAACACCTTCGAAGAGTTTCTGGCCGGCGAGGCTTGGGCACGCAGCATGTTCCGGCGCATCTTCCCCGGCCACCGCTGCGGGTTGGGCTGTATCCGGCTGCCGAAATGCGAATTCTGCGCCGATGAAGAAGTCCTGATGGAACTGGCTGGTTGAGCCCCGCGCCGGTTTCCCGCCTGTTATCATCTGGCCATGCCGGCCCCCACTGCCGCCACCTCGCCGGCGCGCGGCCATTTTCCAAACTGGGAACAAGCAGAGCTTCCCTCGCCGCCCCTCTGGGGGTGGCGTCACTGGAGCGCCCTCATCGGTCCGGGGCTGTTGATGGCCGGCTCCAACATCGGAGGCGGCGAATGGCTCTTCGGCCCCATCGTCACGGCCCAGTACGGGGGCGGGATCATGTGGCTGGCCAGCGCC